>Ga0190326_1000062_pt1 | contig 15976 bp, 15 predicted proteins | sample 4870111112_MG_FD_165049 | JGI IMG/M metagenome (GOLD analysis project Ga0190326, IMG submission 165049) | Hydrothermal vent sediment bacterial communities from Southern Trench, Guaymas Basin, Mexico - 4870-11-11-12_MG | ecosystem: Environmental > Aquatic > Marine > Hydrothermal vents > Sediment ... | reverse complement strand
TTTTATAATACTCGTTGATGGACTAAAATTTATAGGACTTCTTACAATGGCAGACATAAGAAGAGGTTTGAGTCCTTTTATAGAAGAACCATTTAAGGAATACTGCAGGGAACAGGATGTGATAACAAAGTCGTTTAAAGTGGAATGGTTTTTGGAAAAGGATGTAAAGCCTGTTCCTTATGAATCATCTCTTGAAGAGGTCCTTCAGATATATCTGAACCAGGACAGTCCATATCTTCCAGTATGTAAAGGATCCAGGATAATGGGAGTAATAACGCATAAGAAACTCATACAATTCCTTACAGAACTTCTTTTTGACATGCTAAGGGACAAACTGATAGCAGATAGCTCCTCCAAAATCTCTTCTGATGAAGCGAGGGCTCAAGCCTGAAGGAATTTCAGCCATTCCAAAAAAGAGATAACCATTTGGAAACATGTTTTTTTCAATCCTAAGAAGGACATTTCTTTTTAGCTCAGAAGAAAAATATATAAGCACATATCTGCAAAATATGATGTCAAACTTCCCTAAGTAAGAAAAGTCATCTTTCAGATTTATCCTCAAAAACCTAATCAACCTTCTTACTCTTTCATCTATAACCCATCTTGACCCTTTTTGTCTGAAATACTTTATAAGGAGTTTTGCAGGAAGTCCTCTGTTTACCTCTATCTGAGAAAAACTTCCCTGTTTTGCATATTCTACTGCCCTTTTTGATATGTCACTTCCTATTATCTCAAGATCCCAGTTCAGTATATGAGGAAAATGTTCACATATGAGGATTCCTATGCTGTATGGCTCCTGTCCTGTTGAACATGCACAGCTCCATATCCTTAATCTTTTTTCTTCTTTTTTCCTCTCTATAATCTCAGGAAGTATGTATTTCCTTAAAGCATCAAATTGTATCTTGTCTCTAAAAAAATATGTCTCATTTGTCGTAAGAGCATCTATCAGGTGATCAAGAAGTTCATTTGTAAGCTGATATTTTGCTTTTCTGTATAGCTCCTCTATGTTTCTAAAACCAAGACTTTTAGAAAGCTCTTCTAATCTGCTTTTTATAAGATAATCCTTCTCAGGTCCAAGGACTATGCCAGTATGTTTCAGTGCAAAGTCAGAAAAAAAATCAATTAATTCTCTATTCATCTGACTAACTTGGATATTGCTATAGGAATCTGTTCTAAGGGAAGAACCTTATCTGCTAAACCCTCTTCTACAACAGCTCTTGGCATTCCCCAGACAACAGATGTCTCTTCATCCTGTGCTATTACATATGCTCCTTTTTCTTTTAACCTTTTTACTCCTTTTAGTCCATCATTTCCTATTCCAGTAAGTATTATTGCAAGAGTCCTTTCACCATATGTCCTTGCCATTGACCTGAAAAGGACATCTACTGATGGTCTGCAGTTGTTTTCAGGTGGACCTTTGTGAAGTCTTATCCTTTCGTCTTCTACTTCCATGTGATAATCTCCTGGTGCTATGTAAGCCGTCCTTTCACTTATCTTTTCTCCATTCTCTGCTTCTTTTACCTTTATTTGAGACATCTTATCAAGACTTTCTGCAAACTGTCTCGTAAATATGGGAGGCATGTGCTGGACAATGAAGATAGGGGAGGAGATGTGAGGAGATAGTCTGGAAAAGATCTTTTTTAAAGCATTTGGTCCTCCTGTAGAAGATCCTATTCCGACGACTTCTTTTTTTATTGCAGGAAAGGAGGGTTTTCTTAAAAGATCTGGGATCTGTTTTAAAGGAGGTGTCCTTAGCTTTCTCTTTAAATAACAGGCTTTTATCTTTGGGATCAGGGAAAGTCTGATCTCGTTTATGTTTTCTGAAAAAGAGGATCTTGACGGCTTTGTAACAAAATCAAAAGCACCTTTTTCAAGTGCAGAAAATGTAAGTTCTGCACCTTCTTTTGAATGGGCAGAAAATACTATTACTCCTACCTGAAGATTCCTTTTTCTTATATTTTCAAGTGTTTCAATTCCGTCCATCTCTGGCATCTCAAGATCAAGTGTCATTACATCAGGATTCAGTTTTTCTATAAGATCAAGAGCTATTTTTCCATTTGCTGCTGTTCCAACAACTTCTATCTGTGAATCCATTCCAAGCACTTCTGAAATTATCTTCCTGTAAAATGCACTGTCGTCAACAACAAGCACCTTTATCTTATTACTCACTTTCTCCTCCAAGAATCAGATCCATCTTTGCTTTAAGCATGTCTTTGTCAAATGGTTTCATGAGATATTCGTCTGCTCCTGCATTAAGGGCTTCCTCTACATCCTTTTCACTTGTTTTGCTCGTTATCATCATCACTTTTATGTCCTTCCATCTTGGATCTTTTTTTACGGTCTTCAGAAACTCAAAACCGTCCATATTTGGCATGTTCCAGTCAAGTAATATAAGGTCTACTTTTTCCTGTTCATACAGGATTTCCAAAGCCTTTTCACCATCCTCTGCCTCAAATACCTCTATCCTTCTGTCTATCTGTTTTAACATCTTCTTTACAATAGACCTCGTTGCCTTTGAATCATCAGCAACTATGACCTTCATTGTTCCTGAATTGCTTCTGGATCAAGTATTATGAGAAGTCTTTCTGGAAGCTTGCTTATATTTTTCACATATCTTTTTTCAATCCCTTCCAGATGTTCAGGAACAGGTTCTATGTCCTTTTCAGAAAGGCTTATGACATCTCCTATCCCTTCTACCAAAAGACTTATCGGCTCTTCTGAGGTCTTTACAATTATGTGATAGTAGTCTTTACGATTCTCGTCATACTTAAGCCCTATCTTTTTTGCCAGATGAATTGCTGTAATTATCTGTCCTCTCAGATTTATTATCCCTTCTACATAAGGAGGACTTAATGGAACAGGGGTTATTTCAAAAGACTTCTTTATCTCCATAACATTTTCAACAGGAAGAGCAAACATAAACTTACTGAAGAAAAATGTCAAAAACATAATCCCCTCCTTTTTTAAGCTGCCTTTTTCATCCTTTTTTCAAATATCCTTTCTATTGCACCAGAAAGCTCTTCAAATTTTAGCTTAGGAACATACTCGTCTATTCCAGAATCATGTCCTTTTTTTATGTCCTCTTCACTTACAAGAGAACTTACAGCTATAATAGGTATGTCCTTTCCTGTATTTCTCACATTCATACTCAGCTCATATCCATCCATCCCTGGCATAACTATGTCAGTTACAAGGACATCAAATTCATATTTTTTGATCTTTTCCCATGCTTCTCTTCCATCCTTTGCTGTTGTTACATCATAACCAAGACTTGTAAGATATGACCTCAGAAGATTTCTGTAAAATGCAGAATCCTCTGCAAGAAGTATCCTTTTTGTATGAAGTGGAACATATTTTCTTATCCATTCAGGATCATACATTTCTATTATCTTGTAAACATCAACAAAAAGAGTTGTGTGATCTTTTACGATAGCAGAACCAAGAATCCCGTCAAATTTGTAAAGATCTTCGTCAAGTTCAAAGTATCCATAAATGCTGTCAACTATCTTTGAAGCAAGAAATGCTATCTGTTTTCCTCCAATGTCAAAAAGGATTATGTTATATTCAGGCTTTTCTGAAAGAGGATTTACAGGAATGAACCTGTCTAATCTTATAAGAGGAATACTCTGATTCCTGTATTGAATTATCTCTTTTCCTGCAACAACTTCTATCTGCTCAGATCTTATCTTGTCAAGTCTTGCAACAAGTGCTAAAGGAATGGCAAAGTATTCGTCAGAATCTGATATTTGAAATATAAGGAAGAACTGCTCTTCCCTTCTCTCCTTTTCTATCTTTTCTTTCATCTCTGCCTTCATCTCTTCTATCTCCTCAACCTTTATGTCAAGAACAGAAGATATTCCAACAACATCCAGGATAAGAGCTATCCCTCCATCTCCCATAAGTGTTGCACCAGCATAAACAGGAATTCCCTGGAAGTGTTTTCCAAGAGGCTTTACAACAATCTCTTCTGAATCCCATATGCTGTCAACAATAAGACCAAATTCTATAGCTCCTGTATTCAGTATGACTATACTCATCTTTTTCTTTTTTTCTTCAAAAGGAAGACCAAGGACCTCTTCCAGATAAAATACAGGAATTATCTCATCTCTTAATCTGTAAAACTTTGAATTTCCTATAATCTGTATGTCCCTCCTTATTTCTTCTTCATTCAATATAACGAGCTCTTTCAGATTTACTTGAGGAATAGCATATCTCTGACCTTTACAGGTTACTATAAGAGCTGGAATTATCGCTAAGGTCAAAGGAATCTTCATCCTTATAGTAGTTCCTTTTCCTTTTTCTGTCTGTATGTCTATGCTTCCTCCAAGCTTCTCTATGTTCGTCTTTACGACATCCATTCCCACGCCACGACCAGATATGTTTGTTACCTTGTCTGCTGTTGAGAATCCTGGTCTGAATATGAGATTGAGTGCCTCTTTTTCTGAAAGAGAAAGTGCTTCTGCCTCAGATATGATACCTTTTTCAACTGCCTTTTTCTTTATCTTCTCTATGTCTATTCCCCTTCCATCATCCTTTATCTCTATTACGACCTGACCTCCTTCATGATATGCCTTAAGAAGGATGTTTCCTGCAGGAGGTTTCCCTTCTTTTATCCTTTCTTCAGGAGTCTCTATTCCATGATCCACACTGTTTCTGATTATGTGAGTGAGAGGATCTTTTATGGCCTCTATTATAGACCTGTCAAGCTCTGTATCAGCTCCTTCAATACTCAGATTTATCTTCTTTCCAGAAGCCTTAGAAAGATCCCTTACAATCCTTGGAAATTTGTTAAATACTGTTCCGATTGGCTGCATCCTTGTCTTCATTATCTCTTCCTGAAGCTCTGTTGTTACAAGAGAAAGTTCCTGAGTAGCAGATATGAGTTCTGAATTTGAGATTCTGTTTGCTATCTGGACGAGTCTGTTTCTTGAAAGAACGAGCTCTCCTGCAAGATTCATGAGTTTGTCCAGAAGATCAATACTTACCTTTATGTGAGTCTCTGTAAGCTGCACAGAAGTTACTCTTATGTCCTCTTCCTTTTCTTCTCTTTTCTCCTCTTTCTTCTTTCTTTCCTCTATGTTATCTGCAAATTCCCTTATTTCCTTAACAAATCTCTCATACCTTTCCTCTTCAGGCTCTTTTTTCTCTTTTTCTATGCAAGAAACTATCTCTTTCACAAGATCTCCAGCTTTCAGAAGAATGTCAATTATTTCTGGATCTGCTATGACCTTTCCATCCCTCAGCTTTGCAAGTATGTCCTCTGCTGCATGAGAGATTGATTCAAGTTTCTTGAATCCAAAAAATCCAGAAGTCCCTTTAATTGTATGCATTATCCTGAATATGCTTGATATAAGCTCTTTGTCTTCAGGATTCTGTTCAAGTTCAATAAACTTTTCATCAAGCTTTTCCAGATTTTCCTTTGTTTCTGACAAAAAGTCCTTCAGTATTTCTTCATCAAGTTCTACGGTCATGAAAACCTCCTTTTTCCTTTTTTATAAAACTTCGGAAAAAAAACCCTTCTTTTCGGAAAAAATCTTAAAAAAGTTCTATCTGAGGTGCTTCTTCTTCCTTAAATTCCCTTCCAATCACCTCGTCATGGACATCCCTTTGAGCCTTCATCACATATTCTTCCTTGATGTTCTTTATAATCTGTGGTTCTAAAAAGAGCTTTCTTTCCAAAGACTCCCTGAGATATTTCTCTATTTCCTTCAGCGTTTCTATGACATGTTCTATCCTCTGTCTTAGGATATCCTGGAACTGAACCTTTCCCAAAACTTCTGAAAGAGCATTTATTATGTTACTGTTAGCACTTGCTACCTTTTCTGTTATTGAAATAAGCATGCTGCTTGTCTGTCTCAGTTCATCTGAGATCTTTCCTGTCTGTTTTGTCATAAAGTTTATCTTTTCAAGTCCTGATTCTGCTTCTTCTATAAACTGTTTCGTAAAAGCTACTTCCTTCTTTATCTTTTCTATGTTTGACTTTATAACAGAAGATATCCTCTCTGCTGTCTTCTGTGTCTTTACAGAAAGCTTCCTTATCTCATCAGCAACAACAGCAAAACCGATTCCTGCTTCTCCTGCACGAGCTGCTTCTATATTGGCATTAAGGGAAAGAAGATTTATCTGCTGTGAAATGTCAAGGATGTCACCTATTGCCTGTTTAAGAGACTCTATATCCTGAGCAATACCAACAAGTCTTTCAAGATTTTCCTTAATCTTTCTCCTCTGCTGATTTATGTATCTCTCATTTTCTTCCTGCAATATCCTGTTATTTTCTATCTGGCTTTTTACAAAGGTAGATAGATCTCCTCCTGAATCAAGACATCTGTTTATCACATCCTGATTGTTACTCACCTCCCTATAAATAACACTCAGATCCTCCACTGCATTTAAGATACTCCTTTCTGTCTGATCCTGAAGATCTTTGAGTTGAGATCTTACAAGGTCAAAGACAGGAAATATTCCTTTTAGATTTGAAAGATCTACTTCTTCTTTTTTCTGAAAGCCTTCCTTGCTATAAGAATAACCTGCAAGGATTCCTAAGATCACAAGGAAAAAAGAAGGGATATTTAAGAAAATGGAGGAGAAGATAAGAAAGCTCATAAAAAGAAGAATTAAGAGCTTTTTCCTCTTCATGGCTCAAAACCTTATGGAAGGACTTTTTTTACTACATTTATCAGATCATTTCCTGAAACAGGCTTTACGATCCATCCTGTTGCTCCAAGTCTTTTTGCTTCCTGTCTTTTTTTTACCTGGCTTTCTGTAGTAAGGACAAGGATTGGCTTGAATCTGTATTCTGGTAAACTTCTTACCTCCTTTATCAAACCAAATCCGTCTAACTGAGGCATGTTCAGGTCAGTGATGATGAGGTCAGCCCTTACTGCACCTCCTTTAAGCTTATCAAGTGCAGTCTTTCCATTATCTGCTGTCTCTACTTTAAAACCATGCATTTCAAGGTTCATCTTTAGACTCATGAGAACTGTAGGAGAATCATCTACGATAAGAATGGTCCTCTGCATCTTTAAACCTCCTTTATGTTTTTTTCATTGCTTCCTTTATCCAAAAACAGAGATCCTTTTCTTCTGGCATTGATACTATTTCTGGCTTAAAACTCATGAGAATCTGAAGACAGGAAGTGTGGATGTGAGTGCACGAAGAAAGATCAAGCTTTAGATCAGGATTTTTTTCAAGTAAATCAAAAAGCCTTTCAGCTTCTTCTATCGTTACATTTCCTTTAAGACTCAGAACTTTTTCATTTACCTCAACAGGCATGCCAAAACTCCTTAGGATTTAATACTATAAGAACTGATCCATCCCCTAAGATAGCAGATCCTGCATAAAAAGGGATGGATCCGAGAATTCCCTGGAATGGTTTTAATATGATGTCCATCGTCCCTTTGAATGAATCCACTATGAGACCAACCTTGGATCCATTTATCCTTAGAACAAGAACAGCAAATTCATCGTCTTCATTTGGTATCTGTGGTTTATCTATTCCTAAGATCTCGTTCAGGGAATAAAGTGGAATTATCTTTCCTCTAAGGACAGCAGCATCCTGTTTCCTTATCTTCTTCATCTCACCCCTTCCTACCCTTACTGATTCAACAACACAGTCCATAGGTATTCCAAATATCTGAGAAGCAGATTCTATTATCATTACCTTTGTTACTGCCATGGAAAGTGGAAGAGAAAGCTTTATACTCGTTCCTTTTCCTATCTCTGTTTCTACATAAACAGCTCCCCCAACCTTTTCCACAGCATTCTTTACGACATCCATTCCCACTCCTCTTCCAGATATGTCACTTACCTTTTCAGCCGTAGAAAATCCTGGAAGGAATATCAGATTTATTGCATCCTTATCACTCATATTTTCCAGATCATCTTCACTTATAAGACCTCTCTCATATGCCTTCATCTTTACTTCCTTAGGATCTATCCCTCTTCCATCATCCTTTACTTCTATACAAACCCTGTCAGTCTCATTATATGCAGATATGACGAGCTTTCCTGTCTCAGGCTTTCCCTTTTTTCTTCTCTCTTCTGGACTCTCTATTCCATGATCCAGACTGTTCCTTATGATGTGGATAAGTGGTTCTGAAATTGATTCTATTATGTTTTTATCTGCTTCTGTCTCTTCTCCTGAAAGTTCAAGCTCAACCTTTTTCCCTAACTTTTTTGACAGATCCCTTACAATCCTTGGAATTCTCTGAAAGATCATAGAAATTGGCATCATCCTTATCTGAGAGACTGCATCCTGCATCTCCTCAACAATCCTGTCAAATACCGCATATTTGTTCTTTAGCTCCCTTGAAAGCTCCCTTATTCCATATTCCTCTTCTGCCTTCTTTGAAAGATAAAGCAAGCTGTTTTTTGCAACTACTATTTCTGCAACAAGATTCATAAGTCTGTCCACCTTCTCTGTATCTACCTTTAAAGTCCTTATCTCAGAAGTCTCTATGTGTCTTTGAGACTTCACTGCAGGCTTTTCTTCTTTCTCTACCTTCTTTTCCTTACTGCTTATAGTATTTCTGAATTCCTGAATAACCTCTATCAGAACCTCTGGATCATTCTTTTCCAGAGCAGAATCTATCTTCTTCTGAATCTCCTCTTTTCCCAAGATCTTTGAAAGATTCCTTAAGACCAAGGCTACGGATTCAATCTTTCCTGAAAATCCCTGATCCACATCTGACTTCAGGACACTTTCCTGACTTTCAAGCACAAGCTCTATCTCCTCATAAAACTCATCTTTCCTTTCAGGAACCTCAACCTGAACTACAGAAACCTGATCACGGACATACTGAAAGTGCTCTTCAATTTCCTCTTTAGAAGCCTGTGAGATTAGTTCAAAACTTACGAGACAGCTGTATATGTCAAAGTCTTTTAAAGGTTCTCTAAGTGAGACCTTTCCCCATTTAAGTCCAGGAGTCTTTCTCACTAAAAAGAAAGGATCTTCTCCTTTAAAGAAACATTCCCTTTCTGGATTATACCTCACATAAAAACAGCTACTTATCCCCAATTCCTCTATCCTTTTCCTTACCTCTTCTGGAACTTCTCTATTCTCAGAATCTTCTTCATTCCTTTCCTTCTCAGGACCCTTTTTCAAGAATTCCCTAAGAGATCCTTCTATTCTCTTTGCCTCTTCATTATAGTCTTCTCTGAAAGAACCTTTTTTCTCAACCTCATCTATGATCTCAGAAAAAAGATCCATTGCTTCAAGAATTGCATCCGTAAGATCAGAATCAAACTTTATCTTTCCCTCTCTTACACTGTCCATAAGGTCTTCTGCTGCATGAAGCATCCTTGTTACAGAAGAAAATTCTTCAAATATTCCGCTGCTTCCTTTAAGCGTATGAACAAGACGGAAGAGTTCATTCATGAGATCCCTGTCTTCTGGAGAAGATTCAAGTTCCACAATCGTCTCACTTATTCCCTGTAAAAGATCTCTTGATTCTTTTATAAACTGCTCCATTAAAGGACTGAGCATCTTTACACCTCTCCAAGAAGGATTTTTACATACCTTAATAAAATCTCTGGAGTAACAGGTTTTACGAGATAAAGATTTGCTCCTGCCTTAAATGCAGATTCTCTGTCTTTTTCCTCTGCTTCCGTGGATACCATTATTGCTGGAACTTGAGGAATCTTTTGAGTTCTCAGCTCTTTCAAAAAAGAATAGCCATCCATCTTTGGCATGTTTATGTCCACTATGTAAAGATCAAAAGGATTTTTTAGTGCCTTTTCCAGAGCCTCCAATCCATTAACTGCTTCTTCTGTCTCAAATCCTGCTTCTTTGAGTATAGAACAGTGATATTCTCTTACTGTTGCTGCATCGTCTATTACAAGAACTCTCTTTTTCATGGCTTACACCTCAAGCTGTTTTTTGATACACAATTGATTCCGTAAACTTTCTGACCTTAAATATAGAAGAAATCCTGCTCATTGATTCAGCATGTCCAAGAAATACAAATCCTCCAGAAGTAAGTGCATCATAGAGTGCTTCTGCTGCAATCTTTCTTGAAAGATCGTCAAAATATATGAGAAGATTTCTGCAAAATATGACATGGAAGTTTCTGTAAGGCTTTGTATCTTTCTGATCACAGAGATTTACCCTCGTAAAACTTATTGCTTCTTTGAGTTCGTCTATTATCTCGTATTCTCCTTTTTCGTTTTTTCTAAAATACTTCCTCAGTATATGTGAAGGAAGGTTGCTCACAGACCTTTCTGAATAAACACCTTCTTTTGCCTTTCTCAGTGCTTCTGTGTCTATGTCAGAAGCTACTATCTCCACATCATACCTTTCTATCTCTGGCCAGTATTCAAGCAGGTATATTGCTATGCTGTAAGGTTCTTCTCCTGTAGATGAAGGAATGGACCAGATCCTTATAGGATCACTGTCTTTTTTGTTTTCTAATATCTCTGGAAGGACTTCGTTTACAAGTGTCCTGAACTGATATTCTTCTCTAAAGAAATATGTCTCATTTACTGTCATTGAGTTTATAAGATTCTGAAGCTCTTTTTTTGAAGATTCAAAACGAAGCTTTATAAAATAGCTCCTGAAGCTATCACATCCCGTTGCCTTTATCCTTTCTATTAGTCTTTTATCCACGAAGTATCTTTTTGAATCATCAAACCATATTCCCGTCTTCCTGTAGAAGAACTCCCTGAATTTTCTAAATTCCTCATCAGTTATCTTTAATGCCTCATTCATCTCAACTTCCCCTTATTCTGCTTATTGCCATCTCTGCAGCAAACTGGATGTAAGGACTTTCAGAAAACCTTTTCTTTACCTTTTCCAGAGAAGGTAATGCTTTTTCTGTTCCTAATTCTGCAAGGAGATCAATTGCTGCTCCACACACATTTATGTGAGAATCATTCTCAATTATTCTTATAAGCCAATCTTCAACATTTCTGTCTCTAAGTGATTCCATTATATTTACTGCAAATATCCTTATGTCAGGATCAGGATCTCTTATAAGATCCTCCATAAAACGACTGACCTTATCAGGCATCTCTTTTAGGGCTTCTATAGCAGAATTTCTGAGATGGGCATCATCACTTCTGAGACATTCTATAAGTCCTTCTACAGCAGTTCTGTCTCCTATCTTTATCAGGCTCGTTATGATCACTTCCCTTACAGACTTGTTACTTTCCTTTTTTAGCTGCTGAACAAGAAATGGACTTGCTTCTATGTATTGTGCAAGATCCCTTGCACACCACCTTCTTACCATAGGATCAGGATCAGAAAGACCTTCTAAGAGACCTGAGAAGTCCCTCTTTCTTTTTCTCCTTTCTCCTTCCTTCTTCTCTTCTTTTCTTTTTACAAGCCCCATCCTTTCCTCCTTACATCACCCATGTTATAAGCCTTTCAGAGATCTTTTCTGCAGGAAGAACCACAGTTGCACCTCCTCTTTTTATAAGCTCCTGAGGCATACCAAATACTACAGCACTTTCTTCTGATTCTGCTATAGTCCTTCCTCCTCTTTTTTTAATCTCTGAAAACGAATCTGCTCCGTCATATCCCATTCCTGTAAGCAGGACTCCTATGACTGTCCTGCAGTCAAGGTTCTCTATTACAGAATATCCAAGTGCATCAACTGAAGGATGCCAGAGAAACTTAGGATCTTCTGGTTTTGGTATAAGCATTATCCTTCCTTCTCTCTTCTTAATAACACAATCTGCTCCACCTCTTGCTATATAGATATTCCCTGATTCTACAAAAGTTGGTCTTCTTACCTCCTGAACGCTTAGCTGACAGAGCTTGTCCATCCTTTCAGCAAAAGGTCCTGTAAAAGCCTCTGGCATATGCTGAACAACTATTACAGGCCATGGAAACTCCTTTGGAAGGAATGGAAGGATCTTTTCAAGTGTAGAAGGTCCTCCTGTTGAGACACCTATGATGACAATTCCTTTTTCAGTCCTCTTCAAAAAATCCTTCCTTTTTTCCTTTATAACCTTTATCTTCCTTTCTATCCTTTCCCTTATGCTATTTCTCCTTTTTATGTTTGCCTTTACAGCAGCATATACCTTGCTTATAAGCTCTTTCTTTATGCTTTCTACAGAAAGAGAAACAGTTCCTCCAGGCTTTGTTACATAATCAACTGCTCCAAGATTAAGTGCTTCAAATGTTGCAAGAGCTCCTTTTTCAGTAAGTGAAGAAACCATTATTACAGGGACTGGTCTTTCAGCCATGATGTATGAAAGGGCTGTAAGTCCGTCCATCTCAGGCATGTTTATGTCAAGGGTAATGACATCAGGTTTGAATTCCCTGTTCAGTTCTATAGCTTCTATTCCATTCCTTGCAGTCCTTATCTCAAAGTTTCCTTCTTCTTCAAATACCTGTCTTATAAGTCTCCTCATTAAAGCAGAATCGTCTACGATCAGAAGTTTTATCATCTCTCATTTCCCTCTACTTTTTCTTCAATTTCTTTGATCTCTTTAAGCTCTTCTTTTGAAAGAAGCCTTTCTGGATTTATTACCTGTATTAACCTTCTCTGTTCATTCAGATTTATTACCTTTCCAACAACATCTTTCTGTTCCTTAGAAAGCACAGGAGCTTCTTCTATCAGGGACCTTGAAAGTCTCATTACCTCTGTTACTGAATCCACGATAAATCCTGTTTTTATTCCATTTATGAGAAAAACTATTATCCTCTGTCTTTCGTTCTTTTCTATTGGAGGAAAACCAAGCTGCTGTCTCAGGTCAATTATAGGAAGCACAGTCCCTCTCAGATTTATAACTCCTTTTACACTTTCAGGAGCCTTTGGAACATGAACGATCTCTTCAGGAAGCCTTACTATCTCCTGGACATAATCTATGGATACTGCATACTCCTCATCCTGAAGTTTAAATACAACCATATGCACCTCTTCATCTTCTATTTTTCCTTCAAATTCCTCCTGTCTTCTTGTCTCCATCTTTTCTATCTCCTCCTTTACCTTTGAACTTACAAGCTTAAAGAATTCATCTCCAGAAAGTATTGAAACGAGTCTTTTTCCATTATCAAGAGTGCAGATTCCAGTGATATTTGAAATCTCATTTCTTTCCATCAGTTCAGGCAATGATTCAATAGAAGATTTAGGAATCCTTAAGACCTCATTTACCTGATCCACATGTATGCCTATCCTTAAACCATCCTTACTCAGAACAACAACTCTTCCTTGATCCACATCTGATTCAAGACCAAAGAATCTTCTGAGTGATATAAGAGGAAGGAATCTATCTCTTAGATGCATAACACCTTTTACATAATGAGGTGAATTTGGTATCTGAATCACCTTATCAGGAAACTGAACGATCTCATTCACGTATGAAATAGGTATGCCATATTCTTGATCCTCTATCTGAAAACATACAAGCTGAGTTTCTTCTAATTCCTTTTTCTCTTTTTCATCTTCTGATTCTCCTCCAGTTATGTATTCCTTCCTTTCTGAAAAACTCATACCAGAAAACTCTTTTTCTATGATCTTCTTAAGATTCAAAAGCATGACCATCTCATAGTTTCCTGCTTTTCTTACAAGTCCATCCAGATACTCACTTTTTACGATCTTGCTTACTCCATCTGCAGGCTCTACTTCTTCTTGATTTATCATCACCACACTTGCAACCTGATCAACCAAAAATCCAAGTGTTTCACCAATGTTTACGACAATCGCTCTCAACGATTCACCTTCTTCTATATCAGGAAGACCAAAGATCCTTCTCAGACTGACTATTGGAAGGACCTTACCTCTCAGATTTGCAAGACCCAGAAGACTCTTTGGAGCAAGAGGAACCCTTACTACTTCAGGCATTCTTATAATCTCCTGAATTGGTCTTATATCCACTCCAAAATATTCATCTCCTATCCTGAAGATGTTTATCTGTGTGAACTCCATCTTTTTCCTCCCTTAGATAGAGGAAAGATCAAAGCTTTGGAGTTCGTCTGCAAGTGAAGCAATCTCTTCTATTGCCTGAGCAAGTGCTTCTATTCCTTTCTGTTGCTGTTGTGCAGAATTTGCTGCTTCTGTTGCTGCCTTTTCTGCTTCCTGAGCAGCCTGAGCAATCTGTTCAGCTGAGACCTTTACCTGTTCCATTGCAAGAGAGATCTCCTGAGCAGACTTCAGGATGTCTGAAGCACTTCTTTGCACATCATTTATCTCTTCCTGAACACTGACAAGAGATTTCGTAATTCCTGCTGCCTTTTCTGTTTCAGATATTGCATGTTTCATAATCTCTTCCACATCTCTGGATACGACCTCTATCTGATCATTTATTGCCTTGACAGTATCTTTTATCTTCTCAGCATTCTGTGTTGAATCATGAGCAAGATTTCTTATATCTGCTGCAACAACTGCAAAACCTTTTCCAAATTCTCCTGCTCTTGCTGCTTCTATTGCTCCATTTACGGCAAGCATGTTTGTCTGAATTGAGACCATGTTTATGACATCCACTATCTTGTCTATTTGTCTTGAAAGTGCTTTTAATTCGTTTATCTGTCTCAAACTCTCTTTTGACCTCTTTACACTTTCATGAATCCCTCTAATCAAACCTTCCACTTCTTCTTTGTTCTTTAAAAGGAGCTCTTTCATTTCACTTGACCTTTCAGAAGCCTTCTTACACTCCTCTTCTGCTATCTTTAATCCCTTCTCAAGCTGTCCTATAGCAGAAGACGATTCTTCTGTAGCTGATGCCTGAGTCTCTGCTCCTTTCTTTATCTGTTCAAGAGCTTGTGTTATCTGTGCTGCAGACCTGTTAAGTTCCTGAATTGCTGAAGAAAGCTCTTCTGCAACAGATGCAACTTCTTCAGAACTCTTCGTTATCTCTGTTGAATTTTTAAGTTCCTCTGCAACTTCTTCCAGGCTTCTTGCTGTTTGCTCACACTCGTATATAGCCTGAGTCTGTTCTTCTACTGTCTTGCTGAGCTCTTCTGTTGCTGAAGCCTGTTCTTCTGCAGCAGAAGCTATATTCTCAGATCCCTTAAGAGCCTGTTGAGCTGCTATTTTTGACTGTTCTGCCATGGTTGCAACTTCTTCTGCCCCTTTTGCAAGTCTTTCTAAGTCTCTGTTTATCCTTTCAAGCTGTTCTGCCACTTTCCTTCCCTTTTCTGCTTCTTTCTGAACCATCTCAGAAGACCTGTTTATCCCTTCTGCTATTTCGTTTACCTTCTTTTGGATTTCAGCAACGAGCTTCTGTATGTCCTTTGCACTCTTTTCTGAAGTCTCTGCAAGTGCTCTTACCTCATCTGCTACCACAGCAAATCCCTTTCCGTGTTTTCCAGCCCTTGCAGCTTCTATAGCTGCGTTCAGTGCAAGGAGATTTGTCTGATCTGCTATTTTTCCAACAGTCTTAACTATGTCGCTTATGCTTTTTGCGTGTCTTTCAAGCTCTTCCACCATCTTTACTGAATTCTTCTGTCTTTCAGAAGCAGAATAGATGTTTTCTATAAGTCTGCCTATCTGTTCGTTTACTTTTAAGACGAGATCCTGAAGCTTAAGACACTTCTCTTTTGCACCTTCTGCAGCTTCAGCCTGATCCTCAATCTTCTTCACGACACTCTTAAATGCCTGATACGACTGCTGACTTGCTCCTGCTGCCTGTTGAGCTCCTGCTGCAATCTGTTCACTTGCTTTCTTTAGCTCTTCTACTGCTGCAGCTGCCTCACTTATACCTGAAGCAAGCTCTGTTGAAGCAGAAGCAATTCTTTCTGCCATCTGCTGTTGCTTTGCAAGTGTCCTGGCTTTCTTTCTTTGAATCTCTGCCTGATGAGCTATCTCTTTCTTTAAAGGAGCTTTTTCCATCTTCTTTACCAGAGGCATTTCCATTTCCTCCTTGCTTTTTTTACCTTTTCGTCATTTTTGACTGAACGTTCGCTAAAAATTTTTTCTTTTTTTTTTCCTATGGTTCGTCACATAAGCTAATGTGTTCGGAAAAATTTATTTTTCTGAACAAAAGGTGCGATATGACGATAGAGATTAAAAAAAACAAAAGGAGGTAAAGCCAT
>Ga0190326_1000061_pt1 | contig 15986 bp, 18 predicted proteins | sample 4870111112_MG_FD_165049 | JGI IMG/M metagenome (GOLD analysis project Ga0190326, IMG submission 165049) | Hydrothermal vent sediment bacterial communities from Southern Trench, Guaymas Basin, Mexico - 4870-11-11-12_MG | ecosystem: Environmental > Aquatic > Marine > Hydrothermal vents > Sediment ... | reverse complement strand
GATATAGCTCGATGGGGTTGGCGGTGGTGGCACATTATACCTTTGAGTTGAGAGTGGTGTGTACCGCTTACTGACAGGAGTGGGGATATAGCTCGATGGTGTAGAGGGGGCGTAACGTTCGGTGGAGCTAAGCGTTCTGTATCTCGATATCGATGGAAGAATAGAAGAATACATAGCCGTTGCTTCCGGATACATAGGGTACACCTCTCCTATTCCCGTAGGCGGTCGTTTGGGGGCAGCGAAGTCAAAAGTGAACCTTGTAGGCACACCAGTTTTTATCTGTTCTTTACTGATCTCCCTGATGGTTGTTGCTATATCTTTCCCCCATGTGTTGAGCCACTTCTCCAAGTGTGCCTCCGCTTTCGTTGCAGATTTGACTTTCCCCCGTGCCCGCAACTGTTCGATACTAAGTTTCTCGCCGGTGTAAAAGTCTAAGATATCCTTAATTCTACCTTCGTGCTTTGGTACGATCCTTCCGGTGACAGAACCAAGCGGAGATTTAAGTGTACGCTTCTGACCAACTATCATAGAGCCTTCCAGCTTCCGCGATATTTGCTCGCTGTAAGAGCGCATCTTTAGCCCTTCTGCTTTAACAAGTTTTTCTGGATGCAGCCCCCATGCAATCTCTTCATGTCCAAGATATGATATATCGGGCGACTCGTCCGGAGCATGGATGTCAAACAATTTTTTACCAGTTGCGCGAACAGTGACTGTTCCGTCTTTAGCGATGACAACTCGTTTACCCTCTGCTTTGTTGATCTTTGCAGCTACATCTTCTGCAAACTTGGTCGGATTTTTCACCTCTACATCAAAGTCTCTTGGAATCCGTGTTAGTCCTCGTTCACCTGCTGCACGCTGTATTATGCTGCCAAATAACGTGCCTTTGTGTGATTTCATGGTTTTTAGAACCACAGATGCGGATTTTTCTGATATGTCATGTTGTTTTAGAACGTCTTTTATAGTTGGTGTAACTTCTTTGACTGTGACCTTCGCCTTTCCAGTTTCCCACCGAACTGCCCGAGCTTCTGTGATCTTTGCACCCTCGCGACCAAGTGATCTTGCGATAATTCTCGATTCAAGTGCGGTTTTGGGTGTGAATACAGTCTTACCGGTAAATGCGGTCTCAATGACTTTGGGAGTTCCAATCGTTACAAGTTTTTCAGCACGAGGCATGACTGTAACACCTGGTCTGAACTCGGTAACTGCACCTCGCCGAGTCTCTAATCCAAGAGATACTCCTTTCGCTTCAGGGAAATTGATTATGGATGGTTTGATCTTCACTGGAGAGTATGCTGTTGCTTCCGTAGCTCCTTTTGCTATTGCCCCCATGGCTACAAATTCACCTGCCGTTCTGATGGGGTGTTCGGTGATGCCTTTCCACATTTCACGCCCCATCTCGTACGTTCCGTATGCTGCTGCTGCCGGAAGTACACGCGGATGTTTGGCGAGGGTCTCCACACCCCCGGGTACCATGCCAGCCATTTCTACCATCGTAGCTGGTGCGCCGAACGCCACCCCTGCTGCGAACTCTTTCACCGGAGTGGGTATCCGGACGCCCGCGCTCTCTTCCACATGAGAAACACGCTCCATAACAGGGTGCTCAAAACCTCGAATAACACGCGCCACCCGTGATGTTGCGGTATGCATACGCATCGACAGATCAGACATCCGCCGAGTTTGTGCTTGGTGGGTTGCGAGGAATTGCTTCGCGCCCTCCGCAACACGTTCCCTGCGCACAGTGGCTGGCAGCGCAACATATTCTCTAACTTCACGTATCCGAGATGTAACCGGTCTTGCTGCCCGCGTGATTTCTCTACGTACGGATTCTCTCCGCCTCGCCGCACGTGCTCGCGAGGGATGAATCGGTGCTCTGTGTATAACTGACCTCGCTGCGCGGGTGATATGCCTTATATGCGGAGTTACCGCCCGCCTAACTGCCGCTCTCCGCCTCGCCGCACGTGCTCGCGAGGGATGAATCGGTGCTCTGTGTATGACGGCTCTTGCTGCACTTGTAACGCGCCGGAACACATCACCAAAGAAGCCGTCCCGTGTGGGGTCGAAAGGATCGCAGTCGAACGCGTCAGGTATCCTGTCATGATCGGTATCACGTAATTGCATCAGTCTTTCGATCCGTATCTTGTCGAACTCTTCTTTTGCTTTTTGGGTCATTATGATGCTTCCTTAATCGCTGTATGCTTGCCTGCGGATTGCTCTTACGATTGCAAACACAAAAGGAACTGCAACGAACAGAAACGTGATATAGTGCCAGATGTTAGTGCAATCGTTCGTCTTCGTGACGAGCAGATCAGTGAACATGTCAGGATTGTGCACATGCAGATCGGTAACAAGAGCGTGGAACTCATCCACGACCGGAGCCATGGATATCCATGCGATGCCGAGAATGATTATCGTGACGACAGCCAGCGAGACACCATACGCAATTCCAGAGTTATCATCGATCATATTCCGAGTACCCCTGTCTTTTGATTGCACGCATGATGAAGTATATTGCTGCGATTGCTATACTCACGATCGGTAAAAGAGCGAACAGTGTTATGCTTGTGTCGGTACGGTCACCCATCGTTGCGAAACGGGCGGTGGCTGCGGGATCGATCGCTTTTAGTTGGTCAGGAATCACCGCCAAAAGCGGTAAAAAAACTAGATAGATAACCATTGCTAACAACACAGTGATGATGAGATACATTCCGCCTTCGATGATGGCGCGGTCATCATGAATTATGCCAAGCATTGGAGGTGTTTTTGTGAGGCATCGTATAAAAATCTATTCACAAAAAAGTAGATGCCCCACCGTTTAAGGCGGTGGAACATATATCCTTATTTTGGAACGCCGTACACACCATATCTAGCCACTTTGATGTATTTGTAGCGATCTCCAAAATTGCGTTGCGCTTCTTTTTGGGTAATCATCCCGGATCCTGTATGTGAGAGTATCTTGCCTATCCTATATTTACCCCGATAGTAGTAGTGTATTTGACCACCTAATTTTCTACGCTTCGTCATATTATTCACCTCATTTATTCCGCTTTCGCGGTTTATTCCATACCAAGCTATGGCATCTCGGGCACTGTTTTGGCATCGCCTCCTGTCGTGGCAGCCATGTATGCCCACATCGTTTGCATCGTAGTTGATGTATTGCCATAATACATGATTATCATCAAGGCATATAAATGTTGGGGTTGTGCCTATCACAGCGGTTCTCGCAACACAAACTTAATCCCGCGTTCGAGTAGCCATATTTTAGCCCCGCCACGCGGTTGTTTCCAGTATCTCGCGAACTCCGCTCCGTACCATTTCTGGATTACTCGCGTAACGCCAGTACGGTGATCGATAAGAAACACTTCTGCAACTTTCGCGCGGACTTCCTCATGCGGAATTGCAGTGTCCTTACTGACAGCTCCCTGATCATACATCCATTTCAACACCTCGCGGTATTTCGCAATGTCGGCAGAACGGGTGTGAAGCGCAGCAACGTACTCCTTTTCTGCTATCTTGATGCCTTTGGTAGTTGTTTGTTTGGCTTCTTCGTCCTTATGCATTTTTTTCACGCGCTGGAGGAACTCCGTGCGCATGGCGATGTAATCCCTCCACAGTGCTGCGGGAGGATGGCTTATATCGATCGCAACGATGCGCCCCCCTGTCGCATACCGCCAGTACGGCCAGCGGGTAGTACCATCAAACACATCTGTGCGCTTCTTTCGCAGTATAATCCGAGATGCCAGACCGTGCCCGCGAGTGTCTTTATCAGATAGTTTATTCCCGGGGTCCGCCAGCAGTCCGAAACCAGCCCGCAGTCGTTTCTCGCCGCGCTCGAGCTCGAGTGATGTGGCGATGGTAATGATGCCGTCCGTGCGATTTAGTTGCATGATGTCAGCGAGATCGTGCGCTTCTTTCTTCTGCCACCTGCGGGAAGATCCGCCTTCTTGCGTTCCGAGATCGTCAAAAACAAGCACAGTGCCAGGCGGTAAACGAGAGGTAAGCAGCCCGATGAACTTGTCAACCGTAAAACACACATGGTCGAGCGTGAAATGCGGGTCAAGCAATCGCGCAAGGCTTATCGCAACAGTGGATTTGCCAGCCCCGCGTTTTTGTGCTATGAAGATATCCCATGATTCATTCCGCAGTACAACATCGTTCCGTATCTGCGCAAATAAATTAAGGGTTTTCTTGATGCCGAAATCAGCTGCAAAAGTGGGGTTGTAAGACATTATTTAACACCTCTGGTGTTATTCATCATCCGATTCGTCATCCATCGCCATGTCTTGGCGTAGTTCTTCGATAGAGTGTGGAGCATCATCTGAATATACTTTGACCACGACATCCGGACGCGGCATGACACCTGCCCGTGTTAGTAGCCTGATCAGTTCCGAGTGATGGAGCTGATACATCTTGACAATATCATCTTTATATTCTTTCTGAATCTTGATGTACTGCTCCCGAAACTCCCTATCTTCTAGAATTAAGAAAGGGGGCAACATATTGTAGAAATATTCGATTGCATGAGTAGTTGATGCTGTGCGGAACAGTGCAGAGATGTTAGCGTAGAACTGGTGGTACAGTTGGGCAAGATTCACAGTGTTTGCGAACTTCACAGCATCCTGACTGATGTCCAGTCCTGTATCGAGATCGTTTTGGGATTCGTCCGGATTCATTGTGTTATATGTTTCCCACTACTAATAAGATAGCGTCAGCTAGTTCATCGTCAGAGTCAAATATCTCATCCTCGACTCCATGGAGTATGACGCAAGTTTCGGTATACTCATCTGCGATCATATCATGTCTGCGATCATTCCCAACATCAGGTCGTGTTATTTCAATTCTTTTTACCTTCATCAGAATTATCCTCCATTAATGCCTCTGTGTTTCTGACCGAAAAATCGCATACCTCATCTTCATAGAACTCTTCTCTGTCAAATGATGCGTATTCTTTTTCGTGGAATTCCATCGGGAATACAATTGGTTGACGGAGATTCGTGTCTTTGATGCCAAGAGCGTACAGTTCGGCATCGATCAACCGTTTGTAGTGTGTGATGTCAGCCATAAACTTGTCGATGCCTTGAGCCAATGGCTTCGGGTTGTCAAGCCACTTTTCTGCGTGTTCAACAAGAGTACGGGAAAGAAGTTCTCGCGCCAATCCGAACAACCGATCAAAGTGCTCATAAGCATCCATGTACACCAGCGCAGAGGATGGTTTTGTGTTGTGCTGGAATCTCTGCGATGCTCTTGCTTTACTGGTTGCATCGTTGAGATTCATGAGCTGCCCTTTAATCTCACTGAGTAGATCAGAGCGAGTTAGCTTAAAATCTGGCTGTGATTGTGCTTCGTCTGCCATGTTCATCCCGCTAGAATCTTATACGCAATTGCAAATCCGATGATCAAGAATACGAACAGGAATACTGTCATCGTGTAGTCCTTCTTCTCGACCAATCCTGCCGCCTCCACTGCTCTTTCATTCGCAATCCCGCAGTACTCATCAAGTCCCCGAGCGGTCTCTGCCTGCGCTGCAAAGATGAAGTCCTGCACAGTCTGGAATACAAACTGCCCGTCACGGATCACCATGTTCCGCAACTCATCCCGGATCCTACAGATTGTGTTGTATCCATCAGACATCCGGAAGAGCGTGCCATCAACTTCAAATGTTTCATCATCCCCTGAACATGGCTCGTCTTCCTGCAATTCCACCGGAGGATATCGCTCAAGCAACTCCTGATCATCTGCGACAAGAATCGAATCTATGATGGATTCGGTTGGCTCAATACCGTGTTTTTTGAGCACATAGTTGAAATCCCTGCAAGCTGCGGCTACTTTTGCCAGTACTGCGGTGCCTGCTTTAGAATAGTAGTGGATGTGTCGGCGAGTTCCCAGATGTTCTACGAGATGGGGGTCTGGGAGCAGTTTCACACCCATGTTCTTGATCTCATACATGTTGCCATCGTGATCTTTTCCTTCCCTATCTGGAGCGTATAACCGCGTCTGCCCAAGCGTTGTATGTAACTGCACAACAGGACGGTTCAGCACCGATGCTTTCAGCAGCGTCGGCGCCTCCGGTATTTTTGCCTTAATCGCCACGATGAGCCCAACCAGGAGGAAGATCAGTACGATCACCGCTATCACTAATCCCTGAAACCAGTATGCGGGAATTGTTACCATTGCCATGATATCACCGTTTTCCTATCAATCGAGAAATGCCACTCGTTGGTGCGGAGGGCTTCTTGTGTTCGTATGTAGATGTAAGTTCTGCCCTCTGAGTCTGTTGTGTGACGCGCTCGAATCCGCCATACGACCGAGTCAGTTTTGCGCCTTTAAGGTGGTTCTCCATCGCGCTTAAGAAGGATATAAATGTGCTATTATAATCGATCCTGCGCAACCCCACCTTTGCGTTTGCCGCGTCCATCCGGTAGTCGTTCAGGATTGAGCGGAACTGTCGATCGTCCTTAATATTAGTCACCACGTATTCTGCCGGATTGATGTATTTATCCGCCAAGAATTTTAGTTTTGATGCGGCAGACCGGCTTATAAGAGTGTGCTGCCCGCCCAGCTGGTCTTGCTGACATACCAGTTTTGACGCCCGTTCGATTGCAGTGACAAGCTCGGGATAGAAGCTGTCCGATACGGAATGCTGTAAAAAATTGAGCATGTCCGCATCGTAAGTGGGTGATGCGATTTCGACCGGACCCTGGTGATGATCAGGATTAGGAATGTCCTGTATCGTAGGATATACAGGCTCTTCCTCGTATTCGTAGTCTTCAGATTGTTCTAGTTCCATGTAACTCCTCGCGTTCAAGTTTTTCGTCAATTGCGTCTTTGATGAATTGCAGATGGTCGCTTGTGATCGCAAAGATGCGGTGCAAGCGGGCATCGCTCACGTATACAGTATTCATAATAATAAGATGAACATTGATGGTATATAAGTGTGTCGGATAAAAAAAGTAGCGGGTGTTAACCCGCTTTTTATTGACGGTAGTACACGTCTACCGAACCGTCTGAATTGCGTACAGTGCGGACACTATACCCAACTTTCTTATATGTCCTTTTCAACTTCTCAACACACCCATCTGAAAAAGCCCAGTCCTCCTTCTCGGCATTTCACTCTCTCCTTGCAAACAAGTATAACACCGAGAGCAGCCCGCCGAGTACAGCCACTGCAATCATTACGATCGGCATGATGCCAGCCATACTGTAGCTGGATTCGGTCGTATTCAGAAGACCGTTCTGTGTGTCGTAGAACCGATCCCCTGTCTGTGCTGTCGCATTCCAAGGCGTGTCAATGGCAGATGCCTCCTGTACATTGTCGATAATGTTGATACCCACATAGAGCACAGTGAGCAGAACCACCAGGAAGATGCCTGCATTGACCATAGCCATGTCTCCGCGCGTATCAGCGAAGAGTTTGTTTTTCTTGTTCATATTGCACCTCCAATATGTGTTTTGGTTCGTTCAAAAAAACGGTGGCAGGAGTGCCACCGCTGGCAATGTGGTTTCAGTCTCTCCTTGCGAAGAGATACAGCACCGAGAGCAGCCCGCCGAGTACAGCCACTGCAATCATTACGATCGGCATGATGCCAGCCATACTGTAGCTGGATTCGGTTGTGTTGATCAGATTCAACTGCGAATCGTATAGATCATCTCCCGACTCCAGACTCGATGCTTCCTGTACGTTGTTGATGATGTTGAGACCAACATACAGAACCACCAACAGAACCACCAGGAAGATGCCTGCATTGACCATAGCCATGTCTCCGCGCGTATCGTGGAGGAACTTGTTTGATTTAACCATTCTTCTTATCGCCTCCCAGAAAAAGACAGCAATATCACAAGTCCCATTATCAGGAAAGCAAGGACAAGGATATAAGGCATAACTCCAGCAACCGAGTATACCGCAGTCGTGGTGTTTTGCGCTGTCTGAAAATTGCCATAATTGGCATCGCTCGCGGTAATGTTTGCATCGTTGATGATGCTGGTTGTTGCGCCCATCCCGAAGAACATGAGCATTATCACCGCGATCATCGCGAATAATATGCCAACAAGGTTTGCCATGATATCTTGATATGTGGCTGGAGTATATAAATGTTTCTATTGGAGATATGAAGTATAAGGTTTCATTACGCGTTCGCTATTGAATTGCATAATATGATCGCGATATATAGTATTGATAATAGTACAATAACTGACACCACTGCGGTTCCTACCGCCAAAAAGTCCATTTTAGAGGTAGGAGATAACATCATTGCAAGCATAGAGAATATTCCTATTACGATTGCGATAATCACAAGTATGCCAGCAAGAGACAATGACGTCTCGAAACTGCTTGTGAGGAGGTGACTTGTGTTGACTGAAGGTGTTGAGGTGATCCGATAGATGCCAGTTGGTAATAATGTTGATGAATTGAACCATAAAGTCTGATTGTCTCCTGTGGCTGTTTGGCTCAATATTTCAGTCAAATTATCGAACCGGAAGTAATATGTGTAGCCATTCGTTGTATTGCTGTATGACACGTTCCAGTGCGTGACGTTCGAGCCTATCCGGGTCACATTCCACCGGATCAGGCAAGATAGGTGCGTGGTGTCTTCTGATAAGATGACCATGTCGATGCTGTCAGCACCTACTTCGAAGAGCCATGTCTGCGAATCGGTGCCGTTCGTATTGCTGACAACTGCGGTGAAGTTCCAGTAACCGCCTTTCAGCGAGGTGTTAGTGTAGGTGTGCTCGGTTGCGCTCGTGTTGTACTGCACCTGCGAGCCGTTGATGTACCATGTGCAGTTCGTGGTTTGGTCAGTAGTTACGTTGAACATCTGCGAGTCAGCGACTTCGGGCCATATCATCACGGTCGGGTAGTATGAGGTGATCGATGGTGCTCCCGTGGCTGATTGCGAGATTGTATAATCATCAGGTATCAGATCGATCTCAAACGTAGCATTGCCAGCAGAGTCAGTTGTAAATGTGCCGACAGTTGTTGCATTTTTAACATCATAACTTGTCGATGCAGACATTCCTGCTACTGTGAAATTGTCGAGATCATCGCCAGATAGTGTAAAGTTCGTGCTACCCGCGGGGTTTATGTCCGTTGTGAATTGCCAGTATGTTAGGTTTGTACTGTTTGCTATCCAATTCGTTGCATCTCCTGTTATTACTGAACGGTTCACCGATAGCGTTCCGTCAGATTCGATTCTGTGGAAGTAATTTTCTGTTGAATTGCGATGTAACGATATGACAGTGTTTTCTATATTCAGTCCGCCGTCTGTTATTGTCCAGCTATATGTTCCGATCATTGTATGATTTCTGGAATACTCCCCCGCGAGAGAATATTTGGAATTTCCGCCATGAAATGGAACGGCAGTTTGCAATGATTGTGATGCCCAATTGTTCAAAAGGGAATCATAACTTGTTGTATTTAATGTTACGCCATAAAACATATCTGTTGCATAAGTTAATGAGCTTACATTCCATCCAGACGTATCTAACGAAGTTAATCCAGAGCAGCTACTGAATGCTTTGCTAAATGATGTCACACTACTAGTATCCCATCCGGATGTATCCAGTGATGTTAATCCGGAACAACCATAAAATGTGGTATAGAACGATGTTACACTACTAGTATTCCACCCAGATGTGTCTAACGAAGTTAATCCAGAACAGCCATAAAATGCATAAGCGAGTGTTGTTGTGCCTGTTAAATCTAATGTATCTGTAGCAGACACATCCAAATTACTGCATCCATAAAAATAGCCATTACTGTTTCCGACATTCAAATCACCCCATTGCGATATGTCTATAAGTTTTAGTTTGTCTCCACCATTGTTGAAACGGAATCCAGTGATTGTTCCATTGATTGTAATGTTGTATTCTCCAGAACTTGAATAATTATGCGTTGCATTCGCCTGATCCCATGCAGTGATGTGATCATCATTTCCGTCACCCCACCACACCGTGAAATTGTATGTTCCAGAGGATTCTAAAGGCAGTTTTATTTCGGTTACATTACTTGAACCTGTACTCGTTAATGTAGTATTCCATGTAGACGTGAAATTTGTTGCTGAAACTAAACTCACGTTCAGACATAAAAGCAACGATATCAATGCTAAATATACTATTTTTTTCATGTTGTTTTCACCATTATTTTGAATGAAGATGCATTGTTATCTGATTGTTGCAGACTTCGACTAAAAATGTGCGATCCATTTCCATATCCTTTCACCGTTATTTTTATTTGATCTGTAGCATTGTAATAATTTCCAAAGCTCGATGGTGACCATGACGATGATCCACCAGACCAATCAAACTCGAAATCGTGAGAACTCCATGAACCGGTATACTGGTATCGAACAACTTTGTCAGAATCGCTAACAACTTGTGTTACGTAACTCCCATCGATGCTGACGTTATATGTGTTCGATGCATTCTGCATCGTAGCATTGATCCATGTTGGGTTCGATGAGACGCTGCTATTTACAATGATGTTCGTTCGATCATCAGCTGGCAACGAATCGTGATGTACTGTGACATTTTTTAGGTATGCATTCATTGGTAATAGCGTGATGTTGTAAGGTATTATATCAATGTCAATATCAACACCAATCGAGGACCCAAATGTCATGTTACTCTTTTCGGAAAACCACCTTGGTTCCGTGATTGAATATGTCGATCCAACTATGATCGAATAATTGAATACTTTCCCATCCAAATATTCTATTGTTGTATTTCCTATTATATCATCATTCCTCATCGCCACGCGAAAACTGGGCTGATGGATGTCGTCTATTATAATGAGTGCCCCACCCCCCCTAATATAATACGTATCTATGGAATCTAAATTGGTATATGTATTATTTTTATATTTTACAAGAATATTAGAATTCGTTGAAAGATAGTCGTCATGTAACCTAAGTGAATCCGACACAATATTATTTTTGATTGTCACGTTATTACAATATCCATAACTGCAAAAAGCAGACTTCCCGGCATCATACACAATGTTATCTTCGATACTTGAATTTACAGTTCCCATCAAGGACATCGGATAATAGGTTATATTTATAAATGAATTATTTTTATATAGAACATTGTATGTTCTATTATAATTAGTATCAATCTCGTGGTAATATGTTCCAACACCACTGTAACAAGTATCGAATATCGAATCTGATACCGTTATGTCGCTGCAATAATCACTAAATTGTATTGCCCCATGGTTAGTTGTATTATTAAAAAAACAATCCGTTATAGTGACATTATACATCCGACGGGTAATTCCCCATCGATCACCAATCATATTTAAACAGAAATTACTTGTATCTATAAAATCACAATTATGTATAGTGACGTTCCTAACTCCCCCTCCAATTGATGCCAAACTTCTCCAATCCTCGGCTATATTCGTGTCCCGAAAAGTACAATTTACGATGATAAAATCACTTACATTATCAGCACAAAATATACCATCTCGATATGATCTTATTGTAATCCCATCGATTTTAAGATATGCTGGAGTGTATGGAGTTGCTAAAGACATAGAAAATCCCCACTTAATTGTTGCATTACTACCATCCCATATCGGGGTGCCATTGTATGCTTTTATATTTACCCAATTATCCGAAGTCCCTAAGTGAGAAGATGTCATATAAAAAGTATCGTCCTCCCAATATATACCGTCAACCACCCACAACGTATCGCCTGCATACAACTGATCATCTGCATAAGATGGATCTTTCCACGCCTGCGCTATCGAAAGTCCAGTATTGTTATTATCCCCCGTAGTCGCAAGGTAATAATCAGTCGCCGATGCTGCACCAACAAACGCCAGCAGAACCAGCAGCAGGAAGAGTCGTTTCATACGATCACCACCTATACTCGCGATCCTACCAGTGAACGATGCCTGCTGACCAGTGCGCTGTATAGAGACCGATTGCGATATAGCGATAATATAATGTTTTTTGTTTACCAATCTCATAGTTTTCCACTCACATCTCTAACCACATCTACCGCATTCACAATCGAATACAGAATCATTATTCCGCCGAATATGACCAGAAACAAGGATATAGACCCCGGCGCGTACTGGACAGTCTCGATTGTGCTGGTGCTGTTGTTGAACATCACATAATCATACGTGACGCCGCTAAACATATCGAATCCGAGGATTAGATACAGGATACCGGCTGTGAATCCGGAAAGTATGTGCGTGTAGTTCTCATTGTCTTTGAAGAGCCATGCGTAGAAGGTCATAAGAACTGCCAGACACATCGTGATAATGAATAGGTCGAGTAGCATATTATTCGTCCTCCTGCCGTCTTTTAATTGCCATCATCATAAACATTCCTGAAAGCAACATGAACGCCGCCGCCATCGTGGTTTTATGTACGCCGACTTGGGTGGATATTAATTTAGTTTCAGCTTTGGTTTCGGTAGAGTTTAATGCAATAGCCCAGTCAATTTTCTTATAAAGCGTGAATTTCTTTGTGTATGTTTGGTATCCTGCTTTTTTTATGTCTATAGTAAATGGATTATAATCTGTTCGGGTGTTGCTTGAACCGCTTCCTGACCATTCATCTTTTACAACCCAAACCGTTTCTGACACTTCTCCGTTAGCGTCCGTGTCTGTACTGAATTGTATGTCTCCGTTTTTATTTTTAACTGTTATAGTTGCTCCAGCAAGGTTATTGTTATCCTTATCCGTTATTTTTAAGTCCATATCAGCATACCATTTTATTTGACAACCTAACGATGGTGAACCTTGCCACCATGGGGTTGGTAGTGGTAATGAACCAAGAAAGTTTCTTAATCCACCAATGTAATCAGCAGATGCTGACCAAGTTTTTAATATTTCAGCATAGAAATTTGTAATTGGTGGTTGCCCCAATTCTTCATGCGGTGGAGTATAAACATCAACAATGCCACCAAATGCCCAAATATAAGCGCTATCCGTTGAAAAATATGTTTGTTCCAAAGCATAATTATTCCCAACCCATAATAAATTTTGAACATCAACTCCAGCACAACTCCGAAGCGATCGGCAATCAGTAAAAATGGTTTGATAAATACGGCAATTAGAATTAAAATTCCATATCCATAAAGTTTGATGCCCTCCTACACCTGCTGAATTTATACAACTTATATGCGTAGCGTATAAATACGCTATTCCAGATGAGCCAACTTCAAAAACTGGATTTGTATCTCCTGCATCCGTAATTCTAACTGTAATGCTTGACCCATGTTTTCCCTGTCTTTTTGATTCGCTTATTAATGTTCCGCTGGTAAATGTAGCGTTACTTTTAACATATAAAATATTCTTCCCACTTCCACATCCGTTTGTTTCAAATGTTATCTGTTCTTCAATTGTTTTCATCCAAGTGGCAGTAGAGCCATCACCGACATAAAGAAGACATTGTAAAAGAAATTGGTTTGTGCCTTGTTTTGAAACAACACCCCATCCGTTCACCACATCAGCGTTGTAAATGTCTGTAAATGTACAGGGAGTGGCTTCGGTGTATCCCGTGACAGTTATCGTGTTCGTTCCAGAATCGTAGGTTATCGTGTGAAAACCAATTTTTAGAACATAATCATCGTTTTTTATATCAATGTTTTTTATATCTATGTAAGCGTTCTTTGTGTACAGATTAACTGATCGAGATTTTAATTTATGTGAAACGTCTACCAATGTGATGGTAGGTTCTCCTAAATTGTTTTTTGATTCATTATATACTTTTTTATATAAATGAACCGGATACTCTCTTGTTTTTCGTATTTCAGTATCGTTCATACCCCATTTTTTCCTGATACGTTCTTTTTCTTTGCTTTTAGCAGAAACATAATTAAAATAATCGTTTAGATATGTTTCATTCATTTTAATATGAATGATACCATCGTTTGTTTTTACAATAGCAGATACGTTATCAACTATTGTTTCGGTGTTATTTCTCAAGAACCATGCTTCTTCGTAATACTGCACATCAGCAGATGCGTTGTGCACGATGGTCGCCAAAAGAATAAGCGATGTGATCAGTATTAGCGCATACGTATAGTTGCGCATCGTGATGATGTTTTTTAATGGCATGTAGATATATCAATGCACCCCATATTATTTAAAACTATGCCGCCTCGTTGGATGTTGTTGGCGTCTGCCGCTCCAGCAGCGCATTATTTATCTTTCTTGTGAAGAAGAATGAAGTATAGATTAGCACGAATTTGTCCGGTATTACTTTCGGAGGAGGGTATTACTTGTGTTTTCGGTATTACTTCAAGAGTTTAGTATTACTTCCAGATGGTAGTATTACTTTTGGAGTTTGGTATTACTGTCTTTTAATCGCATTAATATGGTGTCGTATCCGTTCTTTTCGTTTCATCACACCACCTCCTTCTCCCTCATTACCTCGCTCATCTCTGCGCGGCTTGGGGTTGTATAATGTTCCTGGATCACGCGTATCGTGTCGCCGGTTAATTCTGCAACCTGCTCTGGGGTCCAGCCTGCATGCTGACAGAACTTCACACAGGTCGAACGCAACGCGTGGAATGGTCTGCGCGGGATGCCAGCTTTGATGCAGAGACGCTGTAATTTCCTGTATGCAGTACTCCCAGAGAAGGCAAACAGCATCTTCTGTTTCTTTGGAAGCGTGGCGATGTACTTCCGCATCAGTTGTGTCATGTTCGCTCCGAGCGGGACTGTTCTGATCCGGTTCTTCTTCTTCTCGAAGTAAGTCATGCTCGCTTCATCGAGATTGATGTCAGCGATGCGTATGTTCACGATGTCCTCACGCCTCAAGCCGAACGCAACACCCATCTTCAGAAGAAGTTCGTCTTCGAGTGTGCCGGTGACTTGAAGCAGCTTTCCGAATTCTTTGTGGGTCAGGGCGAACTGCCCTGTTGTGTATGAACTATTACGGTTCTGCATAGTTCATAATCGAACAACAGGATATAAAAATCTATCTGCCAAGATGGTGAATTGAACTTTAATAGCGGAAGTCGTGCACAGGAGATATCACATACACAAAAATCTGACTGGTATACACTTTTAGGAAACTGTACACCAGTGAACACTTTTAAGAAACTGTACACCCTTTTGGTGGCTTTATATAGGGCAAATTTCAAATAGATACACAGAGGTGTTGAGAAATGACTCAAAAACAAATGTTCGCATTCCGATTATCGGAAGACGCGATTGCAGAAATGGAAGGAATCGCAGCCCAACTGTATATTCCCGTGCGAACGATGGCACGACAGTGGATTATGCAGAGGCTTGAGGCGATAGGTAAAGAAAAAGAACATGCCACGATGTCTGAAACGAATCTTGCCGGAACTTGTCGCCGCGTACGCCTGCAACGGACACCATCGGGGAAGCTGATTGGTGCTGCCGTGATGATCAACGTCCGCATGTTGGAGCGATACGTTACAGCTGGTACAGAATATTTGGATGTGGAGATGATCCCACTCGAGGAGGGCATCCTTCTAAAGATTGTAGAGGTGTGAACGATGTTCGACTTTGGTAAACGTAACATAATAAACATGAACTATACTCGATATCTGGCACTGCCTAAAGTGTGGGTTGATGCTACACCGGGGGTTTTTATTTTTCCCACTTACTAACCCCCTCCCCATCCCCCGGTGTAAGTATATATTTTAACTTACAATCGTTCTCTTTGACTGTGACCTTCACCTTTTACCCACAGGTATCCTTCTAAAAATAGTCGGTGAAAAAATATCACGATCGGAGCAGATTAATACCACACACAAATTAGCAGAATGTTCTCCGATCAGCAACAAGAATATCACCGGCAAAACCATCTCCATTTTAAGCAAAGAAGTATTATAGGTGCTGGTTAGATGTGTCACCGACCATTCACCACCTAGAAACGATAGCAGTAGGGCTCGTGGTGAATGGTGAAACCGGTGAAACCTCATAGAGACATACACACCAAGTTGAACATATTCTAATTCTAGTGAAAGGTTGAATGTAGTCTCTAGTTACTAGTTATATA
>Ga0190326_1000060_pt1 | contig 16149 bp, 13 predicted proteins | sample 4870111112_MG_FD_165049 | JGI IMG/M metagenome (GOLD analysis project Ga0190326, IMG submission 165049) | Hydrothermal vent sediment bacterial communities from Southern Trench, Guaymas Basin, Mexico - 4870-11-11-12_MG | ecosystem: Environmental > Aquatic > Marine > Hydrothermal vents > Sediment ... | reverse complement strand
CTCTCATTATACTAATAAGCACATGTTAATTAATAAGTTTAACTGCTGCCCCTTTTCAAAAAGATTTTCATCTTTATATAAACCAATAAAACTTTTTTACCTGAAGGCTATGAAGAGCGATGGCCTACGAAGACCTCAGGGAGTTTATCAGCATGCTTGATGCGGAGGGGGAACTGGCAAGGATAAAGCATGAAGTCAGCCCGGTTCTTGAAATGACCGAAATTGCTGATAGAACTGTGAAGGCTGGAGGCAAAGCTCTGCTTTTTGAAAAGCCTAAAGGCTACGACATTCCGGTTTTGCTCAATGCTTTTGGGACTGAAAGGAGGATGAAGCTCGCCCTTGAAGTGGAGAGGTTTGAGGAAATCGGGGAAAGGCTGCTGTCCGCATTGGAGTTTAAACCCTCCTCTTTCGTTGATGCATTGAAAGGCGTTGGGATGCTCAAGGAGTTCATGTCCTTCATTCCCAAAAAAACAAGCAAGGCTCCGTGCAAGGAGGTAGAAGCTGAAAGCTTGGATAAATTTCCAATCCTGAAATGCTGGCCGAAGGATGCGGGCAGGTTCATAACCTTGCCGGTTGTGATAACAAAAGACCCTGAAACTGGGGAGATTAATGCGGGAATGTACAGAATGCAGGTTTTCGATGGTAAAACGACAGGAATGCACTGGCAGATTCACAAACACGGTGCCGAGCACTTCAGGAAGATGGCGGAGAAAGGAGAAGGGAAGATAGAGGTGGCTGTAGCTATAGGAGTTGACCCCGCTACTCTATACGCTGCAACCGCCCCTCTGCCTGCTGGCATAAGCGAGCTGATGTTTGCGGGTTTCATAAGAAGGGAGAGGCTGAAGGTGACGGAATGCGAGACTGTCGACCTCTTCGTGCCAGCAAATGCTGAGATCATCCTTGAGGGATACGTTAAAGCAGATGAGTTCAGGATGGAGGGGCCTTTTGGGGACCACACCGGATACTACACACCTCCTGAGCCTTACCCGGTTTTCCACATAACCCACATCACCCACAGAGAGAACCCGATCTACCACGCAACTGTGGTCGGAAAACCGCCGATGGAGGATGCCTGGCTCGGCAAAGCAACTGAAAGAATTTTTCTGCCGATAATCCGCATGATGCATCCGGAAATAGTTGATATGAACCTCCCCGTTGAGGGGGCTTTCCACAACCTCGCAATTGTTTCGATCAGGAAGAGGTACCCGGGGCAGGCGAAGAAGGCAATGTATGCCATCTGGGGGACGGGAATGCTCTCCCTCACCAAAGTCGTTGTGGTGGTTGATGATGATGTCAATGTGCATGACATCAGGGAGGTAATCTGGGCTGTAACATCACGCTTCGATCCGGCAAGGGATGTCGTCCTCCTACCACCATCCCCAACAGACTCTCTTGACCACGCTGCCTACATTCCCAACCTTGCCGGAAAGTTGGGAATTGATGCGACCAAAAAGTGGAAGGAGGAGGGCTACAATCGCGAATGGCCCGATGCCGTGGAGATGGATGCAGAGGTCAAGAGGAGGGTCGATGAGTTCTGGAACAAAATAAAGAACATGGTTTTATGAGAGGTGTTGAGAACCTTTACCAGAAGCTCTTCTCAATTCCGAGAGCTGAAATAATGGTAGCTATCTCCTTTTTGTCAGCTCTCATGCTCTCTCTGCTCGATAATATTTTGCTGTACTTTTGGGCTCTGGTATTCACCGTTTCAATTGTTGCTGTGAAAGTTATAAACCTTAAATTCAACCTGAAGAGGATCTCTTTTCTCGCATTCCTGATTGCTGTCATTACTCTGCCTGCGGTTCTCGTGAATGAGTGCGTAGTAGTGTCAGCTTTCCTTCTCTTTGCCATCTATTACTTCTGCTCCGAAAAAAAGTTGCTTTCAATCCCGCTTGCATCAATCCCTTACCTTGTTCTCTCTCCAAACATCTCTACGCTGCTTATCCTGCTGATTTCGGCTATTCTTGCAGCGATTTACCTCAGAATACTGGATGTAAGGGTGGGTGTAGTCAGGATTAGGGACTTCGTGGAGAATTTCGTTCTTTTCTGGCTGACCTCTAATCCAGAGCACATGGAAAATTTCCTCGAAGGCTCTGCCGAGGAGTTTGAGGGTAGAGTGAGATGTCTGACGGTAAACGATGCCAGACTTATCCAGACGGACTTCCATCCTGGCCCATTCAGAAACGTTGGTGGTGCGAGGCTTGTGGAGAGGCTGTCTGCCGGCAATGCTGTCTACCTCCACTCTCCCACATCCCACGCGAGGAATCCTGTGAGCTCTGGAGAGGTGGAGAAAATTGCCTCCAGCCTTAAATGCTCAGGGATAAATCTAACCCCTCAAAAACCATTCAGGATTGAGGGCGATAATTTCGAGGTTTACTGCTTTCCATTCGGCGAGCAGAGATTAATTTTCGTTAGCGGGAAAAAGCACATCGACGATTTCATAGTAAGCTCAAAAAGTTTCGTCGTTGACTGCCACAACGCTTTTGAGAGGAACTATGATCCGGACAGCAGAGATGTGGAGGAGATACAGTCCCTCATCAAAGAGGCTGAGAAAAGAGCTTCTCAGCTCGCAGAAGTGAAATCGGCCTTCGTTCGGATTGATGCTGAGACTGAAAGTCTGTGCGGTTATGTTGCGGCAATTCTGCTCGATTACGGTGGAGAGGGATATGCCATCATCGTTTTCGATGCCAACAACGTAGATTTGAATTTCAGAAGGCATGTCGAGAAACTTTTCGATGAAATCGGATACAAGGCAATTGTTGTTTCAACAGACAACCACGCCAAAACGGGTGTGAGGGCCAAGCAGTCTTACAAACCCGCAGGTGGAGACACAAGAGACTGGGAGGTAGCAGAAAAACTTGTTGAAAAATGCAAGAATGCTGAGCTGAAGGAGACGGTTTTCAGCTATGCTGAGAGGAGGGTTAGAATAAAGGTGATGGGGGAAAGACTTTTGAGGGATAGCGAGGTGGCTATTGGAAGGGCAAGAGGGCTCATCGCAACCTTTTTAGCGTTTGCGGCCACAAACTATTTGTTTAGCACAATGTTGAGATTCATTGCTTAAAGGAGGTGATTGTTGTGGACGCAGAGACGTTAAAAGAGCTGATCAGGGACGATTTCGAGGTTATTAATGCAGATGAGACGGTTTCAAAACTGTTCCCATTGCTTGATAAGCTGGACAGGGATAAGGCAAACGCAATACTTGTAGAGGAGGACGGAAAGATAGCTGGTGTTGTGAGGGAGAAGGATTTGATCAGAGGTAGCGTTTTGAAAAACCCCCACGAAACGAGGGTTAAGTCCCTTCTTGTGAGAACCGGGAAAGTTGATTTGGATGAGCTTGATCCCTTCAAGGTTGCGAGAAGATTTGTGGAGGACTCCACTCCTTTTGTGATCATTCAGCTTGACAAAAAAAAAGTTGGAGTAATTTACATCAACGACTTCCTCAACGCCATAAAGGATGAATTTAAAGATGTGAAGGTTAGGGAAGTGATGAATCCTGAGGTGATAACGGTAAGGAGGTTCGACAGCGCTGCAAAAGCCCTTTCAGTTATGAGAAACCACGGAATAGACAGAGTCGTTGTTGTTGATGAGAGCAACAAGGTAATAGGGATTCTCACCGGAAAAGATGTCATCGACAGAGTCATCTCACCGAGAAAGAGGGCAAGAATGGGAGATTCGAGTGGAGAGAAGGAGAAAACACTCTCAATCATGGTGGAAAGCATAATGAGCGCTCCAGTAGTTTCAGTAACGAGGAACGACTCCGTTGCGGAGGTTATCGAGCTGATGGTGGAAAACAGAATTTCGAGCGTCGTTGTTACTAGAGACGGCTTACCTGACGGCATAGTCATAAAGAAGGACATTCTTGAATACTACCTGAGGAAGGAGTCGAAGAAGGGTTTCAACGTCCAGATTACAACTTCCGACATATCCCTCGATGAGTTTGACAGAGAAGCGATAATGGATGATTTTGAAAAGCTGATGAGAAAGTTTGCGGACTTCCTGGGGGAGTCGTATCTGTTCGTTTACATAAAGAGGCACAAGGAGCACTTCCGCAACCTGCCTCTGATACACGTCAGGCTGAAGCTTGTGAGCGAGAAGGGCAACTTCATGGTGAGCGGGGAGAGCTGGGGAGTGGAGTACGCCGTGCATGTAGCACTAAAGAAGCTCGGAAGAGAGATACTGAAGGAGAAGGAGCTGCTGGAGGATAAAAGAATGGTGAAGAGATTCTACGAGGAGGTTTTGGAGTACTAAATTTTTTCCAGCCTTTTTCTGACGCTCTCAGCGTGCCATTTTAGCCCCTCAGCTTCAGCAATTTTTATTATAGCATCACCAATTCTTTTCATTGTCCCCTCGCTAAGCATCTGGAAGGTGAGGTGCTTCATAAAGCTCTCAACGCTCAGCCCACCGTACATCTTTGCGTAGCCAGCGGTCGGCAACACATGGTTGGTTCCTGAGGCGTAGTCTCCTGCAGCAACAGGAGAGAAGTTTCCGAGAAAAACGCTTCCTGCATTTTTAATTTTACCCAGCCAGTCCTCTGGATTTTTGACTGCAATGCTCAGATGCTCTGGGGCAAATTCGTTGGCAATCTCAAACGCTTCAGCCAAGTCTTTAACAACAAGAACTGCAAAATTCTCAAATTCGCCCGTAGAGCTGACCTCCTCCTTCACCCTCTCAGCAATTTCTCGGGAAGTTGTTATAACCACCGCAACCGCCATGGGGTCGTGCTCAAGCTGGGCCAGGCAGTCGTAGGCTATGAACTCTGCATTAGCTGTCTCATCAGCGATGACGAGAATCTCTGAAGGTCCAGCAGGCATGTCTATGGCAATGTCCTTGGCGACAAGAAGTTTCGCTGCTGTGACGTAGATGTTTCCGGGTCCCACGATCTTGTAAACCTTCTCTATAGTTTCCGTTCCGTATGCCATTGCAGCTATTGCCTGCGCCCCCCCAGCTTTGTAAACTTCGTCGAAGCCGGCAATGTCTAAAGCCACAAGAGTGAGAGGGTTAATTCTGCCGTCTTTATCTGGAGGTGTGCAGGCGACGAGCCTCTCAACCCCGGCTATTTTTGCTGGAACGCCTATCATGAGGGCAGTTGAGGGATAGCTGGCTCTCCCACCTGGAATGTAGGCACCAACCTTCTCGATGGGGGTGTAGACTTTCCCCATAACGCAGTCTCCGAACTCCACCCTCATCTCCCTCTCAACGGCGGTGACGTAGTGGAATCTGTGGATGTTCTCCCTCGCAACCTCAAGCGCATCAATTAGGCTGTCGTCAACGGCATCGTATGCCTTGTCAAATTCCTCTTCAGAAACTTTCAGTTGTTCAAGCTCAACGCCGTCAAACTCCTTGGTAAAGCGAATTACGGCCTCATCTCCCTCTCTCCTTACGGCTTCAATAATGGGCTTAACTTTTTCAATGTAATCGTCAATGTTGACTCCGCTCCTCAACTTCTGGATTTCCTGCATGGTTTAAGTACGCTGATTGAATAAATCACTTTGCCAGAAGTCCGAGGAATATCATTTTCTGGAAGAGTATGATTAAGGGCAGGCTTATGCTCACTCCGAGAAGCTCGTTACCTACCCTGTAAACTCCAAAAGATTCGTAACCAGATATGAGGAGAAGTTCAAAGCTGTAGCGCACCCCATCTATGACCGCATCGTTAAAAATTCCTGAAAACTCCTTTTTAAGCTCAAGCGTTCTGACATTCAACCCAGAAAACTTTTTGGCATCGTCGGTAACAACCGTAACCTCCTCAGGCTTCTTAATTCTGAGAATCATGTCAATGTAAGCTCTATTTGCCGTGATAACGAACACTTCCTCACTCTTCTGCAGCATCGCCTTTGTCCTGTTCTTTATTCCTGCTATCCCTCTCACGCACCACACCGGATGAGGGAGGGAGAGGTCCTCGGATTCCTTTATGCTCCTGATTGCGGTGTCAACTGCAGTTACAAGCTGCTCCTTGTACTCCTCAAGAACGCTTTCTGGATCGATTGCCCTGAAAACGGCTGGAGAGCTCTTTACCGTCTCCACCATGCCCTCGTCCTCAAGCAACCTGAGCACCTCGTAAACTTTGTTTCTGGGAACGTCGCTCATTCTGTGAATCTCACTCGCCGTAGCCTCTCCCTTCATCGCAAGAGTTGCGTAAACCCTTGCCTCGTAATCCCTGAATCCCAGCCTCTTTAGAACCTCCACTGTTTCCTCCATTGTTACTACGAGGGTAACAACAAAATTATAAACTTTTTTGGGTTGGATGAAACATGCGTGCGCCGTTAACTGCTGTAATCCTCATGTTTCTGCTCACGTGTCCCGCATTAGCAGGTGATCAAATTTCCGCAACCATAGACTTTCACGCAAGCGTGGCGGGGAGCAACGTGCTTAATCCTGGAGACAAGAAAGCGGTAACAGTTCTGCTTTCTTGCGAGGTTACGGGAGGACTAGAAAACCTTCCGATAGATGAGAACACATCTGAAATAATTCCGATGCTCACCACAGCAAAATCTGTTATTCTCGACCCCCGGGATGGTTCGGACATCAAAGTGGAGAGCGACACGATAGTTGTCGGGGATCTGCCATGCGGAATCGTGAAGCCGGTGACCATAGTTGTGGAGGCTGATAAGAACGCCTGTGAAGGAGGGCGAGAGCTGCACTTTGATGTGGAGTACTCTAAAGCAGTCCTAAATGTTGATGACGTAAACACTCTGAGCTTCTCCAGCCAGCAGGATGAAATAGAGGTTGAGTTTGAAATCAAGAAGAAGGACTACGATTTTGAAGTCGTTTCAATTTCATCAGACCTCGTTGCGGGGAGAGAGGGCGTTCTGAAGGTTAAGGTGGAGAACACCGGAGAAAAGCCATTGGAAGATGCTGTTTTCATGTTGAATGCAACACCGCCTTTGATGGTTGAGCCGAAGGCTATGAGCGTCTATGCCGGGGATCTTGATGTTGGAGAGTCATTCGAGGCGATGTTCAAGGTTTATGTCCCCGAAGGTGTTTTCCAGCAGTCTTATCCAGCTGAAGTCGTAGCAATTTTCAGAACTTCTTCAGGAATTCCATATAAGGTTTCAAAACCAGTGGGACTCAAAATTGAAGGAGCTGGTTACTTCGAGGTCGAGAAGATTGGAGAGTTCCTCAGCCCCGCAAAAACCCTAAGGGTTGAGCAGAGCGTCCAGATTCCTCCCATCCCGATGCTTCAGCAGAGCTTCCAGCAAAGTTCAGAACAGAAGATGAGCAACATTGTAACAATCCCTTCGAGAGGTTACTTGGCATTGAGAATAACCAACACGGGCGAGAAAATCAGGGATGCTTTCGCCGTGCTGAGCTTCGACAACCCCCTTCTGAAGTCCACGAGCACACCCTATCTTGGCGATCTGGACAAGGGGGAGAGCAGGGATGTTGTTTTCTACATCACCTCAACTGCTCCACCGGGAAGCTATCTCGGTTATGTGGTGGTGAAATACAGAGACGAGTACGGGGATGAGGCCTTCGGCCCGAAAATATACGTTAGCGTTGAGGTCAAGCCAGAGCCAGCTTTGAGAGTTTCGGAGGTCAAGACGTCCAACCTCGGCATCGGACTTGTTGGGGAAGTCAAGCTAAACTTTGCCCAGTCAAATGCGAAAAACGTCAAGCTGTATTTACTCTCACCGGACTCAACCGTCAGCCCCGCAACATCTTCATCATACGTTGAGAATGCCAATGATACAGCCACGTTCAGAGTGAGGGTATCCGATGACGCTGTTGCTGGTAAGCACCTCCTTTACCTCGTCGAAACCTTTGACGATGAGTATGCAAGCGATCTCGTCAGTGTTGAGGAATTTGCCATCTACATCGCTCCGAAGCTTGCTGCATTTCAGGTTGTTTCGGTGAAGAGCAACTTGATGCCCGACTCGACGGGGGAAGTTGTGATTAAGCTCAAGAACGCTGGGAATGAGATTTACAACGCAGTGGTGATGCTGGAAGTTTCTCCACCGCTTAGCATTGCTGGAATGGGCACCTTTGGCGGAATGCTTGGGCAGTCAAAACCCGGAGAATACTTCGTTGGAACGGTAAAGCCCGGTGAGACTGTTACGGTAAAGTTCAGGATTGACGTTGACAAGGATGCGGGCGAGGGAAGCTATCCCGCTTCGATCAGAGTGAAGTACTACGACGAATCGAACTACGAGCACACATCGAACTCCATAGTCATATCGCTCGAAGTAAAGCCCTCTCCTCCCTATGTGCTGTACGCTGCGACTATTATTGCCGCAACTGGCTTTCTGATAGCTGCAGGAGTCGTGAGTAGGAGGAGAAGGCAGTAAAAACTTTTTTAACCTCCTCTACTACTTTTCTCCATGCTTCCAATTAACCCAAAGCAGATGAAAAAGATGATGAAGCAGATGGGCATAGAGATGGAGGATATTGACGCTGAAGAGGTTATCATCAGAACGAGCGATGAGGAGCTCATTTTCCGCAGTCCCACAGTTTCCAAGATTTCGGCGAGAGGAATCGAGACGTTCCAGGTTGTTGGAGAGTATGAGGTGGTAGAAAGACCTCCGAAAATCAGCGAGGAGGATGTAAAGCTGATAATGGAGCAGGCGAATGTTGACGAGGAGACTGCAAGAAAAGCTCTTGAAGAGGCGGGAGGGGATCTGGCTGAGGCCTTGATGAAGCTGCAGGAATGAGGCCCCCAGTAGTCCTATCGAGGGGAAAGCACAGCTTCCTCGTTGAAAAGTTTGAGGGGAAGCTCCACACACACCACGGTATAATAGACCTTGAGGAACTTAAAGGAAAGAGTTATGGTGATGAGGTCAGGACGCATCTGGGTGTTAAGTACCGCGTAGTTCCCTTCAACCCCGCAGACTTCTTCAGACACTTCAAAAGAGGGGCTACGCCGATAATGCCAAAGGACATAGGGGCTATTATCGCCTACACCGGCCTCTCGCCCGACTCGCTGATTTTTGATGCAGGAACCGGCAGCGGAATTCTCGCTGCCTACCTCGCTTACTTCAACAAGTACGGTGAGGTTGTTACTGTGGAGAAAAGGCCAGACTTCGCGAAAATTGCCAGGAAGAACTTCGAGACTGCGGGGCTTAAGAACGTCCACCAGATTGTGGGAGATGCCTTGCAGGTGGCAGAAGCCTTGAAGGTCAAGTTCGACCTCATAACTCTGGACATGAAGGATGATGTTGCCTTCATCAGGAAGGCGAAGGAAATACTGAACCCCGGAGGGCATGTAGTGGTCTACAATCCCTACATTGAGGCCGCGAGAGATGTTTACAGGGAGATGGAGAGGCAGGGGTTCAAGGAGCTTGAGGCCTTCGAGCTCCTGAGGGTTGATCTTGACGTTAGAAGAGTTGGAACGAGAACCTCGACAAAGGTCTGGCACACTGGCTACCTCGTTTTTGGCAGGTATCTGGGATAAAGCAGGCGGAAGAGCGTTGGAGAAAGAAGGCAGGATACTATCGTGAATGTGACAAGTGCTGCAGCTTCCGGTTCTGAGATGACTCCAGATGTTACACCGATCGCCACACCGGCAATTGTGAGGCTTAGCTTTGTGGACTGGAGAAAACCCATCGACACCGCCCTTCTCAGACCGAAGTTCGGAACGAAAATCAGGGAAGGGATGGCCTTAACAACAAATGAGACTGCAAGAAGAAGCAGAATTAACCCCAAACCAACCACCCCTGCTTGAGCGATGTTAAGCTCGCTGCCTGTTTTGATGAAAAATATGGGGATGAAGAAGCCGAATCCCATGCCGTACAGCTTGTCGTAGAGCTTCTTCCCACCTCTGAAGGTTATCGAAAGCAGAACTCCGGCAAGGAATGCTCCGAGAATTGCCTCAACACCCAGAAACGAGCTCAGACCAACGAAGAGGATCATGATGGCCAAGCTCCCCCTCACCCCAATCTCAGACGGTTCGTCGGAGAACCACTTTGATATGAATTCCGGGAAGTACCATATAACCAGCTTGCCGAATCTGTAGGCTGCGAGGAAAACCAGAATTATGGCGAAAGCGAAAGCGATCTGCAAATAACCAGTGAGGAAGTAAATCGAGAGGAGAAACATTGTCGAGAAATCAGAGACGAGGGCTGCAACGATGTTCAGCTGGCCGAAATCCTCTTTTTCAATCCCAATTTCCCTTAACACGGAAACAACCACGCCGACAGCAACGTTGGTCAGAATTATTGCGTAAAAAAGACTCAATCCAGCTAAAATGGTAAAAGCGGCACTTAGCGAGAGTGAGAGAGCAAAAAAGGCGACAACCTTCTTGAGATGGCCACTTCTCAAAACTGTTTCAGCATCTATCTCAAGCCCTGCTAAAAACATGAGGAAGATGAGGCCAAAGAGGGAGAGGAAGGAGAGCCACCCAGAAGAGTAGATTACGTTAAGAAAGCTCACACCAAAAACCATGCCGAGAGTTATTTCCAGAACAACAGCCGGAACTCTGATTTTTTCGGCTATTATCGGTGATATAAAGGCAATGACGGAGATAAGGGCAATGGTTGTGAACTGCTCAGCTTCGCTCACTCCACCACCAGAACCGACGTTTCCTTATCCAGTATGATTTTCCAGAGGATGTCTCTGTCAATGTTCCCGGCATCGTTTGTGAGGGAGAGAATTGCCAAGTCGTATCCGCTTTTGAACTCTCTCACCGCATCAACCATAGGATTTCCGGTTGAGACCTCAACCTCAAGGTCAGTTTCTGTGAACTTCGAGAAATGCTTTATCTGCTCTTCATCCAGAAGCAGAACCTTCACCCTGCCAAAAAACCTTGAGAACGCCTTGGCAATATTGATTATCGAGTCCGGATTTGAGTTGTTTACCAGAGCAAGAATTTTCCTGTAATCCCCCCTTCCCGATAGAACGAGAGTTGGAAAATTTGAAACGAGCAGCTTCAAAACGTCCTCGTTTTTCTCCTTCAGCGTGGTTGCTATCAGGTCAAACTCATCGCTCTTCTTGAGAATCTTGACTGCCTCTTCAAGGCTTACGCTATCTGAACGTCCTTCAAGAACGCAGGCGTAAGCATCACCGACTTTTTCGAAGACTATAAGACTGGCTTCGAACCTTTCTGCCACCATTTTTGCCTCTCTGATCTCCCTTTCGCTCATCTCCTCACTTTTGAGAAGGAGTATGTTGTCAAACGGGTTCTTTGTCAGTCTAACGTGCTCCCCGCAGACAAGTCCTAAGGTGTCCCCAGCCTTTAGCTCAAGCTCTGGAAAGGGCTGCAGAACTTTTCCATCACGAAAAACGGAGATAACCATGCAGTCCTCGCCAGCATCGTATTCTTTGAGCGTCATGCCATCCATCTCTTCCCCAACCTTTATTTCGAAATATCTGTTCTTCTCAAAAATTGTTGAGATCAAAGACTCAACCGAACCACAGATTTTCGATATTCCTTCAGATTCGTAAATCCAGCACCTCTCCTCGTTTTCTGCAACGGCGAAAACCTCAAATCCGAGTAGCTTGGCAACCTTTGCAACCTTCACGTTGAACTCATCCTCGTCTGCGAGAATCATCTTGCTCTCTGTGTCAAACCTTGCAAGAACCTCTGGATTTGAAGCATCCTCGTTCAAAACCTCAAATCCCTTCTCAGCCAGCTTCTTGGCTGAATCTGGGTTTCTATCAACAATTATGCAGTCGGGAAGCTTTGATGCTATTCTTGCCGCTTTATCACCTGTCGATACGAGAATGTACACCGTCCTACCTCAGGACTTTCTCTTCTTCATCCTCAGCAGGTAGTTGACAGCATTGATGACGGCATCGATTGATGCCATGACAATGTCCTGCGCCGCTCCTCTGGAGGTGAAGGTATGTCCCTCATCATCCTCGACAGTAACGTAAACCTCAGCGAGGGCGTCACTTCCTCCAGTAATGGCGTCCATTCTGAACTCCGTTATTCTGATGCTCTCTCCAACAAGCGAGGTGACAGCTTTGAGGGATGCATCAACCGGCCCAACTCCGATTGCTGATGTAACCTTCCTTCTCCCAAATACCTCCGCATTCAGAACGGCAGTCGGGGTGATCTTGTTTCCTGTCAGAACCGTAACCTCATCAACGAGAATCGCCTTCTCCTCTCTCTTCAGCTCGCCTATGACAACCTCTGCGATGGCGAACAAGTCCAGATCCGTCACCCTCTTCCCCCTATCACCCATCTCCTTTACCTTTTCGAACACCTGGTTAAGCTGATCCTCGTCGAGGTAGTAACCAGCCTCCTCAAGAATCTTCCTTATCTGATACCTTCCGGCATGCTTCCCAATCACTATTCTCCTCCTGTGTCCAACCATTTCCGGAGTAACCACTCCAGGCTCGAATGTGGAGTACTCTTTCAGCACTCCGTGGGCGTGTATTCCGCTTTCGTGGCTGAAGGCATTCTCCCCGACAATTGGATGATTGGGGGGAATCTTCACTCCTGTGAGCCTCTCAACGAGCTTCGAAGTTTCGAAAAGGTGTTCGGTTTTGATGTTAGTCCTGATCCCTTCGATGGCGTGGAGAATCATGACTACCTGAGCGAGATCAGCATTTCCCGCCCTCTCGCCTATTCCGTTCACGGTAACCTGCACCTCATTCGCTCCAGCCATAACCGCTGCGTAGGTGTTTGCAACCGCCAAACCAAAATCGTTGTGGCAGTGAACGTCTATCGGAACCTTCAGATGCTCTCTCAGCTGCTTGACAACCTCGTGGAACTTGAATGGGGTTGCAACACCAACCGTATCGGGAACGTTCACGATGTCAACCTTTGCCTCCTCAACAGCCTTGAAAATCTGCTTCAGGTACCCAACCTCCGTTCTTGTTGCATCCATGGCAGAGAACATGCATTTAACGCCGTGAGATTTGATATATTCAACGCATTCAACCGACTTCTCGATAATCTCCTCTCTTGACATTTTAACGGTGTGCTCGATCTGAACCTTTGATGTCGGGACGAAAATGTGAACCATATCAACGTCAGCCTTGAGAGCGGCATCAATATCCTCCTTAACTATTCTCGCGAGGCCACAAATTTCAGCATTAAGGCTGAGAGAGCTTATCTCCTTAACCGACTCGAACTCCCCCCTGGATGCTGATGGGAATCCAGCCTCGATGACGTCAACACCAAGCTTGTCGAGCTGCTTTGCAATTCTGATCTTGTACTCCTGCGGGAGAGAGACTCCGGGCATCTGCTCTCCATCCCTCAGAGTTGTGTCGAAAACTCTGACAGTTTTCATCACTGCTGCAACTGGGCAAGGCTGTAAATTGTTTTCGGTGCTCAAGGTAACAATTTATTGGGATAAATAAAATTTCAGGCATCTGCTACAAACTGAATACGTATTGTTGCTGCGTTTACTTGCATTTTACGTATTTTTCTCCCTTTACTTGAAAAAAGGTTTTTAAACCGGTGGTCTTAGCCTTAAAACTGGATGTTCAGCAAGATTCTGGTGGCGAACAGGGGGGAGATTGCGGTAAGGGTGATGAGGGCTTGCAGGGAGCTCGGGATTGAAAGCGTTGCGGTTTACAGTTCCGCAGACAAAAGGGCATTTCACAGAGTTTATGCGGACGAGTGCTACTACATAGGGAAAGCTGATCCGAGGAGCAGCTATCTCAACATAGATAAGATACTCGAGGTTGCGAAGAAATCGGGGGCAGAGGCAATTCATCCCGGTTACGGGTTTTTGGCAGAAAATGCTGAATTTGCGGAGAGGTGCGAGGAGGAGGGGGTGGTGTTCATCGGTCCCTCTCCCGAGGTGCTGAGAATTGCCGGCTCAAAGGTGAGATCGAGGGAGATGATGCAGAAAGCGGGGGTGCCAGTGATTCCCGGCTCTCCGAGACTTGAGAGCGTTGATGAGGCGAGGGAGTGGGCTGAGAGAATAGGATATCCCGTAGCCATTAAAGCATCCGGCGGAGGGGGAGGTATAGGCATTGCTGTTGTTAACAGCCAAGAAGAGCTTGAGGACGCATTCAGAAAATCGAGGAAGCTCGGTGAGAGGTACTTCAGGGATTCGACCGTTTATCTGGAAAAGTATCTTGAAAGGCCGAGGCACATAGAGGTTCAGATTCTCGCAGATCATCACGGAAACGTCATACATCTGGGGGAGAGGGAGTGCAGCATCCAGAGGAGGCATCAGAAGCTCATAGAGGAGGCTCCTTCACCGGCATTAAATGACGAGATGAGGGAGGGGCTCGGGAGACTGGCGGTGAAGGGGGCAAAGGAGATCGGATACACCAACGCCGGGACATTCGAGTTTCTCTACGAGAACGGGAACTTCTACTTCCTTGAGATTAACTCAAGGCTTCAGGTGGAGCACACGATAACCGAAGTTGTTACCGGCATCGACATCGTGAAGTACCAGATTCTGATTGCCAGTGGTGAAGAGCTGAGACACAGGCAGGAGGATGTGAAGATTAGAGGGCATGCGATCGAGTGCAGAATTAACGCTGAAGATCCGGTCAACTTCCATCCGAGAAGTGGCAGAATCGTGCACTACAGAAGCCCCGGAGGAGTAGGGGTGAGGGTTGATAGCGGCATCCACATGGGTTACAGAATTCCAGAGGAGTACGACAGCATGATATCAAAGCTTATAGCCTACGGCGAGACGAGGGAGGAGGCTATTGCGAGGATGAGGAGGGCGCTTTACGAGTACATCATAGAGGGCGTGGAGACGAACATACCCTTCCATGTGGCGGTGATGAACGATGAGGAGTATGTGAGAGGAAACATCCACACGAAATTTGTGGAGGAGAGGAACATAGCGGAGAAGGTTAAGGAGTACATGGCCGCCTTCAGGCCCATAAAGGCCAGGCTGGATGAGATATTCAGGGAGAGGGATTTCTCAAGGGAGGAAATTTCTGCGATTGTTACAGCAATCGACCTATACGAGGAAGAGGAAGAGTACAAAATTGAGGAAAGAATCTGGCGGGCGATTTTCAGCCTGGGTGCCTGAGTTTAATTAAAGTTTAAAAAAATTAATTAAATTAAAATTATCCAAAAATTTAAAAAACTCTGATGCTTTCAATAAACCTCAGCCTCTTGGGAAGAGGTGGATGAGTGGAAAGGAACTCCTGCACCGGGTTTATCTTCTGGTTCTTGAGAGCCTCGATGTCAGCTCTCGTTATCGGTTCAGCAACAGCGTTTGTGAAGGCGTAGATGAAGAGTGTTCTGAACTTGCTGTCCTGAATGGGGGCGAGGTAATCTGGACAGCGGTGGTAGAAGAGGTGTATCTTTGCCAGACTCCTCTGCATCGCATCCTTATTCGTCGCCCTCACCCCCTCAAAGTCAGCGTAGTATTCTCTGAGCCTGCTGAAGGCGAGAACGAGAATCTGAACGATAAAGGAGATTACCACTGCCGCAATGCCGATGATCGCAAGCTGGCCGCCCTTTCTCTCATCCCTGAATGAGGAGTGAAGCAGGGCGTAGCCGAGGTAGAATATTATTGATGGCAGTAATCCGAACAGGAGCATTACCGCATTGTCCTTGTGCTTGTGGTGGCCGAGTTCGTGGCCTATCACAGCCTCAAGCTCCTCCTGACTGAGCATTCTCATAAGCGATTCCGAGACTGCAACGTATCTGCCTGCAAGGAAGTTTCCGTACGCAAAGGCGTTTGGTGGTGTTCTCACTATGACGGCCTTTGGTGGTCTAACGTTCAACCTCCTCGCAACGCTGTTCACGACCATCTGAAGCCTCTCGTCCCTCTCTGCCCCGTAGCTGAGATTGATGACGTAGGGGGAGAGGAGGTACATCAGGAGGTTGATGGCGATCAGGAAGATCACAAGGCCGTAGAAGCTGACGTAAACTCCGGAGCAGGCGAGTATTAAGTATACGACTGCTCCCGATATCAAGAGAATCATCGCAGCTAGGAGAACCATCGACGTGAAGAGGGAGAACTTTCCGGAAACCCTGCTGGCGACTTTGGGGGCTATGGTGGAGGCCAGGAGCAGCATCACCAAGTAGCCCAGCATCGCCAGCATCATGTATACTGGATCAAGGAAGTACAGCATCATGTTAGGTTACTGGTTCTGGCGGTTTATATTCTTTAAAGTCGGCATTTAATAAGATGTTCATGATTAGTTTCATAATAATTATAACAATTTTAAGAGGAGTGTGTTTAATATCCCACTTCCTTTATTCTAATTCTTAACAAAATTCTCAGTGCGTAGCATGCAACTCTGATAAGCAGCCTTGTTACAGCCGTTTCAATCAGAGAGCAAGGA
>Ga0190326_1000059_pt1 | contig 16231 bp, 21 predicted proteins | sample 4870111112_MG_FD_165049 | JGI IMG/M metagenome (GOLD analysis project Ga0190326, IMG submission 165049) | Hydrothermal vent sediment bacterial communities from Southern Trench, Guaymas Basin, Mexico - 4870-11-11-12_MG | ecosystem: Environmental > Aquatic > Marine > Hydrothermal vents > Sediment ... | reverse complement strand
GTATTATTTCCTTGATTAGCTTGAGGGTTTCATCTTGGCGAGCTTGAATTTGTTTCATTAAATATTTTTCTTTTGAGAGTATTTAAAGGTGTTTCTTCAGAAAAAGTTCTTAGAAGGAAGGTATGGTATAACGAATTGATTTTCTTGAAATCGTGGGGGTATAGTTTGTAAAAAGTGTAAAACTGTGATTTGCTTAATATAATGGCTTTTTGGTATGATTTTTAGTTTTTAAATTCATCGAGAGATGCCAAAGGATGTCGTAGCATAAAGGAATTGAAATTAAGTGAAACAGAAATCTGAAATATGGATTGTTTCTAATTCTTTCCGAAAGTTTCAACTCTCTTGAGTAAATGATCGTCCTCTTGGTCACAGATTAGTAGAATCGGCAAATATTTATAATTAACTACGTATGCTCTTACATGGAAATATCGATAATGGGTACGGGATATGTAGGGCTGGTAACTGGAATTGGATTGGTAGAATTGGGAAATAGGGTTACATTTGTCGATATCGATAAAAGTAAGGTCAATTCGATCAACTCTGCTGAACCACCAATATATGAAAAAGGATTAAATGAACTCATGCAGAAGAACAAGGGAAGATACTACGCTACAATGGATTACTACGAAGCGATTATGAATTCAGAAATAACATTTATCTGCGTAGGAACTCCATCGAAAGAAGATGGATCGATCGATTTGAGATACATAGAATCCGCATCGAAAGGAATTGGAGAGGTGCTTGCAAATAAAGACGATTTTCACGTAGTGGTTGTTAAGAGCACAGTCATCCCGGGAACTACTGAAGAAGTAGTTAAGCCGGTAATCGAAAAAGAGTCTGGTAAAAAGGCTTTCGAAGATTTTGGTTTAGCAATGAATCCAGAGTTTTTGAGGGAGGGAAACGCTGTTGAAGACTTCTTTAATCCTGACAGAATAGTCATTGGCGTCAAAGATAGCAGAACCAAATCTATCTTAGAAGAATTATACAAACCATTTAGCTGTCCTAAACTTTTCACAGATATAAAGACTGCTGAGATGATAAAATATGCATCAAATGCTTTCCTTGCAACAAAGATTTCCTTTGCCAACGAAATCGGAAATATATGTAAGAAGTTAGGAATTGATGTCTATGAAGTGTTTAAGGGTGTTGGGTTGGATCACAGAATAAATCCGGCATTTTTTAGGGCTGGAATCGGATTCGGCGGTTCGTGTTTTTCAAAGGACGTTAAAGCTTTGATTAGGAAAGCCGAAGAATTGAGTGAAGATCCCAAGATACTGAAAGCTGTAATTGAAGTAAATGAAAAACAACCTTTAAAGCTGGTAGAACTGCTGAAGAAACATGTTCCTAATTTAGCTAATAGAAAAATTGGTGTGCTTGGATTGGCATTTAAGCCCGACACCGACGATGTAAGGGAGAGTAGAGCAATACCGATAATTGAAGCTCTGCTGAGGGAGGGGGCTAAAGTTATTGCATATGATCCTAAGGCAATGAATAATTTCGCAAAGATATTTCCGCAAATCGAGTATGCCAAATCCGCTCAGGAAGTAATTGACAAATCTGACGCAGTTTTAATAGTTACGGAATGGAAGGAGTTTGAAGAGTTAAATTATAAAGGTAAGATAGTGATAGACGGTAGGAGAATCGAGAAGGCTATGAAAGAGGCTAAAATTTATGAAGGGGTGTGCTGGTAGCGATCAGGGGAATTTAAAATTGAGTCTGAAAGTGTCGGCAAGAATCGGGAAGAAGTATGCTCTTTATCTCCCGAAAAGCGTTGTGGATTTACTCAAAGTTAAAGAAGGGGACAAGGTAAAGATTTCAGTTCTCGGAATTGAAGTTAAGAAGGCTGATAAAATTTTGAAAAGGTTAAAAGAATTCGATCTTTTTGAAGTTTTACCGTGCAAATGCTGCTTTGGATGTGATGGAGAAGTATAAGCTCTTGCTGAACAATGCTTTAATCGTTGCTACATGTAAGCATTACGGAATCAGGAAGATAGCAACCTTTGATGAAGATTTTAGAAGAGTTGATTTTTGGAGATTTTAACAGTTTAAAAAGCAGATAGCAAGCTTTTTATTTTTGCTATCCTAGCTATACTAATGGTAAAACTGAGGGTGAAAGTAAGTAAGAAGGGGCAAATAGTGATACCGAAAATCATTAGAGATAAACTTGGGATTAAGCCGGGTAAGTATCTTCTAATCGATGAAAAGAATGGAAGGATAATAATTGAGAGATATGACATAGGAGAATTTGTAAAATGGTTGAAGGAAAGTAGAAAAAAGTTAGCAAAGGATGTTTACGAGTTCAGCTTGGAGGACGAATTTGAATGAAAGTGTTCTTGGACTCTTGTTATATAATATACCTTAAATACGCTGAAGACGATGAAATCTTTGAGTTTTGCATAGATCTTCTTAAAAAGCTCGAAGAGCATGATGTTTTCGTTAATGTAGCGGTTTTGAATGAAGTTGTCTGGATTCTGAAGAAGAAGTATGGCATGGATCTTAATGAGATTTTCGATTTTCTTGATAGATTCACGAATTTTGTCAACATCATTCCTCTTAACTCGGAAGATTACGAGAATATGAAAGAGTTTATGCTAAGGTATAATTTGAAACCTTCAGATGCCGTTACAATTTTCATAGAAAAATGTAGAAATTAGTGTGAATTTATATACTTTAGTGCTAAAGCGTAAGCTGAGCAAGAGTGCACATCTAATCCAAAACTCTTAGCCAACATCTTACCAATAGTACTTGTATGAGATGGATCAACAAGATGTAACTTAACGTTAGCTCTTTCAGCCAATATCTTTAAATGATTTAGATATTCTCTTAAGGCAAACTTCGAAATTTTTCTATTGGTTGTCTTATTTTTGGACTTAGTCTTTGGTTTTTCTAACTTCTCAGCGACTAAAACTCCGACGTTATGGTTTAAGGCATATTCAACCAACTTCTTTAGAGCTTTTCTCCTTACATCTTGAGCCTTCTCCTTTGAGTAGTTAATTACCTCTGGAAAGTACTCATTTCTAACATCTATGAGCAACCCTTTGCGATCAACTATAGTCATACAGATTCTATCTGGATTAAGGTCAAACGATGCTAAGTATTTTCCATTGTTTCTTGTGTTAGTTGCAACTGGTAGGTGCTTCTTGTATAGCTCTATTGGAACGTTAACATAAATGTAGAATTTATCTTCATCGACTTTAACACCAGTAGAGAATGCAAAGTTTGGATTAATCAATTCCTCAACAATCGGTAGATAATTCTTACCAAATTTGACTTTAAACTCAACGAACTCGTGCTTACCATTTGCATGAGGGATTTTGATAAGAACTTTGTCAGTAGAAACGAATCTGACATTCCTATTACCTTTCTCATTGGATTTACCTACTGAATAAAGCTGTGGTTTCGTGAGTTTAACATATGGTTGCTCCCCGTACAATTTAGCTCTTTGTGTTGCAGAATAAGCATAATGACTGTTATTTAAGACTCTACTTGTGATGATTTTAACTATCCTATTTTCATCTAGATCCTTCCTCATCAAGTTGTGAGCAAACTCTACAGCATCTCTAAAGTTTCTCATTAAATATAGAAGTTTAGCCTTTGAAACGATATCGTCTATCTTTAACTTTCCTTTTATTGTTGCTTGGATTTCATTCTTTCTCTTTCTACCCATAACCTCATCGCCTCCTCAATAGCTTTCTTAAAAGCCCCATAATATCCGAACTTCTTCACAGCGAGTTCCATGAACTCTTCATACAGGTCTTCTGGAACATAAACAGTCGTTTTCTTGACCATATATATCACCTGACACATTGATGTTATGTCATAAAGTTTATAAATCCTTTGGTTGAAAAACTCACAACTCGAAGCCGATGATGAAGACGAGGCTGATGAGTCTCTAATGATCCGAAGTTACCGAATGGGAGTGCCGAGCAGAGAATCATGTTGAAAAATACAGAAAAAGGTGCTCCCGCTAGGTGGCTTCGGTAATCTCATGGGGGATGAAGGTTTGGGTGGAAATTACGCAAATTTCGATAAATTTCCACCTAAGCTAGACCCCTTGCACGTTTCAAGTATGAAGAAAGGTGGAATAAAGACTGTAGTTTCGGAAGATCCCGACTTCGATAAAGCAGAATGGATAAGAAGTATTTGGATAGGAAGAGGTGGAATATGAAGATTAGAAAAGCTGTTATTCCAGCAGCAGGATACGGAACGAGAATGCTCCCTATTACTAAAGCTCAGCCGAAAGAGATGGTTCCTGTCGTGCACAAGCCAGTTATTCAGTATGTTGTTGAGGAAGCATATTATTCTGGCATAAGGGAGATTTTAATTATAACTGGAAAGCATAAGAGAGCGATAGAGGATCACTTCGATAGAAGCGATCTGCCTAAAAAAGACAAATACACGGAAGAGCTTGATAAAATCTTGGATGAAGTGGACATATTCTTTGTCAGGCAGAGAGAGCAAAAAGGACTGGGAGATGCTGTAAGGTATGCTGAAGCTTTCGTTGATGACGAGCCCTTCGCTTTGTTATTGGGAGATAATATTACTATCCCACCGTGCACGAAAATGCTGATAGAAGTCTTTGAGAAGTATAGGAGTTCGGTTATAGCGGTTGAAGAGGTGCCAGTTGAGAGGGTGCAGTTTCATGGTGTGATTAAGGGTGTTGAAGTTGAAAAAGGAATATACAAAATCGAAGACATGGTTGAAAAGCCAAAAGTTGAAGAGGCACCGTCAAACATAGCAATCTTGGGGAGGTATATACTGACTCCCGAAATTTTCGACTATCTGAGAGATTTAAAGCCGGGATACGGTGGAGAAATTCAGCTGACAGATGCTTTAAGATTGATGTGCAGAGATAAGGAAATCTACGGCATGCTTTACAACGGGAAGAGATACGACATAGGTAACAAGTTAGAGTGGTTGAAGGCTAACGTTGAATTAGCTTTGAGAGATGAAGAGTTAGGGGATAAATTTAAAAGATGGCTAATTAAATTTAGTAATGACATAGTTTAGTAGCTAAGGGAGGTAGGCATATGAAAGCATTGATACTATCTGGTGGACATGGAACTCGTCTTCGACCTTTAACTTATTCTCAGCAGAAGCAGTTGATTCCTGTTGCCAACAAGCCTGTGCTTTTTTATGCCATCGAAGATGTAATTGAAGCTGGGATAAAAGATATAGGAATTATCGTTGGTCCAAATAAAGACCAAGTTATTGAAACCGTTAAGTCTGTAGACTGGGATGCAAACATTGAATTCATTTATCAGGGTGATCCATTAGGCTTGGCACATGCAATACTCGTTGCTGAAGAGTTTTTGGATGATGAAGAATTTGTAATGTATTTAGGAGACAACATTCTAAAGGATGGCATTGTCGAACATACTCAAAGATTTAAAGAGTTGGATCCAGATTCTCTCATACTGCTTACAGAAGTTGATGAACCTCAACGCTTTGGTGTTGCAGAACTGGATAAGGATGGTAGAGTGAAAAGGTTAGTAGAGAAGCCCAAAGTTCCACCGTCCAATTATGCTTTAGTCGGAGTATACTTCTTTAAACCCATAATTATAGAGGCTTGTAAGAATATTAAACCGTCTTGGCGTAATGAACTTGAGATTACCGATGCCATCCAATGGCTAATAGATAACGGTTACAGGGTTGAAGCTTCGATTGTTAGAGGATGGTGGAAGGACACAGGTAAACCTGAAGATATACTTGAAGCAAATAGACTTGTGCTGGATGACATACAGCCGAAAATTAAGGGACAGATTGTAAATTCAAGAATTATGGGTAGAGTTATAATTGAGTCTGAGGCTATGATAAGAAACTCCGTTATTAAGGGTCCATGTGTCATAGGTGAAAATAGCCAGATAATGGATTCGTACATTGGCCCATATACATCTATTGGTAATAACTGCATAATAGAAGGCACCGAAATTGAGGACAGCGTCATTATGGATGGTAGTGTAATTATGAACGCTGGTAGAATCGTAGAAAGCTTAATTGGTAGAAATGTTAAGATTAGAGAACAAGATTCAAAGCCAAAAGGCTGTAGATTCGTCGTTGGTGACAATTCAAGTATTTGGTTGTGATATAATGAAAGTAGTAGTTACAGGTGGTTTAGGATTTATAGGAAGTAATTTTATAAGATTCATTTTAGATAAATATTCAGATGTAGAAATTATTAACGTAGATGCAATGAGATATGGTTCTAACCCCAACAATCTAAAGGATATTGAAAATGACGAAAGATATAACTTTGTTAAAGGAGACATATCGGATTATGAATTAATGTCCGAATTAATAAGAAATGTCGATATCATTGTAAATTTCGCAGCTGAATCGCATGTTGACAGAAGTATAGCAAATCCTTATTCCTTCTTACAAAGCAATGTCGTTGGTGTTTTTACGATATTGGAAGCTTTGAGAAAGAAAAATCCAGACGCAAAATTAGTACATATATCGACGGATGAAGTATATGGTGATATTTTGAATGGATCCTCTAAAGAGGAAGATAGGTTAAAGCCATCATCACCATATTCGGCAAGTAAAGCTGCTGCAGATATGTTTGTTCTGGCATATGTAAGGACTTATGGTCTGTATGCTATGATCACAAGATGCACAAATAACTATGGACCATACCAGTTTCCAGAGAAGCTGATTCCTAAGACTATTATTAGAGCATCAATGAATCTAAAAGTGCCTATTTATGGAACTGGTAAGAACGTCAGAGACTGGATTTATGTTCTGGATCACTGTGAAGCAATAGATTTAGTGATTAGAGAAGGAGAAAAGGGGGAAATATACAACATCTCTAGTGGAGAGGAGAAAACTAATTTGGAAGTAATTACTGAAGTTTTGAGAATTATGGGCAAGGATGAAAGCTTGATTGAGTTCGTTGAAGATCGTCCTGGACACGATCTAAGATATAGCCTAGATTCTTCAAAAATTAGGGAGGAATTGAGCTGGAAGCCTAAGCACACATTTAAAGAAGGAATAAGAAAAACCGTAAAATGGTATCTCGAAAATGAATGGTGGTGGAAACCTTTAGCTGATGAAAGAACTTTGCATCCAACTCCTTGGAAGTTAAGGTGGTAGTATGAGGATATTTGTTACAGGCGGCAGTGGACTGTTGGGAAGTAAGGTGGCTGAAATAGCTTTGGAGAGAAGTTATGAAGTTTATTCTGGATTTAATACCCATACACCAGAATTTGGTAAGCCTGTTAAGTTCGATTTAGCTGATCCAGACAGTGTTGCGAATGTACTTAAAAATATAAAACCTGATGTAGTCGTTCATTCTGCTGCTCTTACAGATGTTGACAAATGTGAGACAGATAAAGAACTTGCATATAAGATAAACGTTGAAGGGACTAAAGTCGTTGCAGAGATGGCAAGAAAGTTAGGATTTTTCTTGGTTTACATTTCAACAGATTACGTTTTTGACGGTAGTAAGGGAATGTATAAAGAAGAAGACGAGACAAACCCCATTAACTACTACGGTTATACTAAATTGTTGGGAGAAAAATATTGTCTGGATTTTTGTATTGCAAGGACATGCGTTATTTATGGAGCAAAACCAGCAAGCGGTAAGGTTAACTTTGTACTATGGTTGATTGAGAAGCTTGAAAGTGGTAAGAATGTAAGAATAATAACCGATCAGTACATTACTCCAACTCTTAATACTAATCTAGCTAAAATGATATTGGAAGTTGCTGAGAAGAGAATTACTGGAATATTCCACCTTGCTGGAGCTACGAGAGTTTCGAGATTCGAATTCGCTAAGGAGATTGCAAATGTATTCGGATTGGACGAAAACTTGATTATTCCTGCGAAGATGGACGAAATAAACTGGATTGCTAAAAGGCCGAAAGATTCATCTCTCGATACATCTAAAGCTCAAAACTCGCTTGATGAGAAACCTTATGATCTTAAAAAAGCTTTAAAAGTTCTTAAAAAAGAGATGGAGGTGTAGCTGTGCTTCCTGGTGTCGTAATCAAGCCATTGAAGAGGTTTGCTGATGAAAGAGGATTTTTCGTGGAAATAATGCGTAAGGATTGGAAAGATATTTTTCAGGATGAAATAGTTCAAGCAAATCTGTCCATTACTTATCCTGGAATTGTTAGAGCTTGGCATAAGCATGAAAGAGGTCAGGTAGACTACTTCGTCTGCATTAAAGGAGCAATAAAAATATGTGCTTACGATGATAAAACGCAAGAATTGGTTGAGATTATTTCTACGGGTGATAATCCTCAGGTTGTCAGAGTCCCAGGCCACTATTGGCACGGATTTAAAGCTTTGGGCGTTGAGCCAGCAATACTTGTCTACTTCGTGAACAGATTGTATGACTACGAAAATCCTGATGAAATTAGAAGACCCTGGAATGATCCAACAGTAGTACCTAAAGTTATTAATGGAAGAACAGATGACCAAAGATGCGGTAAACCGTGGGATTGGTTCTACCCACCTCACAAATAAGGTTGAAAATAATGCTAAAATATGATACATTTAATCCAGACCCATACGGAGCGCATATGAGAATGATAAAATTTACTGGCAGAAATAAAGTTGTTTTGGATGTAGGTTGCGCAACTGGTCAGGTAGCCAGAAGGTTAAAAAAGAACGGGTGCGAAGTAGTGGGTATAGAAATTGATAAAGAATCTGCACAGATTGCAAAGAGATACTGCAAAGCTGTGATAGTCGGGGATATTGAGACAATCGACTCCTTACCGTACCCAGAAGAATATTTTGATGTGATAATTTTTGGTGATGTGTTAGAACACTTAAAAGATCCTCTGTCTGTTTTAAAAAAATTAAAAAAACACCTTAATAAAAGTAGATGGGAATATCAGGACACTGGAATTTTAGATAAAACACATTTACGATTTTTTACTAAAAAAACAGCTATAAAACTGATAGAAGATGCTGGATATAAGATCGAAGAGCTGTATTATACTCCGTGGATACCCTTATTAAGATTAGGAAGGTTCAAATTTGGTAGGAAAATAGAATATTACTTGACTAAAGCTTTACCTACGCTCTTCACTCTTCAATTCGTAATTAAAGCAAGAAGGTGAATATCATGAGAAAGTTCCCAAAGGTAACTATAATTATCCTTAATTGGAACGGTTGGAAAGACACAATAGAGTGTTTAGAATCTCTATATCGAATTACTTATCCAAATTATGAGGTTATTGTTGTCGATAACGGCTCTAAGGATGATTCAGTTCAAAAGATAAAGGAATATTGTGAAGGTAAGATAAAAGTCGAATCTAAGTTTTTTAAATATAATCCAAATAATAAACCGATTTATATATTAGAGTACACACAAGAACAAGCCGAAAAGGGTGGAGATTCTAGAAAGGAGAAGTATTTCTCAAAGTTGCCATCAGATAGAAAGTTAAGGCTAATTTTAAATGAGAAAAACTATGGATTCGCTGAGGGAAATAATATTGCAATAAGATACGCTTTAAAAGCTTTAAATCCCGATTATACATTACTTTTGAATAATGATACTGTCGTCGATCCTAACTTTTTGACTGAATTGGTTAAGGTAGCAGAAAGTGATGAAAGAATCAGCATAGTGGGACCAAAAATCTTCTTTTGGAATTTTAATGGTCGAAAAGATATTATCTGGTTCGCTGGAGGTATATTGGACATAAAAAGTGGAAAATTCTACCATTACATGATAGGCAAACCTGACGACGGTGATACAGAAATCAAAGAAGTAGATTTTATTACTGGATGTTGTATATTAATAAAAAAAGATGCATTTGAAAAAGTTGGTTTACTCGATAGAAATTATTTTGCTTATTGCGAAGACATCGATTTCTGCTTAAGAGCGAAAAAGCTTGGTTTTAAGGTCATTTATGTGCCTACAGCTGTTATTTGGCATAAAGTTTCTACAACAAGCGAAGGAGCGTTTAGCTCAAGAAAAGCATACTATAAATACAGAAATATTATAATTTTGATTAGAAAACATGGGAAACTCACACTCAGAAATATGGTTAGTGTTTTAATTGATGCAATTCTGTATTCCTACGGGAGCTTCAAGACTGCCAGTAAGAAAGATTCATTTCTAACAGTTTTTAGGATTATAAAGGCATTAATTGACGGAGTCAGGTGGGTATTATGAGAATCTTCGTTCCGTTAAACATTTCAGCACATCCTTATCTAAAGTTACTCTACGGAAATCTAGGGGACAAACTAGGAGTAAAAATATATGATTTAAATCGAAAAATAAATATTTTTAAAATTCTTAAATCAGATGTAATTCACATCCATTGGATTGAACACTATATCCGATCGACGAAAGGTATTTTTTGGAGTCTTTTGCGATTCATCTTTTTTTTATCGCTATTTATTTTTTTAAAAATTTTAAAAAGAAAGATATTTATAACAATGCACAATTTGGAACCACATGAAAAGATTTATCCAAAACTTGAATCTTTTGGATTTAAAATATACATCAATAAGATAGCGGATGTGTTAATTGTTCATAATACATGGTCTAAGAAGGAAATTATAAAAATTTATGGAATTAACCCGCAAAAAATAAAGGTTATTCCTCATGGAAACTTTATTGGCTATTATCCTAATGAGATTACAAATGATTTCGCGAGAAAAAAATTAGGAATTCCACTTAACGCGTTTGTTATTCTTTATTTCGGAAAAATAAGAAAGTATAAAGGTTTGAGTAAATTGTTCCTAGCTCTCCGCAAACTCAAAAGATATGATAAAAATCTTTGGGTTTTGATTTGTGGTAAGTTAGAAGATGAAAGATTTGTGAATGAATTGTTAAAATTTAAACAGAATTTTAAAAATTGCATTCTCAAATTAGATTATATACCAGATGATGATGTTCAAGTATATATGAATGCATCGGATGTAGGTATATTACCTTATGAAAAAATAACAACTTCTGGGACACTACTTTTGTTTGCTTCCTTTAAAAAACCTGTAATTGTTCCCAACTTAGAACCCATACGAGAGACTGCTAATAATGCTGTGATTTACTATGATGGATCAACCGAAGATTTAAGAATTGTCATAGAAGACGTTTTAAATACTCCGAAAGAGATAAAGAAAAAATCTAAGAAAATTTTTAAAATCGCTCTAAGATACAATTGGGGTACAATTGCTACTAAAACTTTTGAAGCTTATAGAGAGTCATTCCGCGAAAGAGTAATTAAGAACGATAACATCAGATAAAAATCATGAGAAAGTATCCAAAGGTTTCGATAATCATCTTAAATTACAATGGAAGAAAATATCTAAGAGATTGCTTAGGGTCAATTGAAAAGAATACTAATTATCCAAACTACGAAGTTATAATGGTTGACAATGGCTCCACCGATGATAGTGTAGAATTCGTTAGAAAGAACTTTCCATGGGTCAAAATAATTGAAGTAAGAAAAAATAAGGGCTTCGCGGCGGGAAACAATATTGGTATTAGACACACCAAAAGTGATTATGTATTTTTACTAAATCCAGATACTATAGTACAACAAGGATGGTTATCGAAAGCGATTGAAACTGCGGAATCTGATCCTACCATTGGTATTGTAGGGGCTATTCCCGTTCATATGGATTTATACAAACTCTATAAAAGGCCTTCTCATTTTAATAGAGTTGAGGATGTTTCTGAGGTGGCTGGAGCAGCTATGTTAATAAAACGTGAATTATTTAACAAAATTGGTCTCTTAGATGAATATATGTTTCTGTACTGGGAAGATACGGAGTTTTGTTGGAGAGCTAATTTGGCTGGATACAGAGTAGTTTACGACTACGATGCTATAGTATATCATCATGTCGGGGGTATTAGCGGTAAGAACCTAAGGTGGATATATGAGAAAAAAAAGAATGAATTATATACATATCTTAAGCTTTTGGATACGCCTTATGTATTTTATTTTACATTTCTCGCAATTATGAGAAATATTGGACTGATAATAGCCAGTCCAAGACTTGCAATTCCTATTCTAAAGGCTTTTTTTGACATCTTGAGAAGCTTGAAATATATTATACAGAAAAGAAATGAATTTAAAAAAATAAAGGAAAAAAATACTAAAGATCTTATAAATTTAATTAAAAGGACAAGAAAAATACAGAGAAGAGATAAGGAATACGGTGAAGTATTAAAGTCAAGGCATGTAAATGCTTAACTAATTTAGTAACAAGTAACAAGAGCGAAAATAGTCTTAAATGATTTCTGCTAACTCAATTATTTCATATGTACTTCACTCTAGAACCTTTCTATAAACTTCTACAGTTTGTTTAGCTCTTATCTTCCAATCATATTCTTTAATCGCAATTTCCCTGCCTTTTCTGCCAATTTCTCTCCTTAAATTTTCATCTTCAATTAAATATTCTAATTTTTTAATAAAATCGTTCAAATCGCCAGGTTCAGCCAATAAGCCAGCATCTCTTACAATCTTTCTAACTTCTTCGTAATCGTATGAAACTACTGGCTTTCCAGCAGCCATGTATTCAAACAACTTCACAGGATTCCACCAGAACCCAAAACCCCTGAAGTATTCGTCGTTAAAAGGAGCTATCAGTATATCTGATAGAGCTAAATACTTTGGAATTTCTTCATGAGGTTTAGCACCAAGTAAGATCATATTATTAGTTTTCATCTTTTTAATGTGTTCAAATAGCTCGCCAAAACCTACAAGCAAAAATTTAACTCTTTTGCCTTCAAACCTCTTTGCAATCTTCGGTATCTGGTCTACACCGTGCCATCTCTTAAAAGAGCCGACAAATGTTACAACCACATCGTCATTATTTATATCCAACTCTTTCTTTATGTCCTCACAATAAACATCGGGTTTAAACATCTCTGTATCGACGCCGTTTGGGATAATGTATATTGGTTTGTCCGTAAGATTTCTAATCATGTTTTTTAACGTCTCAGTTTGGGTTATTATCGCTTTACATTGCTCGAATAATCTTTTCCTTTGCTTTAACGCCACTTCTTTTGCCTTTCCGTTGTAAACACCCTCTTCAATATACAGACTGTTAACCTCCAACACTTTTGGAATCTTGAGTTCTTCACAGATTTTTATGCTATACGGGTTGGGAACATGGAATCGTTCGTGTATGATGTCTGGACTTTGTTCTTTGAGTAACTTCACAACCTTATAATAGCTTAAAATGTTCAGAAACGAGAAAAACCTATATCTCAACTTGAAGGAAACTATAAAACGAGTGTAATTAACGGGAATACCCTTATAGCTACCTCGCCATTTCAAGAGATTGAACAAGTCTAATCCACTTGGAATACCGTAAAGAACGACATCATTACCAACATCCTTAAGTGCTTTCACAATTGAAAACGTGTGAACGAATCCTGCATGCTTAGAGGGAACGAACTGATCGAATGCGAAGTACGCCACGTTAAACTTGTTTGTCATGTTTTTATTTTTATCACGTAGATTTTTAAATCATTCTTAGAGTAACACCACTTAGTGGGAAGGTATATATTGTGGAACTACTTATGAAGTGGTACGGATAATACGGTGATAAAGAAAGGGAAGGTTGGTCATTCCGAAGAAGTTGAGAAAAGAGTTGGGAATGGAAGAGTGTTACGTGGAAGTGAGAGCTGAGGGAGATAAAAAAAACCTATAAGACCCATTGCCGACAAATACTTTGGAGTTTTTAAGGTTGAGAAATAGCCTTTGGACGAATTTTTAATGAAAGATGTTTATTTATTGGCTTTGTAGTAATCCATTTTGAATTTTTATCTAATTTTTATCTAGTTGCCAAATCTCGAAACTACTGAATGGAGCGGAGAGAATGCTTGCTTATGTATTGCGAGAAGTTAAATACCTTCTCTTCAAGTTCTCTAAAACATCCTCAAGTTGTTTGCCTTCAATAAGCTCTTCAACAGCTTTAGTGTCTAATGCAATCCGTGGATTATCATTTGTTTGTCATTCGTCCATATTGAAATGTTTAGCTTTAGGGCTAAAGAGATGAATGGTTTATCCTTTTCATAAAAAACTGCGGTGCAGAAACCTCGCTTTTCACAGTAGATCTGAAAGTGAGATATTTGGCAATCAGATAAAAATCGTGATGGATTTAGAAAAAAATAATTCTGTTTAGGTCAACCTAATTGCCAACTTTCGGATCTACTGTTTGGAGCGGAGTAACTGACCTGTCCAACCTGGAACCTCAACTTGTACAATCTTTCCCATAGTTATCGATCCTCATCGAAGCTTAAATATCTTTTCTCTAAATCTTTTATGACTTTTTCGTCGTTTGTAAGCTGTTCATTGCTTTATTGCAATTGTATGGGGTGTTGAATTTGTAGTTAGGATAATCTAAAACTTTTATTTTGTCTGAAATTTAAATTTGATCGCTAAAACAGGCTACTGTTACAGACAGAGCATTCTTAAAGGTAAAGATTATAAACTTTACAATTTCTATAAATTTTATGCCAACTATATCTGTTAGTGAGGATGTAAAGAGGGAATTATTAAAGTTTGCATCTGAACTGCAGATGAAACTTGGAAGGAGAGTAGATTTTGACGAGGCGATAAGATTTCTACTGATGTACAGGAGGAAGAAAAATCCGAGACTGCTAATCGAAGCTTGCAAATCAGGAGATGTTGAAGATGCGCTGAAAGAGCTGTACAAGGAGAGGGAGGTAGATGAAAGAAAATATAGCAGGTACTTTAGCCATTGACGCTGGTGTAATCATAGAATTACTCTTCCAATCGAAGGCGGGAATTGCAATTAGGAATGCTCTGCTTGAAGAGATAATCGATGCTCATACGACTGAAATGGCAATAACTGAAGTAAAATACATCTTATGCAGAAAGTTCGGATGGGAGGAAAGCTGTAGAAGAGTCGAGAAATTCTTGAGTTCTGGATATATAAACGTATATCGAACGGATCAGCTTATAGATCTCGCAGCTAAATACAAGTGCGAAAGGAGTATTTCACTCGCAGATTGTTTTGTGTTGGCACTGGCAAAAAAGCTTGGATGTAAAGCATTATTTGCGAGAAGAGAGCAAGAACTGGTTAAAGAAATGAACAGAAAGAAATTTGACATCGAAATACTGTTCCTTGAAGATCTTATTTAATCGACAGAGATACTTGGTAGTGATGCAACGTTGTTGATCTAAATCGTTCACAATGTGATGTCGCAATATACTTCGATTAAACTGATCTTAATTTTTATTTTATAAAAATTGGTCATGACGCCACATTGTGGACTTTGAATATCTCATCAACAATGTTACATCACTACCAAAAAACGTAAAAAGCTAAAGACCTAAATCTCTATGAAGTTTTTTACGAACTTCTTGTACCATTTTTCCCATTCCTCAGATGTGATAACGTGAATTTCGAATGGATGTAAACCAAACGCTTCTCTCACTTTTCTATACAGCTTCATTCTCTCTTCTTCGTTAGTCCCTTCAGATAAGACTATTGCAACATCTACATCACTCATTGGATGATCTTTACCTTCAACTACGCTACCGAAGACGTAAACGGACAGTAACTTCTCACCGAAGACATCTTTCGCCAAGTCTTTAATTTTTTCAACGTTTTTTACATAATTTTTTCTTAACTCTCTAAACCTTTTCACAATTTCAATCTGAAAATCTGTTAGAGTAGCCATCTTTTGAACACCTCCTTAAATTCTCTAAGGACTTTTAATGCATTTTCGGCACTTTTCATACTGTACTCTTTTCCGAGATATCTTGTAGTTATGTAAGCTTCCTCTAATAAGTCTATATAATCTGCAAATCTTTCGTAGATTTTGGATAGTTCTTCGAAAAGAACTTTGAGCTTGTGCGTTTTAGGATAATCCTCAAGCTCCTTCGCCAGAATATACTTTATGTAAAGCTGAATTGCTTGTTCAGCGAAGAATAATACAAATCTCGGTTTTTCTTTCAGAGCTTCAATTGCTTTCTTTTCGAAGTATTCTGCATTTTCTTTAAGAAATTCCATGAGGATTGCATAGTAATCTAAATTTATAAGTTTTGTAGTGCGTGAAAGTTGACAAAGCTAAAAAACTGAGAACAAAATCCGAGCCTAAAGCAAGATTTTTATCGTTGTTAGATCCTAAGCCTCAGATTCGAGATGTAATAGTTTTTAACCTAAAAGAAAGCCCCGTAACAATAACCAGAATCAATAAATCCTGACTATAACGTAAATTATGAAATCCGTCAAGGAGATCGTGAAGGAGCTAAAGATCTTTGAGAGGGACAAGATACCGCTTGAAATAAAA
>Ga0190326_1000058_pt1 | contig 16305 bp, 16 predicted proteins | sample 4870111112_MG_FD_165049 | JGI IMG/M metagenome (GOLD analysis project Ga0190326, IMG submission 165049) | Hydrothermal vent sediment bacterial communities from Southern Trench, Guaymas Basin, Mexico - 4870-11-11-12_MG | ecosystem: Environmental > Aquatic > Marine > Hydrothermal vents > Sediment ... | reverse complement strand
AAAAAGGATAGAAGAGTTTTTAAAAAAACTGAACAGAAACAACTATTCTGTAAGTATAACCTATCATGAAAAGACAAAGACATATGTGATAAAGATAATAGACAATGAAACGAAGAAAGTCGTAAAAGAAGCACCTCTTGAAAAGATCCTGGACATGATAGCCCATGTTGAGGAGATTATAAAAGAAAAGCAGATGAGGAGGTAATATTATGGCTTCAGAACTGAGTCTAACAGGAATCGTTTCAGGAGTTGACTGGGAGGCTATTATAGAAAAGCTTATGGAGATTGAACACAGACCTGTGGACTTGCTTGAGCAGAGAAAAGAGGAATACGAAAATAAGCTTTCAGCATGGCAACAGATAAATACAAAGCTTCTTTCTCTAAAGTCTGCTTCAGAAATGATCCTTACAGAGGAGGACTTTAATCTTTTCAAGGTAGAGCTTTTTTCAGAAAATGGGAATCCAGAGGACATAATCCTTGTAAATTGTGACAGTAATGCTGTTCCTGGAACATATACTCTAAGAGTCCTTTCTGTTGCAAAGGCAGAAAGTATTCAGTCAAAGAGTTTCTCTCAGTCAACATCTTCTTTGGGGATTTCAGGAGAGATACTCATAAACGGAAAGCTCATATCCATATCAGAATCTGACAGTCTTTCAGACATAGCTGGAAAGATAAACAGTGCTGATGCATCAGTCAAGGCATCTATCATTAAGATAGACGAAGAAAAATACAGACTCACCATTACTTCTGAAAATACAGGAAGTTCTGGAATCGTTATACTTAATGCAAGTCCAGAAAATGTCCTGCAAGAGCTTGGAATTGCAGGAAGCACAAAAACTGTCCTTCATCAGATAAGCAGTGGTGCAAAGAGCAACTACTTCAGTGATTCTTCTACAGCTGTTGGAACACTCCTTTCACTTTCAAATCCACCTTCAGGAACTGTTGTTATAGCAGGAGTAAGTGTTGACATTGATCTTTCACTGGACAGCCTTGATGATATCGCAAACAAGATAAACAATGCATGGCAGGCTGCAGGAAACACGGGAAACATAGCAGAGGTAGGTCAGGATGAAAATGGATACTTCCTTAAGATAAACACGACGAATATTACGGATTCTAACAATGTCATGGAGGCACTGGGAATACTGAAAAGTGAACAGGAAGACACATTTGAAATACAGATGAATACAAATCAGCTTACATCATCTGGATCCCCTGTAACAGAATCAACTCTGATAACAGAAATAGACACAGATACTGGAAATCCAAAGCCATCAGAGACAATAACAATAAAAGGGACAGATCATAATGGAAATCCTGTAGAGTCTGTATTTACTATTACGGATACATCTACGGTTGGAGATCTTCTTCAGGCAATAGAAGACACATTCAACAATACTGTTACGGCAACACTTACACCGGACGGCTACATCCAGATAAAGGACAATGAAGCAGGAAGCAGCTTCCTTTCAGTGTCTCTTATTGCAAATAATGAAAAAGGAGGAGGACTTGATTTTGGTCAGTTTACGGAAATATCTGAAGGATACAGTATGGAAGTAAATGCTGGAGAAGATGCAAAGATTGAGATAAATGGAAATACAGTAGTATCAAGTTCAAATACCATATCAGATGTGATTCCAGGAGTGGTAATTAATCTGAAAAAGGAAGCTCCAGATACATTAATAACACTGGAAGTAAAGCACGATATAGACAGTATAGCTGAGAATATTAAAAATTTCTTTAATACTGCAAACGACCTCATCTCTTACATAAACAGCCAGTATGAGTTTGATGAAGAAAATCCTCCTCCACTTATGGGAGACTTTACTCTTCAGATGCTTAAGATGGACCTTACAGATGCTTTAAGAGAGCCTGTTTCAGGAATTGACTCAAACAAAAACTATCTTGCATGGATAGGAATAGAGGCAGACGATCATGGAATATTCTCAATTGACGAAAACAAGCTGAAAGAAAGACTTTCTGATAGCTTTGAAGATGTTAAGAACCTTTTTATCTCATCTGATGGAATAGCAAAAAGGACAAATGAACTCATATCTAATCTTACAGACACTTCAGAAAATGGATATGTCGTAACACGAATAGATACGCTGAATGATACGATATTACATATAGAAGAACAGATAGAGGATATGGAAAAAGCTCTTGAGGTTAGAAGAAGAATACTTGAGATGCAATATTATGCACTTGAGCAGCTTATAGCTCAGATGAATCAGATGACATCATGGATAGCTCAGCAGTTCAGTATCTATCAAAGGAGGGGATAAGATATGAAGTTAGCAAGGAATCCTTATGAAGAAACTGAAAAGGAAAGTATTCCAAAAGTAAAACTCGTGATTATGTGTTATGAGAAGATAATAGAATTGCTTGAAGGGGCAGAAAAGGCTATAGCTGAAAAGAATTATGAAGAAAAGTCAAGGCTTCTTTCCAAAGCAGTGGACATAATTACAGAACTTATCTGTGCACTTGACTTTAAAAGAGGAAAACAGATTGCTTATGGTCTGAACAATATTTATCTTTATTGCCTTAACAGGATCATTGAAGCTGATAGAGAAAATGAGCCAGCTTACCTGAAAGAGATAATTCCTATACTCAAAGACATAAACGAAGCATGGAAGGAGGTTGCAAAAAAGGAACTTGAAAAAAACAGATCTGTATAAGAGAAAAATAGAAAAGCTTGAAAAGATACTTATGATCTCAAGGCTTTTAAAAAAAGCCATTGAGGATGATAAGGTGGATGTGGCAGCAGAGCTTATGAAGAGAAGAGAACTTACGATGAAAGAGATAGAAAGGATAGATCAGAAGATTAAAGATGGAATTTTTTTTGAACAAAAAGGAGAAAATTTCCGATATATAAAAAAACTCCTGAGTGAGATTCAGGAAGAGGAGAAAAAGATCATGAATCTGGCAAGGGAAAAGCTGAAAAAAATAGAAGAGGAGCTTCTTCTTATAAATAAAGAGCTGAGACTGAGAGGTGTTTATAAATCAGAAAGACAAAAACAGGTAAATTTTGAAAGGACAGGGTAAACAGAAATGACTGATCCTGTCCGGATAGTAGAAAGTATATCAAAGATATATGAGAGCAAGATCCTGAAGACAGAAGAAAAGGAAAGAAGGCAGTCTTTTAACAAAAGATATGTTGATGAAGTCCATATATCTGTTGAAGGAAAAAAGAAACAGATTCTTGAAAACATACTTCTGGAAGCAATAGATGAACTTCCAACAAAGAAGTTTGAGAAGTAGTCAAGAAGACTTTTGGAGTATTTTTTCTTCTATAATAAAATTCCCGATAAATACGAAGGCTGACATAGAAAAATTTTTTAAAAATGCTGTAGAAAAGCTCTCCTCTGCTATCCCTTCTGAAAGGTTGTCTCTTATATTAAAAGGAAAGGATTCAGCTGGTTATAAGAAAGAAGATTCAGGTGGTTATACAGTTTATATGCCTATAAACATAAGTGAGGGGGATTCAGAGATATCAATTGGTTATATAAGACTTCAGAAAGAGGACGGTATAGATCCTGAAGAATGGAACTTTTTAAATGCCATGTCTTATGTGATAGGAATGAAGTTTCAGAATAGCATACTTCAGCTCGTAATATACGAAGGACTCGTTCAGACCCTCCAGGTCCTTGTGAAGACAGTAGAAGCAAAAGATGTTTATACGAGGTTTCATTCACAGAGAGTTGCAGAATACTCTCTTGGAATTGCTGAGGTCCTTGGGCTTTCTGAAAGGGAAAAGGACATTCTGAAGATAGCAGGGATTCTTCATGACATAGGAAAAATAGCTGTTCCTGAAAACATCCTTTTAAAAAAAGGAAAGCTTACAGAAGAAGAGTTTGAAATAATAAAGCTTCATGCTCCATTTGGAAATGAGATACTTAAGCCTTTAAGGTTCTTTCATCATGAAAGGGAAATAATTCTTTATCATCATGAAAGATGGGATGGAAGTGGTTATCCAGAAGGTCTTGTAGGAGAAGAGATTCCATTTCTTGCAAGAATACTTGCTGTTGCAGATTCCTTTGATGCAATGACATCTGATAGGGTTTACAGAAAGGCAATGACATTTGAAGATGCTTTAAAAGAGATCAGGGAACTTTCAGGAATAAAGTATGATCCTGTAGTCGTAAATGCCTTTGAGTTTTACTTGAGAAAGAAGTATCTGAGATAATGGAAGAAAAGAGATCTTCTGTAAGGATAGACGATTACATATCTTTTGATTATAAGATACTTTCAGAAGAGGAATACAGGGAAGAGGAAAAAAGATTTAAGAAAAGCTTAAGCAGTGTTGAAAAGATAGATCTGAGGTATCCTTTTTTTTCGCGGATTCAGGAAAAGTATAGAGAAAAAGAAGGAGAGATATCATTTGGAGAACAACTGATTATTGATCTTCTTATAAGCATAGCTGATAAGCTTGATTACATCTTAAAGATAATAGCACCTGAAAAGATTCAGTTTCAGGAAAATCCATGTCTTAAAAAACCTTCCCTGGTAAATATAAGTGCAGGTGGAATGAGATTTGTTTCTGAAAAGGAGATAAAAAAGGATACACCTTTAAAAATAAGGATCTGCATCCCTATCTTCCCTTCTTTTGTAATAGAGGTCCTTGGAAGAGTAGTCTGGACAAAGAAACAGGATTCAGGGTTTGTAGTAGGAGTAAGGTTTACTCTGATACATGAGGAAGACAGAGAAGCACTGATACACTACATATTCATAAAGCAGAGGAAGTTTATAAAGGAAAGCAAATCCTGAACAATCCTTCTTTTTTTCCGAATATAATAAAAAAAAGGAGGGAATGGTATGAGAGATTATCTAAGCAAGATGAGTATTCGTGGAGTTATGTTTATAATCTGGCTTTTTATGGCTATCTGCTGGTTTGTGGGATGGTGGCTTTGTCTTACAGGTCTTAAAGAGATCGTAAATTTGGCAAGACAAAACTTAGGAAATTCTGAAATTCTTTCCCTTTTAGAAAAAAACTTCTCCAAAGACTTAGCAATATGTTTTATAACTCCTGCTGTAGCAGTTGGTGGACTCTGGTGGATAGCTTCAGTAATGAGAGGAGAAGCACAAAAGGTCGTTGAAGTTGCTCAAAAGATAAGTAATAAGGATCTTAGAGTGGATCTGGATATACCTGAAAGAAGTGAAAATGAAGTGCATATCATAGGAAAAGCAGTAAAGCAGATAGTTGAAAACATAAGGGATATCCTTGGATACATGAGAAATACGATTACCAGATTTTCACAAGCAGCTGATAAGTTTACAAGGATAGTTGAACAGAATGTAGCTGCTACGAACGAGACATTTGACAACATTGCTCAGGTTGCAAATTACATGGAAAGACTGAAATCTCAGATAAGCAATATAAATACTTCTCTTGCTCAGCTTACAGAGGCAGTAAACGAGATATCCAGAAATGCTAATGAGACTTCACAGGCAGCTTCAAAGGCAAATGAACAGGCAGGAGTTACAAGACAGATATTGAATCATCTCATCCAGGAGATAGAAAACATAAAAGCATCTGCAGGACTTATACAGAACATAGCAGAACAGACAAATCTACTTGCTCTCAATGCGACCATAGAGGCAGCCAGGGCAGGAGAAGCAGGAAAGAGCTTTGCTGTCGTAGCAAATGAGGTCAAAGAGCTTTCTAATAACTCTGCAAAATCAGCTGATGAGATAAATGAAAGGGTTACTGCTCTTATTGACAGAGGTCAGGAGATGGAAAAAGGCATGAAACAGATAGAGGAGGTTATATCAATTACAAATGACAGGACAATAAATGTTGCTTCAGCTGTTGAGGAACAGACGAGCACGATATCTGAACTTGCAAATAATGTCTCCTCAATTGACAGAGAGCTTGGAACACTGAAGTCAGTAATGGAAGAGCTGAAGAGACGAGCTGAAGAAGCTACAAAGATGACAGAAGAGATAAAAAGCACAAGCAGAGAATTATATCAGATATCTGAAATGCTTCAGGGAGAGGTCGTTAAGTATCAAGTCTGATCAGGAGTCCTGTAAGAAGTATTATTGAGGAAAGGAGAAATATGGTTCTGAATCCAAAAAATTCTCCTACATAACCAAGCAGAACAGATCCTAAGAATATCCCAAGATCAATCGTTCCTGTAAATATTCCTACCAGTCTTCCTCTTATGTATGCTGGTTGACCTTTTATTATAAAAGAATTGAGGCAGGGAAAAAGGATTCCATGACCACAGCCAGAAATTATTCCTGAAAGAAAAAGCAGAAGCTCGTCTTTTAAAAAAAATAGCATAAAAACACCTAAGCTCTCTATTATTATCCCATACGGAATAACCCTTTCCTCACCAAATAGATCTCCAATTCTTCCTCCAAATATCCTCACAGTGATTGCTGAAAATGAGTAGGAGATATAATACAGGGAGATGAAACCAAGTCCGATTTCTTCAGAAAATGGAGAGACAAAGTTTCCTGTTGCAGAAAGTGCTATTCCAAAAAGTAGACTTATAACAGAAACTGGCAAGATCTTTTTTGTCTTGAGTATGTCTAAGAATGAAAGCTTCTTAGGAGAAGAATAAGATTCTGGTAAAAGGGCTATTATGATCAGTGAAAAAAAAGAAGCCATGCTTGATGAAAGAAAAAAGAAAGGAAATCCAAAACTTTTTACAATAAATTCTGCAACTGATGGACCAATAGCAAGCCCCATAAGTCCTGTAGTTCCAAACATTCCAAGTCCTTCATTTAGCCTTTCCTTTGGAACTATGTCAGCAACATATGTAAAGACTGCTGTAAAACATATGGCAATTCCTATTCCATGGATAAATCTGAGGAGAAGGAGAGGAAGATAGAAGTCTTCTAATTTTCCTTCAAATCTCATATACAAAAGAGGAACAACTGTCATTATCAGACATCCAATCTCATAACTTCTTTTTCTTCCTATCCTGTCTACCATTTCAGATATCCATGGTCTAAAAAGAATTGAGGAAAGGGAAGAGATCCCCATAGCTATTCCTATATCTGACTTTGTAGCATCATGTAATGTAAGAAAGAGAGGGAAGAGATAAAAAAATCCGATACCTGATACATTAAAGAAATTTGCCAGAGATATAAGGAGGAAATTTCGCGTATAAAGTCCTGACCCCACTTATACAGTTCTCAGAAACCAGCTTACAAGACTCAGATATACGAAAAGTCCAAGGATGTCATTTGTCGTTGCTACAAAAGGACCTGTTGCAAAAGCAGGATCTACATTTAGTTTGTATAAGACAACAGGAACAGCTGCTCCTATAAAACCTGCATTGAGTATAACAAGGACAAGGGCAAGGGCTATAATAGCACCAAGATATAGACTTGAAAGCCAGAAATAGACAACAGCTCCAAGTAAGATCCCAAGTATTGTTCCTATTATAAGAGCTGTCTTTATCTCCAGAAATATCCTTTTTCCAAGATTCAATACACTTATATCTCCTGTTGCTATTCCTCTTACAACAATTATTGCTGCCTGCTGACTTGTTGCTCCACCAAGAGCCATTATAACAGGAAAGAAAAAAGATATGGCTATTATCTTTTGTATAGATGCAACATATCTGTTTATCACAAATGCTGCAATAATTTCTCCAACAAATGATACAATAAGCCAGGGAAGTCTTGCTTTTGATATCTTTAAAGAAGAAACTTCTGCTATCTCCTGATCAACTATTCCTGCCATAATTGACATGTCTTCATCTGCCTCTTCTTCTATAACATCTATGATGTCATCATATGTTATCCTTCCTATAAGTCTCTTTTTCTCATCTACAACAGGGATGCTTACAAGGTCGTATTTTTTAAAAAGTCTTGCAACTTCCTCCTGATCCGTATTCACATCTACATATATCACATCTGTATTCATTATCTCCTTTATCTTTTTTTCAGGAGACTCAAGAAGAAGATCTCTTATTGATACCACACCAACAAGCCTTCCTTCATCATCAACAACCCATACATGATAAAGATTTTTTATTTCATCCTTTTTCTTCCTGATCACCTCTATTGCATCTTTTATAGTAGCATCAGCTCTTACAGCCACAAACTCAAGAGCCATTATACCGCCAGCAGTATCTTCTGGATAAGGAAGAAGTTTTTTTAGTTCTTCTGAGACCTGTTTCTCAACAGAATCAATTATGCTTTTTGCCCTTTCTTTTGGAAGAAAGCCCACAAGATCTGCTGCATCATCAGAATCCAGTGTTTCAACGATTTCTGTAAGTGATCTGTTATCCATCTTTTCTACGATGTCTTCCTGGATAGGAGGCTCAACTTCCACAAGGACCTCTCCTGCACTTACAGGCTCTAACAGCTTGAAGATAAATACCCTTTCATCTGGATCAAGATGTTCTATAAGGTCAGCTGCATCAGCTGGCTTCATCTTATCTATTATCCTTCTTAAGTCCTCTGTTTTTCCTTCCCTTATAAGTTCCTTTATCTCTTTTACAAGCCTTTCATTTATGAAAAACTGTTCCTCCTTTTTTTGCATAAAAATTCTCCTCAAAAAACTTTTGAAAGAAGCTTACAGGATAAAAAGAGCTTTTACAAGAAAAATTACATAAAGATCCTGTGGCGAGTATATCTCAGATAATTATCAGAGATAAAATTAAGAGGCTTTTTTGCTTTTTGAAAGTTTTCGTGGAGATCCCAGAATATCTCTTCCCAAGCAGTATCTTTTACGAATTTATGTGTTGCTGCAAGCTTATAAAACTTCCTTCCTTCTCTTTCATACTCTTCTGGGCTTATTCTTGGGCGACCAAAAATCCCTGGTCTTACTTCTTTTGTAAGAGGATACCTGTAGTTTCTTTCTGCCCAATCAGGGAATATTCCTAAGATGAAAAGGCAGACATCTGCTATTCTTTTGTAAAGTGCAAGTCTGTGCTCTTCATCTACCATGTCGCAGAATGCCATAAGGCTTTGAATGTCAAGATCATTAAAGCTTACTTTTCTCCATATCCCTTTTCCTACTCTCAGATAGATTGTATAGTTTTCTATTCTCGTAAAAGATGCTAACATCTCTGCAAGATATACTATATGCTCTTCCTTTTCCAAGAAAGCAACGATCTCACTTGAATCAAATATAGGAATCTGCATATTTGATGTCTTTTCCCATGTATATCCTTTTCCTTTAAGCTCTTTCAGAGTCCTCCTCAGCAGGATCTCAAAGAAAAGAGAAGGGGATATCTTTAAAAATACCTCCTTTTCATCCATAACCCTGTTGAATATCCTGTCATCACTTAAGAATTGAGCTCTAAAGTCACTGTCTTCTTTCAGGATCTGTTTAAGCCTTGCTTTATCAGATACATCAGGAGCAGCAGTTTCTATTATAAAATCCAGGTCTTTATCCGTAAAATTTCTTCTCAGAAAAGCCATTTTTTTGTTCCCCCTTTCTTGTTTAAAGATTATTATAGAACATTCATCAGAATCAGTGAAGTATATCTATTTTATGAAGTTTACAATAGTGATGAGTATGGAAACAAAGGTAAATCCTCCGGCTATAAGCCACTGAAGAAAAGAAAGGCGTTTTTCAAAAGAGTCAAATCTTTTATCCATTGCTTCAAACCTTCTGTCCATTTCTCTCTGAAGTGATTCAAAACGGCTATTCATTGCTTCAAATCTCTTATCCATCTCTCTTTGAAGAGACTCAAATCTTTTATCCATTTCTCTTTGAAGAGACTCAAATCTTTTATTCATCTCTCTCTGAAGTGATTCAAAACGGCTATTCATTGCCTCAAACCTTTTATCCATCTCTCTTTGAAGTGTTTCAAAACGGCTGTTCATTGCCTCAAAAAGAGTATTCATTTCCCTTTGAAGTGAGGCAATAATCTCCCTCTGAGCTTTAAGTTCCTCTTCCACACGGATTATTCTTTCAATCAGTGATATCTCTTTTGCCTTAAGTTCGTATTCACGGATAAACTCTGATAACTGTTCTGCTATGAGTGGTTTTATGACTTTTATGAGTTCTTCTTTTGTGATCTTTTCATCCATCACAGCTGATTCTAAGAAGAAAAGATGATGTATGTCAAGGAAAAGACTTTTTTCAGATGTCCTATACAAATTTTTTCTTGACAAAGGAAAAAATATGAAAGATGTTTCTTAATCCTGAAAATTACAGGAGAAGGAGATGAAAGAAGAGCTTGAAAAATGCACAGAATGTGAGATCTGTATTGATGTTTGTCCTTCTTATCTCGTAAAAAAGGAAAAGATGTTTTCTCCTTTTGGAAGAATACAAAGCCTTAAAGAACTTTTATCAGGAAAATACAGTGAACAGATAGAAAAAAGTCTTCTTACATGTAATGGATGTGGAAGATGCAAACAGGTATGTCCTCTGGATATAGATGTTGGAAGACTTGTAACTGCTGGAAGAAACATCCTTTATAAAAAAGGAATAATTCCAAAAGATGCACAGAGGAGGATAATTGAGAGTATCCTTGAAAAAGGGAATGCTGTGCTTAGGGAAGAAGAAAAAAGGGTGATATATGGTTCTGAGTATTATAGAAAGTTTCTTGAAAATGAGTCAGATACAATCCTTTTTTTTGGCTGTATATCCTCATTTCTGAATAAAGATGCAGTTTATGGAGCAGTAAAGATCCTGGAATCACTTGAAGTAGATTTCAGGATAATTAAGGAAGAAGGATGTTGCGGTATATTTCTTTATGATGGAGGGTATTTTGATAAGGCAGAAGAGGTCTTTGTGAAAAATGCAAAAAGATTTAAAGATCTTGGAATAAGAAGGATAATTGTTCTTTGTCCAAGCTGTTATAAGTCATTCAAGATTTATTATCCTGAAGTCCTGAAAGATTTTCCATTTGAAGTCGTTCATCTCGTAGAAGTAATGGAGGAAGAGCTGAAAAAAGGAAAAAGTATAAAAGCAGAAGGAAGCTTTTTTCTTCATGAACCATGTAAAATTACGAGAACCATAGATCTTTCTGAAACTGTAAGATATGTTTTAAATAAGGTAGGAATAAGTTTCTTTGAGTTTAAAGAAAACAGAAGTATGTCTCTTTGTTGTGGAGCAGGAAGTGGATTAAGGACATATGATCTTGAGCTGTCACTAAGGATAGCTGATCTTATAATCTCTTATGCAAAAAGAGACATAATAACACTTTGTCCATTCTGTAACCTGAACCTAAATCATGCATTAAAGAAGAAAGGAGAAAAGATAAGGTCTTTTTATATCTCAGAACTATTTTCCTAATTTTCTCCTTATTACCTCAGAGATCTCTTCAGCATATCCCTTTATCTTCTCCTCATCTTCTCCTTCTACCATTATCCTGCATACTGGTTCTGTTCCTGAATATCTTACAAGGACGCGACCTTTTTCTGAAAGCTCTTTTTTTATCCTCTCTATTAAAGCATTTAGTTCAGGAATCTCTGAAAGATCTTTTTTTTCTCTTACTTCTACATTCCTTTTTACCTGTGGAAAAGGTCTCATTATTTTTTGAAGTTCACTCAGTGGCTTTTCAAAAAATTTCATGGCACAAAGAAGCTGAATTGCAGAAAGCAGTCCATCTCCTGTTGTATGATAGTTCATAAATATTATGTGCCCTGATTCTTCACCACCAAGAATAGCTCCTTCTTTTTTCATCATCTCTGAAACATTTCTGTCTCCAACAGCTGTCCTTATATGCTTTATTCCAAGATCTTTTAGCAGTTTTGTAAGTCCCATGTTACTCATTACAGTGCTTACGACAGCAGGTCTTTTCAGCTCTCCTTTTTCTTTTAGAAAAAGTGCAAATATTGCTATAAGGTGATCACCAGAAAGTATATTTCCTTTTTCGTCAACAGCCAGGACCCTGTCTCCATCTCCATCAAAAGCAAAACCTACATCTGCTTTTTTTTCTATAACTTCTCTTTTAAGTCTTTCTGGATGTTCTGATCCACATCCTTTATTTATGTTCTTTCCATCTGGACTTGCAAAGATTACATCAAGACTTATTCCAAGTCTTTGAAATACAGATGGAGCAATCCTGTATGTTGCTCCATTTGCACAGTCTATAACGGCTTTTATATCAGAAAATGAGGTGTCTTTTGGAACTGATCTTATAAGAAAATCCTGATATCTTTCATGAACACTTTCTTCTGTCTTTACTTCACCTATGGTCTCTCCCTCATACCCTTTTTCCATAATCTCTTCTATACATTCCTCATCCTTTTCTGAAAGCTTTTCTCCTGTTCTGCTGAATGCCTTAAAACCATTATATTCCCATGGATTATGAGATGCAGATATTACGATACCAGCATCTGCTTTAAGCTCTTTTACGAGATATGCAACGGCTGGTGTAGGAATTATTCCACAAGAAAGGACATCTCCTCCTGAAGAGAGTATCCCTGATATTATTGAAAATTCAAGCATCTGACCAGAGATCCTCGTATCCCTTCCTGTAATTATAAAAGGTCTTTTTCCACAAAATTTTACAACAGCCCTTCCAAATCTTATCCCCATTTCTGCAGTTATAGGATACCTGTTTGCTATACCCCTTATGCCATCTGTTCCAAAAAGCCTTGGCATTTTTTAATGTGTATATTCAAGGATTATGACTTCTTTTCCAAAATTTTTTTGAAGAAGCTCTTTTATCTTTTCAAAAAAAGGACAAGGATATCCTATAGGATTTCCTTTTGATATACACGCTCCTAATGCAATAACTTCTGCTCCTCTTTGTATCATCATCCTTGCTCTTTGAATGACCTTTTTTCCAGGACAACCTCCACATGTTACAAATCCTATAATCTCACAAGGACCAACAGATTCAAATCCTTTTTCTCCATTCAGTGCTGACCTAAAACAACTTGTTCCTGGACAAAGGTCCTCTGCTTGTTGACACCTAATAATCCCTACTTTCTTTTTTTCCATCTTACTTCTCCTTTTTTTTTAAAAAAGCAGGTTTTTTATATCTCAGGACATTTTTCCTGTCAAGAAATCACTCTGACAAAATAGATTCTGCTTCTTTGACTATGCTGTCAACTATCCCTTGAAGCCAATCTATACCTGTCTTTACAGTATCTTTTTCAAGCCTTTTTATTGAAGATATATATTCCTTATCCCTTGATCTTTCAAACTCTTTTAAAAACTTCTCTCTCTTCTTTATATCCCCTTCTTCCCTTCTTCTTTCTTTTAAAAATCCTTCTATATCCTTCCATCTTTCATAAAACCTCATCTTCCACTTTATAATTCCATCTGAATGTTTCCTTATCTTTCTGAAAAGCTTTGCAGAATAAGGCATCTTTTCTGCAACTTCTCCAAGCCTTTTTATCCTTTCATCTATCCCCATATCAATCTTTTCTATAGCACCATCCAAAAGCTCTTTTTTCAAAAAGTAAGATCTTACATCCTCATACCACCTTCTTAAAGCAATGAGATTTGCAATATAGAGGACATTTAATCTGAATATCCTCTTTGGATTATTATAAAGCCCCCTATGAAATGGAACCTTCTTACTTATCTTTGCAGGGTAATCTATAAAAAGAGTATTCTCTTCAAGGAGATCTTTTCTTACAACAGTTCCTGCAGATACAACAACTCCATAGGTAATCCTTACAGGACCTACTATTCCACCCTGTCCTCCAAGAAATATAGGAGGCTCTCTCAGCATAACCCCTCTTGGAACATCTCCTATAAGTGATGCAGTTGCTTTGTCTTGATTTGGTGTGTAGTTAAAATGAATGTAAGAGCTTCCAACCTCACTGTGATTCTTTCTGTCTGTTCCACCTGCCATAAGACAGTCACAGAAGTTTATAAGACTTCCAAGTGTAACAAAAGGAAAAAGGATTGTCTGTTTTAGTCCGACTGTATGAGCACATCTGCTGTATTCTTCAAGAAGGCATGCTTCTCTTACCTGTGCACCAAGACCTATACTAACTCCATCTAAGAAGACAGACCTGTAGAATACTCCACCTTTAAGTTCAACACCCCTTCCTATCTGACAGTCATATATACTTACAGGACCTTCACTTCCAATCTCTGTCCCAGACATAATGTATGTATCTTTTCCGTATATCCTGCATCCTGAATGAATTATTACACCTTCTTCTATCCTTTCAGGATCTACCTCATCTCCTATTTCTACTGTTTCAGGACTCAGTATCTTTACTCCTCTTTTCATAAGAATGTCTATCTTTTCCTTCATAATACACTCTCCTGAATCTTTTTTATTTCATCTTCAACCTTTTTATGAAACCTAAAATTTTCTTCTCTGTCTACAAAGACTTCTATGATTGCACTCTTCCTTTTTCTTACGCATTCCCTATAAGCCTTTAATAGGTCTTCCCTTTTTTTTACAGGAAAATATGGGATTTCAAAAAGTGAGGCTATTGGTTCAAATGAACAGATGTGGTGAGGAGTAAAGAAGTATTCAAAGACTTTATTAAATTTTGATATAGGAAGGAAGGAAAAGATGCCTCCTCCTCCATTATTTATAAGAACAAATATCACGGCTGAATCCGTCCTTTTTAGAATACTCAATGAATTCATATCATGAAGAAATGCAAGATCTCCTATAATAGCTGTTGTAAGCTTTTTGCTCCCTTGTGCAATACCTATTGAACTTGAAACAATTCCATCTATTCCACTTGCACCTCTGTTTGCATATATCTCTACCTCTTTTTCTATCCTTCCATACATGTCCATATCTCTTACTGGCATACTGTTTGAAAGAAAAAGAGCTGTCTTTTCAGGGATATTTTTTGAGATATCATAAGCCAGAATAGCTTCATTTATCTCTTCCCTTCCTTTCATAAGATCCTCTAAAAAAACACTTATCTTCTCACATATCCTCCTTAATTCTTCTAAGCCCTTGCTCCTTTTAGCAGAAATATACGGAATAATCTTTTCACAAAATATCTTTATACTACAATCTATCTGCATCATACTTCTGTGAACAGGATCCTGTCTGAAAGGTCCTTCCTTTATCACAACATATCTTCTTGCAAGTCTTATAAGCTGATATATGTGTTTTGAAACAACGGGCTTTCCTATGTGTATCACAAGATCTGGATTTTTCTTTGGAATAAAGGATCTTAAAAGAAGTGAAAAATAAGGAAGGACATTCTCTGACATATACGGATATATACCTGACCTTATGTCTGAAAAGACAGGCCATGGAATCTTTTTTAAAAGTTCAAGTATATGACCTTTACATCCTGTCTCACCTATGATCAAAAGTCCATTTTCAGCCTCGTTTATAAGTCCTGCTATCTTCCTTATCTGATCTTCTGAAATATCCTTTTCAGGAACAGGATATTCAGTATATGGTCTTTCAGAAACAAGCCAATCAGACAAAGAGCATGTATATGATGGATTAAAAGGGACTTTTTCTGGAGCAAGAGGTTCCCGTATCATCCAATTTATGTGAACAGGACCATTTGGATGGGATATACTTCTGTATATTGCCTGATCTACAGTTGTAAGAAGCATTTGAGGTGGTATGTTTTCTTCTGCAGGAGGAATATTAAAGAAATACTTTACATATCTTCCAAATATGTCCTCCTGATAGATTGTCTGATTTTCTTTTGAATCTTGAAGTTCAGGTGGTCTGTCAGCAGAAAATATAATAACCGGGACACAGTCCATATATGCTTCTATAACAGCAGGAAAGCAGTTTGCTACTGCTGTTCCTGATGTCGTTATAACAACTGCAGGTCTTCTTTTTGCTCTTGCGTAGTTTAAGGCATAAAAAGAAGCCCCTCTTTCATCATAACATATCACAGGCTTTGCTTTTTTATTCCTTGCAACAGCAACAACAATAGGGCTTGATCTTGATCCAGGACATATACAAAAATGATCTATTCTGTTTCTTACAAATTCCTCTATGATGAGTTCAGCCCAGAGTATGTTTAAGTTCTCTCTCATTTTTCATAAAACAAACAAAGCTTTTAATCTTGTATTCCAGTTCATCCCATTCTAATTCTGGTTTTGAGTTTTCTACTATTCCTGCACCAGCAAAAAGATAAACAGAATCAGGAGTTGCCAGAGAAGATCTTATAGCAGTAATAAATTCAGAACAGCTTTGAGAGATCCAGCCAAAAGGAGCTGAATAAAAACCTCTATCAAATCTCTCCAGCTTTTCTATTTTTCTCAAGGCATCTTCTACAGGATATCCTGCAATTGCAGGATTTGGATATAAATGAAAGATGATGTCTTGATCAGAGATATCTTCTGATAGTATTCCTGAGAATTTGGTATAGAGGTGTTGCATGAAGCTTAGCTTTATGACATTCTCTTTTTTGCTGATCTTAAAAGAAGAACACATCTTTTTCATCCTTTTTTCTAAAAAATCACTGACAAGTCTGTGT
>Ga0190326_1000057_pt1 | contig 16437 bp, 13 predicted proteins | sample 4870111112_MG_FD_165049 | JGI IMG/M metagenome (GOLD analysis project Ga0190326, IMG submission 165049) | Hydrothermal vent sediment bacterial communities from Southern Trench, Guaymas Basin, Mexico - 4870-11-11-12_MG | ecosystem: Environmental > Aquatic > Marine > Hydrothermal vents > Sediment ... | reverse complement strand
AAGGTTACAAGTGTAACGGATATAGGAGCATTTGTAAGCTTAAACAAGAGGCTTAGAGGATTAATCCACAAGAAGAATTTGAATATTAAGGTTTCTGAAGACGACGAAATTCCAGTTAAAGTCGTTAACATAACTCTAAGTGGCGAAATAGATTTAGTTCCAAATCCAATGGAAAACTACGCAGTTGTAGAGGTTTCTAAAGAAGTTCCATGTGTAAACGTTTCAGAACTCGAAAACTACATGGGAAAAATAGTTGAAGTTAAAGGCTTAGTTACACACATAAAGCAGACAGCTGGGCCAACTGTTTTTACAATACTCGATTCAAGTGGTAGCGTTAACGCTGCTGCGTTCGAAGCTGGAGATAGAGCATATCCAGAGGTAAACGTTGACGATGTCGTTTCAGTTATAGGAATCGTTAAGAGGAGGGACAAAAAGCCACAGATCGAAGTCTTAGAAATGGAAAAACTACTCGGAGAAGAAGCTTATATCATAAGAAAGGAGATAAAGAACGAGATCGAAAAGAAATGTGAACCAGATTTCAAGGGTTTTCTGATAGAGAGTGAGGTCTTGAACAGACTTAAAGAAGAGATGATGAGAGTTGCCAAGGAGTTGAAGAAAGCAGTCTACGAATCTCGCCCTATAATAATAAGGCATCACTGGGATGCAGATGGAGTATGTGGTGGCGTAGCCTTGGAAAAGGCTTTGATAGATTTAATAGAGAGAGTTCATGCAGACAGTGAAGCTAAGTATTACTTAGTTAGACGTAAGGTTTCGAGAGCACCATTTTACGAGTTAGAAGATTTAGTTAGGGATTTAGATGAAAGCCTTGAAGACATGGAAAAGTTTGGAGATAAAATTCCGTTAGTGGTTTTAGTCGACAACGGTTCTGGTGTTGAGGATATACCATCCATAAGGCAGTTCTTGGCCTTTGGAGCAGATGTGATTACAATAGATCACCACTACCCAGATGAGGAAGTTGATAAGTATTTACTCTACCACGTAAATCCGTACAAAGTTGGAGGAGACAGCAACTACACTTCTGGAGTTCTATGTGTTGAGATTGCGAGGATGATCACGGATTTAGATTTAAAGCATCTCGCCGCTATTTCGGTAGTTGGAGATAGAGCCGAAGGAGAAGTGGAAAAGTACATAGAGATTTCTGGATTGAGTAGAGAAGAATTAGAGGATATAGCCTTAGCAATAGAATACGAAGGGTTTTACCTGAGATTTAGGCCAGCAAGTCCAATAATTCATGAAATACTCGGATTTGGAAGGAAAGATAGGCAGAAAAAGCTTGTAGAAATGCTTTCAAGCTATGCTAAGGAGGCAATAGAGGAGCAGGTTAAAGTTGCAATGGAAAACGTGAAAATTCAGATTTTGCCAAACGGTGTAGCCTTAGCGGCTTTAGATGTAGAAAACTATGCGAAGAAGTTTACATTTCCACCACCGGGCAAGTTGACTGGTGAAGTTCACGATAGGCTAAAGCAGAAATATGACAAGATCGTTACGATTGGATATGGCCCAGATTTCGCTGTGATAAGGAGTGAAGGAGTTGAATTAGATATTCCAAGGTTGGTTAGAGAGTTACAAGAAGAGGTAAATGCTGGTGTTGAAGGAGGAGGACATTTAGTTGTCGGTTCGATTAAGTTCGTTCAAGCTAAGAGAAAGGAGGTTTTAGCGAGACTTGCAGCGAAGATAGGATCAAAATAGAATTTGCCTATCTAAGTTTCCAATTCGAGATTAAACCCTTAGTGCAATTATGTTTATCATTTATTCATCAATTATTTTGCTTGTATTAAGCTGGATTTACGTAGGATGTCTGGTCGTGACACCACATCGTAGCCGATTTAAATACTTTATCAACAATGTTGCATCACTACCGGATGTCTTAATCCTGTACAAAGGGATTTCATCCTAATCATCTCAATAACTCTGCTTCTGAACGACTGGACTAAGTGGACATAACAAAAAGCTTATATCTTTTGAAAAAAGCCAATATAAAATGTTGAGTAGAGTACTGTTCCCGACTGATTTATCCTCTTACAGTAAAGCTATACTCTGCTATCTACCTGATTTTAAGAAAGTCGGCGTAGAAGAGATTGACGTACTGTTCGTTATTAACACTAACAAGATCAGCACGGTTAGTGGAGGAATAGACATAGAGAAGTACATTGAAAGTGAAACAAGAGAAGCTGAGAAGTCTTTATCTGGAATTGTAAAACTAATAGAAAGTCAAGGAATAAAATCAAAGGTAATAAAACCATTTCCAGTTGGAGATCCAGTTAGTGAGATATTGAAGTATTCAGAAAATTACGATTTAATAGCAATTGGTTCAAGAGGGAGAGGGATAATTAAGGAGATATTTTTAGGAAGTGTTTCTGAAGGTGTGATAAGAAAATCGAAAGTACCAGTTTTCGTATTCAAATTTAAAGTAGCTGGAAACGTTTGCGTAAAATGTCATCCCAATCTATTCGAAAGGGTATTAGTTGCGTACGATTTCTCAAAGCATTCTGAAAAGGCATTAAGATATGCGAGGTACGTTGTAGAAAAATCCAATGGAAATCTGTACGTAGTTCATGCTCCAGAAAATGGAAAAGAAGTTGAAATAGAAGATGCCGAAGTTATAATTAGGAAGGGAACTCCAGCCAAGGTCATATTGGGAGTTGCAGAGGAGATAAACGCTACTTCTATATTTATAGGCTCTCGTGGTTTAAATCCTTTAGAATCTATAATACTCGGTAGTACATCCGATGTTGTTATAAGGAGAGCGAATGTTCCAGTTTTTGTATGCAGAGAGTAGTTGGTAAGGCATGGAAGTTTGGAGATAACATATCCACAGACCACATAACTCCCGGAAGGTACTATCATTTAAGAAGCAATCTACCAGAACTTGCAAAACACATAATGGAAGACGCAGATCCAGAATTTTCAAAGAAGTTTAAACCCGGAGACTTTATAGTTGCGGGAAAAAACTTTGGTATGGGAAGTAGTAGAGAACACGCACCATTAGCCTTAAAGATTGCTGGAGTTTCAGCAGTAATTGCAAAATCTTTTGCAAGGATATTTTACAGAAATGCAATAAACGTCGGATTACCACTTTTAATAGCTGATACAGACTCAATCGATAGTGGTGATGAGCTTGAAGTCGATTTTGCAAATGGTATCATTAAAAACCTAACAAAGAATATAGAAATTAAAGCTAAACCTCTACCAAAATTCATGATTGAGATTTTAGAGGAAGGAGGGCTTGTAGATTACATCAAAAAACACGGAGACTTAAAAGTGTTCTAAAACATCTCCAAGCTTTTTTACAACGTCTATATAGTCTTTTGTTTTCACAAGTAGTTTCAACTTTTCCGTAAAAATACCTATCCTCAACGAGTTTGAACGGAATTTTATTTGCAAATTCATGGTTAAAAGTAAAAACCAACTAGTATTCTTACGATTTCTTTATAAAATTTCTTAAACATCTTTGCTGGAAGTTCTATCTCCTTTCTTGTGGAATCTCATCCTTAAGCTCGTTCTATGTCTTTGTTGTGTTCTTTAAGGAATCTATAATTTTCAACGCCAATACTTGCTGTTGGTATCCCATAGTCTTGCGACTCTAACAGTTCTTTCAGAGTTTTTAGCAATCCCTAAGTTTTATGATAACTCATTCAAGCTTAAAGAACTCTCCATTAAAACTTACATAACATCATTAGTAGCATTACTCCTTCTTCAAAATTTAATAATTAAATTTTTAATAATTAAATTCGGGACTAAGTTCATCCATTGTCTAACATCGAATTTTTTACTCTTGAAGTTATCATTGAAATAGTTCCAAATAGGGAAAAATCGAAGTGTTTATCCCAACTCCAATGGGATGATTACATAATCAAATCCCAAGTCCTTTGCACAAATTTTATCATATAAAAATTGGTTTCAACCCCATAAGTTAACTTAATAGCCAACTTTCGGAATTACTGTTGAGAAGGTTAGTCAATGGGAAAGTACTCAACTTCAATTCCAGCTTCCTTTAAAAGTTTTAAACCACTCTTATCTGCGTAATCCTTTCCATAAACAACCCTTTTTATTCCAGCGTTTATTATCATCTTAGCACAGGTTATGCATGGGCAATGAGTGGTGTACAACGTCGCCCCCTCTATACTAATCCCAAATTTAGCAGCCTGAATTATTGCGTTTTGTTCGGCATGAACACCTCTGCACAGCTCGATTCTCTCTCCGCTTGGAACGTTCAGCTTTTCTCTTAGACATCCAACTTCATCGCAATGAGGTAAGCCCGACGGAGCACCGTTGTAACCAGTTGCGAGTATTCTCTTATCTTTAACTATCACCGCTCCTACTTTTTGTCTAAGACATGTAGAACGCTTTGAGACGACTTTAGCAATTTCCATGAAGTACTCGTCTAAACTCGGTCTCATGTTGAAATGTGACTGTATAAAATTAAATCGTTTCTCAATTAATTGGAGCACTTTATTCTCCTAAACACCTCTCTCCTTGCAATCATTAAATCGTACGGAGTGTCTATTTCAATCCATGGTAGACCCCTTGTAGACTCGTAACTGAGTTTTATTCCAGAATCTATCATCGATTGAAACGCTTCCTCGTAAAAAACGTTTCTACCCTTTTCTCTCATTACGGTTTCCAAATGTTCGTAAAGATCTCCTACGTTTTTCTTTGGAACTCTAGCGAAACCTATGTATTCCCCATCAGCATTCTCTGGCGGAATTTTTTTACTTATTTCAACGATTCTGTCGTTTTCAATTCTAACTTTCATCTCCTCTTCACCTAACCTTTTAACGGTGTCAACTGATAGTATTAAGTAGTCTTTGTCGCTCTTATGTAGAAATTCGAAGATCTTTGGATGAGAAAAGACATCGGAATTTATTATATAAAAATCATCATCTATTTTTTCCATTGCCAAATACAAACTGTACACGTTATTTGTTTTCCTGTAAAACCTGTTGTGAACGAAGTCGAAGTTTAAATCAAAATTCCTAATCAAGTATTTCCTTAGCTTGTAACCCTTGTAACCAGTTACCACGACTATATCCCTAATACCATGAGTTTTTAAAATTTTGAGGGTATGAGCAATGATAGGTTTATTTCCTACGAAAAGTAAAGCTTTAGGAATATGTTTAGTAAATATACCAAGTCTGCTTCCATAACCAGCTGCGAGTATTACCGCTTTCATAGAAAGGGTTAAATGCTTTATTATTTAAAAGTTACTTAGGGGTGATTTTTATTAAATGGGAATATGTCTTAACAGAGTACGTATACAGAAAAGTGTCCAGATCTATAGCAAAAGAACTGGCAAAATTCAACGTAAATCCGAATTCAATTACAATAGTATCTACTGTAATCGGTATAGCCTCTGGCTTTGTTATAGCAATGGGAAAAGTAGTTGAAGGTGTTATACTGATCTTTATATCCCAAATACTGGATTGCGTCGATGGAGATCTTGCAAGATCAACGAATAGAGTTACAAGGGTTGGAGCCTATCTCGATAGGGTTTTCGATAGGTTCGTAGATTCTGCTATTGTTATTGGAATAGTTGCTCTAAACCCACTAGAACTTTGGCTTCCCGGATTTCTTGCAATAGTTGGATCTTTTGGAGTAAGCATAACGAGGGTAATGGCTGAAGCAGAGGGAGCTACATGCAAAGTAGGAATTGGCGGAAGAGACACAAGGCTGGCAATTATAATGATCGGCTTAATTCTCGGTTACCTATCAGAGGTTTTATGGGTTGTAGCTATTTTAGGGTTTATCACTACTGTTCACAGAATTGTTCACACGATCAAGCAGCTCCGATAAGAAATATATATTGCAAAAATCTATATCACTTCCAATGAGCTTAGAGAAAGAATACCTCGACATAACGTTCCTTCAAGAAAACGGATTCATTAGAAAGAGATGTCCAAAGTGTGGTAAGTACTTCTGGACTGTCGATGAAAGTAGAGAGATATGTGGAGATCCACCTTGTGGTAGTTACACATTCATAGGGAATCCAGTATTCAAAAAAGAGATGGATTTAGCGGAGATGAGGGAATACTATCTAAGCTTTTTTGAGAAGAGAGGTCATAAGAGAATTAAACGTTATCCAGTTGTTGCAAGGTGGAGAGACGATATATACCTAACTATTGCAAGTATCGCAGATTTTCAACCTTTTGTAACTTCTGGTGTGGCTCCACCACCAGCTAACCCCTTAACGATTTCGCAACCATGCATAAGATTGGACGACTTAGATTCAGTTGGAAAAACTGGAAGGCATTTAACTCTTTTCGAAATGATGGCTCATCACGCATTTAACTATAAAGATAAGGAGATTTACTGGAAAAACGAGACAGTGGCATATTGTACGGAACTCTTGAATGAACTAGGAGTGAAGAACGAAGACATAGTCTACAAAGAAGAACCTTGGGCTGGAGGTGGCAATGCTGGCCCTTGTCTGGAAGCAATTGTCGGTGGTATCGAACTTGCTACTTTAGTTTTCATGAATCTTGAACTACACCCAGAAGGCGATATAATAATAAAAGGTGAGAGATACAGAAAAATGGATAACTACATCGTAGATACTGGATACGGATTGGAGAGGTTTGTATGGGCTAGTAAAGGTACTCCAACTGTTTACGATGCGGTTTTTCCAGAAGTAGTCGATGAAATAATAGCTAATAGTAACGTTGATTTTTCAAGAGATGATGAAAGAGTTGCAAATGCAATAGCTGAAAGCTCTAAACTTGCTGGAATAATGGGTGAGTTAAGAGGTGAAAAATTAAAGGAGTTAAGACTAAAAGTGGCTAAAAGAGTTGGAATGGATTTAGATGAATTGGAAAGAATAGTTGTACCTCTAGAAAAGGTTTATGCGTTAGCGGATCACACAAGGGCTATACTCTTTATGCTTGGAGATGGATTAGTTCCTTCAAATGCCGGGGCTGGTTACCTTGCAAGACTCATGATTCGAAGGAGTTTGAGACTTGCCGAAGAACTTGAATTAAAACTGGATTTATTCGATATAGTTGATATGCACAACAAAATCTTAGGATTCGAATTTGAAGTTCCAATGGAAACTATTCAAGAAATACTCGAATTGGAGAAGAAAAGGTATTCCATAACGATGTCAAGAGGAAAGAGACTCGTTGAAAGGATTATAGAGAGGAAAAAGAAGATAAGTAAGGATGACTTAATAGAACTCTACGACTCCCATGGAATTCCTGCGGAGTACGTTGAAAGGATTGCAAAAGACAAAGGAGTTGAAGTAGAAATTCCAAAGGATTTCTATGCGGAACTTGCTTCAAGACATTCAAAAGCTGAAAGGAGAAAAGTCAAAAAGATTGAACTTAGCAGAGAATATCCAAAAACTGAAAAGTTGTATTACGATAATCCCAAGTTGTTTGAATTCGAAGCAAATGTTTTGGGGATTGAGGGAGATTACGTAATATTAGATAAAACGGCGTTTTATCCAGAAAGCGGTGGTCAAGATTACGATACGGGCTATATCTTTGCAAATGGCAAGAAGTATAAAGTTAGTGAGGTTATAGAAGTCGATGGAATTGTTTTGCATAGAGTTGAAAATGCGAATGAGATTAGTGGCGTAATCAAAGGCGTAATCGATGCTGAAAGAAGACTTAGGCTTATGAGACATCACTCAGCAACTCATGTACTTCTTCATACGCTTCAAGAAGTCCTTGGAAAGCATGTATGGCAGGCTGGTGCAAGAAAAGAGTTCAGCAAGGCGAGATTAGATATAACACACTATAAGAGACCAAGCGATGAAGAGATAGCAAAGATTGAAAGACTTGCAAACAGGGAAATACTTGCAAACAAGCCTATAAGGTGGTTCTGGATGGATAGAATTCAAGCAGAGCAAAAGTTCGGTTTTAGGCTGTATCAAGGAGGAGTACCTCCAGGCAAAGACATAAGAATTGTTCAAGTTGGCGAAGACTTTCAAGCGTGTGGTGGAACTCATTGCAATTCAACTGGAGAAATAGGACTTCTAAAGATCTTAAAGGTTGAATCGATTCAAGATGGAGTTATAAGGTTTGAATTCGCCGCTGGTGAAGCTGCCTTAGAAGCTATAGAAAACATGGAACAAATACTTAGAGAATCGAGCAGAATTCTAAGAGTAGAACCAGCTATGTTGCCAAAAACAGTTGAAAGATTCTTTGAGGAGTGGAAAGAGCAGAAGAAAGAGATTGAAAGATTGAAGTCTGAGATCGCTGAAATTAAAGCTGAAGTTTTACTTGAAAGGGCTGAGGAATTCAATGGAGTTAAGATAGTTGCAGAAATTCTCGATATGGACATGCAAGGATTAATAAAGATCGGTGACGTTTTAGCTAAGAGAGGAGCAGTTGGTTGCTTGATGTCTAAGAGTGAAGGGAAAATAAACATAGTGACTTTTAGTGGAGCTAAGTACGATGCAAGGGAGATTATAAAAGAAGTTGGAAAGGAAGTCAAAGGTAGCGGAGGCGGAAGAAAAGAACTTGCACAGGGAGCAGGTCAGAGGATATTGAGTAAGGATGAACTAATGGATCTTATGTTTAGAATACTATCGAAGTATGATTGAGGTTATACCAGTTAAAGGATTACCACTGATAAAAAAGGGAGATGACCTAGCAGAATTGATAACGAGAGTCGTTGAAATAAGAGATGGAGACGTAATTGCGATATGCTCAACAGTGGTCTCAAAAGCAGAGGGGAGAATAAAGAAACTGAGTGATTACAATCCATCAGAAAAGGCTAAGGAAATCGCTAAAAAGATAGGTAAGCCTGCCGAATTCGTTCAAGCGGTTTTAGATGAAAGTGAAGAAGTTTTAATTTATGAACCTTTTTTATTGGTTAAAGCAAAGTTTGGGAATATATGCGTAAACGCTGGAATAGATGCATCAAATGTTGAAAAGGGATATATAGTTCTACCGCCAAAGGATCCGGATAAAAGTGCTGAAAAAATAAAGAAGAGAATTGAAGAGATTACTGGAAAAAGAGTTGGAGTTATTATTACGGATACGAATGGTAGATGTTTTAGAAGAGGTGTAACTGGTTTCGCTATTGGCATATCTGGAGTTAAAGCCATGAAAAACTGGATTGGAGAAAAGGATCTGTATGGCAATGTACTTGAAATAACTGTAGAATGTATCGCCGATGAGATTGCGGCTTTTGCGAATTTAATAATGGGTGAAGGAGCAGACGGAATTCCAGCAGTAGTATTTAGAGGGTTAAACGTTTTGGGGAATGGAACTATGGACGAAATATATCGTAGCGAAGAGGAGGATGTAATCAGGAGATGCCTGAAAAAGTGTTAATAGTTGGAAACAATGTTAGAAACGTTGCAGAATCTGCAAAAAAAGCAGGATACGAAGTTTACGCCATAACTAAGTTTATAGATTCGGATTTACTCATCTACTGTGAGAGAGTCTACAAAATCGAAGAAGATGAGAAATTGAACCGTAAGGTTGAGGAGATCTCTGAAGTTCTTAACGCAAAAGTTGTTTTAAGCTCAGGATACGAATGTTTAGACGTAAAAGCGGAAATACTTGGAAGCGATCCAAGAGAGTGCAAAAAGGTAATCGATAAACTCAAATTTTACAAAAAACTTGAAAAAGCTGGAATTCCATATCCAGAGATTTTAAGTGGAAACGAAGAAACCAGAGCAATTTTAAAACCGAGAATAGGAGGTGGTGGTGAAGAGATAAAATTCTACAACGGAGAAAAACCGAAAGACTATATCATTCAGAGATATGTAGAAGGAACTCCATGCTCTGTTTCCCTAATAGTTTCGAGAGAAATAGTTCCGATATCTTGCAACTTAATATTAGCTGGATGGAGCGACATGAACGCCTATGGTTTTAGATACAGCGGAAATATAACACCGTTAAACGTAAAAATAGATGTAAGAAATGAACTTGAAAGAATTGCAGTTGAAACAGTAGAACTTTTCGATCTGCAAGGTTCGGTTGGTGTAGATTTTATCTTAGCTGATAAACCGTATGTTCTTGAAATAAATCCTCGTTTTCAAGGTTCTCTAGATAGTGTAGAATGGAGTTGCGATATAAATCTATTTAAGCTTCACGTTAAGGGATGTAAAGGTAAAAAAATAGAGAAACCCAAATATAAAAGATTCGCTATAAGATCAATTCTATTTGCTGATAAAAAAATAAGGATTAGAAGGGAGCTAACGGGAACTCCGTTCTTTGCGGACATTCCAATGAAAAATGTAGTGTATGAAAAAAACGATCCATTAGTTTCGATATTAGCATCTGGAGATAGCGAGAAAGACGTCATGAGAAAAGCTGTTAAAAGAAAAAAGGTGTTTTTAGCCCTCCAAAACGTTTAAAATTCTATCTCTAACCCATTCAATTCCAAGGGATTTTATGAAATAACCAGCTCTTGGCCCATATTCTTTTCCTAATATCGCTTTGTAGATTGCCTTGAAGCACTTTGAAGGTTTAACCTTTAGTTCTCTTGCAGTAGAGTAAACCAAGTTGTGTATTTCCTCTGGATTCATATCATCCCTTAGCCTATTCGCATACGCTTCTAAAAATCTCTTTTCCTCTTCATCGAATTCCACTTTGACCTCTTCTGGTATTGTGAACTTAATCCTATCTGGAGCATACTTCTCAAGCCAGTTCTTAGCGTAATTCATTCTTCTCTCTACGTCTTTCCTTGCGACTTCATCAATTTTATATCCAGTTCTTTTAAGGATTTCAAGAACTTTTTCCAAATCCCAGTTTGCTATCTGTCCAACTACAACGAGATGTCTAAAGGGTATATCTGAATACTCAACTTCTTCAACTAGACTTAGCTGAACAGACCTATCTTTTTGTTTAACTCTTTCTTCAAATTCATCTATTATTTCGAGTAAACCAATTCCGGGATCAAACTCTATATGTCTCTCTGGCTTTGCCCTAATTATTATATATCGAACGATTTCTGGAGGGAGTATTTCTACCATTTCTCTTACTGGAATTACAATTCCTTTAGAACTTTTCATTGCTCCTACTCCCTTTAAGTGAACCCACTCGTATGGAATTGGATAAGGAGGATCGTAACCGAAAACCTCTTTAACTATTCTCTTTCCAGTGTCATAGCTTCCTCCCGCAGCAGCATGATCTTTGCCAAACGGTTCACAAGTGATTTGTAAAATCTTCCATCTTGCAGCCCAATCTACACGCCAAGTTAATTTTCCCTCCCTATAACTTGCCCTACCGCTAAATCCACATGTGCATTCGTAGTATATCCATTTCTCATCGAAGCTTTTAACTTTTGTAGAGTTTATCCTTCCACAGCTCTCGCATAAAGGCATGAAAGGATACCAATCACTCTCAATCTCCCTCCCAGTAACCTCTTCGATTATCTTAGCAATTTTATCTCTTTCATTTAACGCCGTTCTTACAGCTTCATCGTACAAACCGTTTTTATACATCTCACTCGCTTTAACCACTTCTACTTCTATTCCAAGTATGTCTAAAGATTCTAAGAACGGCTGTAGGAAGTGTTCTGAATAGCAGTTGTGGCAACCCTCTGGATCTGGAATTTTACATAAAGGCATTCCAACGTAGTTCTCGTATTCTTTTGGTAGAAACGGATACCTACGCCTCAAAGGATCGAAATCATCAGCGATATATAGAATTTTTGCATTTCCACCAGAATCTTCTAATGCCCTTTTTACTGCATCTGCTATTACCATTTCCCTTAAATTTCCAAGGTGTATATGACCAGACGGTGAAATTCCAGTTGCAATTATGTGATTTTGGCCTCTCCTTAGCAAATCCCTCGCAATTACATCAGCCCAGTGCATAACTTTTACCTCCAAAATTCGTTACTAAACTCTTAGTTTCAGATTTAATAGCTTTTGAAATATATCGCAGATTACTCGCAAGAAACATAACATTTAAATATTTAAATTTTTGGATATGTCAACTTAAGAGGCAAAAGCTTATATGTCTAATATTTAAATTTTTCGCATAAATTTAGAAGTTACACATAAAAAATGTTGTCGATTTATGCTTTGTCGAACAAAATACTTCATCAACAGTGTTGCATCACTACTCATGATGAAAAAGAATTCACTTAAAAGGGAATGATTTCACATATTTGTTCGACAAAACATGTCACGGCTAAATACCGAAAAATTTGTTCGATAGATTAGCTTTTGCTTAACTCCTTCATGATATCCTCAACTTTCGTGACTTCCCCGTCCGAGACCTCTATATTAGCTTTAAATCTTTTGAAGTTATCTAAGTCAGCTAAATAGCTTGCATATATCCCATTTGGAATAAAACAACCATTTTCTGGTGCAATTTCGGAGATCTTAGCCTTTAACCTCACAACTCTACCTTTTCTCTCCAATTCTACTGTATCTCCATCTTTTACTCCAGCTACTTTTGCAATACTTGGATGAATGAATACGATCGCATCGTTTTCAGCTAAAACGTGCCTTCCAACAACTACTTCCACTTCAGTCTTTAAAAACCTCGTAAATCTCATCATTCTATATCCCCTCCAAGATCTTATTCATAACGTAGTAATCGTTAACCTCTACTTCTTCAATCGTTTCAAGCTTTACCCTTACTCCATCGCATCTCACCATTGTTCCACCTTGCTCTATTCCAGATATCGCTGATGGTATTACAACGTCAGCAATTCTTGAAGTTAGACTATTCCTAGGGTCAATTACGATAGTTTTAATCTTTTTAAGCTTTAATGCTACCTCAAATGGCAGAGATTTTACGGGATCTGTCCCAACTATTAAGGCTGAATCGATCAAATCGTTTTTCAGAAGTTCCGTGAAAGCGAAGGATTTGTCAGATTTATTTTCTCTAAAACTGTACTTATTGACGAATCCAGTTTTTTCAAATAACGTCTCGTTAAAACCTCTCATATTCGCATGAAATCCAGTTGGAATAAAATAAGTTGGAGAAATCTCATTAAGCTTTTTAACGAGATCTATAAACGGTTTCAAATCTTTTAATCCATATTTCAACCCTAATCCACCGAATATTACGTTGAAATTAGACTTCTTAAGCTCTCTTATTATCGCTGCAACGTCATCGGCGTATTTAGCAGGTTTACCTTCCATATATTTAAAGAATGAATCGATGAGCTCTAAATCGTTTTTAACTATGATGTACCTCGCATTAGTCTTTGCAAGCATTGAAGTCTCACTCCTTCTAATATCTATCACAACGAGAAATCGATCTTCCTCGTAACCTTTCTGCCTCTCCTTTCCCCTCGGGTAATACGTGTATCTGGACATATGCCTTGAGAGACTTTGATACGGATTCGCTCCCCAGTACATTATTACATACGCATAATCTCTAACGTCGTCAAGTGTTGTGGTTGGAACTTCTTTCTTCAAAACTATTTCCACTAAATCTCCTAAGCAGAACGAAGAGTTATCGTCTATATAGGTATTTAGCTTTTCAGCGAGTTTAACAGCTAATTCTTGAACTTCTACTGGTGTAGTGTCAAAGCCGTAAATCGCAGGATTCTTTGAATCCTTCAAGATATCAATCGCAGCTTCTATAGCCTTATCTACATCTACTTCTTTTCCATTAACTCTCGGCGTGGCTCGATTTTCCTTATACTTTAGGAATAACTCTGCACCTCTTCTACAGGCATTTCTAACTACGTTATCAATTATCTCGATATCGTCGCAGAGGCAAGAACAACCGGGACAAATCATCTCTAACCCTCCAAAAAGCTTATGGCTTCACTTGGACAGTTATCTCTGCAAGCCACACATAAAATTCTATTCTTACCGTATCTTCTACACTTGTTCATGTTAACGATCTTTACAACACCGTTTTCGACTCTAAGTATAGGATCTTCAATCGTAGGGCCTCTTCCAACTCCAGCACCATGGGGATCATCAGCAACGTGAACGGGACAAACAACTACACAGTTTCCGCAACCAACACACAATTCCTCTTTAACTATTAAACCAGTTTCTGTAGCCTCTTCAAGTGGTTTTAGCAACTCCTCAAGCTTTTTTCTATTTTCAGAATACTTTGGATCTTCAAAAAGGGGTTTACAATCCTCTAATTTCTTCTCTCTATTTAAAAGCTTGAAGGCAAAGCTCATACAAGTACCTTCACCACACTTCTTGCAGTTAGTTTTCGGTAAGTATTTATATATGTCCATTGGTGTGATTGCCATAAATCAAGGTTTGACTAACCAGATTAAACCTTTTCGATTTCGAAACTCACGAAAAGACAAGAGATGTAAGATAACCAATTATTGCACCAGTATTCACAAAAGGTAAGCCCGGATGAGCTCCACCCTTCTTTTCAACGATGTATATCAAAATCAGGAATCCAATTAGGCTACCTAAGAAAGTTAAAAATGTAGATGTTTTTATAAAAAATATCTCTTGCGAATTTGTAAACCTCTGTACAGAAACTACTAATATATTCGGGACTACGGCATCTCCTACCCCCATGTATGCATTTTTTGGAGCTACAAATAGCATCGGTACTCTTAAATCCTTTACGGATTCAGCTAAGTTTATCATGTGTTTTGTCTTGTAAACAGATATCGCATCGTATACAGCAAGTATAACAAGTAAAACTATTGCCGGAATTGGTTCCAAGCTTATTCCAAAAATAGATGCTATTCCAGCTGCAAGCATTATCGCAGCGAAATCGATTAAGATCATATTAGGCTTGAATTCTATTAACAATACGATCAAAACTGCAAAGGGTATTGCAAAGATTCCAATAAAAGGTAATAAAACGTAGTATATCGATAGAATCGTTATAAACTGCAAGATTAACGTTAGAAATCTTTTAAACTTTATTGAGATTAAGATAAAAGCTGTAAACACTAAAATTAAGAAAAAATAAATAAAAGAGTTAGAAACGTCTGAAGGATTCTTAAAAACAACCATTCCAGCCGCTTCATACTTTGGCATTGAAGCTATCGCTAAAACAGTTGTCAAAACAAAGAATAAAACAAATATGTACCTCATGCACCCACGACTTTAAGCCTAATCTCCTTTCCTTCAGCTAATGCAAATTTCAAGAATTTTCCAGCTTCTTTATCCTTTCTAATTCTTATAGTTCCTTTACTACTTACTAAAGCCGTAAACAAGTACTCACCATTGGCATAAACGTCAACAGTCTTACCTTCTAATCCATCAGCGTGAATTATAAAGTACTTGTTCGTTTCATCAACTCTTGCAACGACTTCTTTGTACTCCTTAGGAACTACATCTATGCTAACTTTTAGATCGTCTTCTATCTTCTTTATTCTTCTACCCCTTCTTCCAACTAAATAGGGAATATACCTCTCGGGAACTTTTACAATAGCTCTTCTACCCGCTAATTCTATCTCGTATTCGTCAACGTATTTACTTATCCTCTCTTCGAGTTGCTCCCTTAACTTCTCGTCCTCCTTTATAGGCATCACTACAACTTGCTCTCCGTAAGTGTAGATCTCGTATTCGACTTTTTTAGTTTCAAAATCTTTGACTTCTATAACCGGTCTCGCTAAATCCTCTTCAAACATTCCATAAGGAACTTTAACGGTGAAATCTAGCTTATAAACCTTTTTAATCTTACCAGCTTCGATGAATATAATCGTATCTACGACTTGAGGAATCATACCAAGTTCTACTCTTCCAATCATCCTCTGAATTGCATCTATAGCTCTTGTGGCATGTGTAACCCCGATCATCCCAACACCAGCCAATCTCATATCTGCAAAGACTTGAAAGTCGGAAGTCTTCCTCAATTCATCATATATCGTGTAATCTGGTCTAACGAGTAAAAGTAAGTCAGCGGTTAAACTCATATCCCCTTCAAGTGGAGCGTATTGGGTTATCTCATCCCTAACCATTAGATCTCTTGGACTTTCCATTGTTTTAACGATATACCCGTTTTCTAACAAGTAATTTGCTACACTTGCGGCGAAAGTCGATTTACCTGCACCGGGTGGCCCAGCAATCAAAATTCCTCTCTGCTTTTCAATAAATCTTCTTTTCAGTTCTTCGCTTATTCCATATTCGTCTAGTGTAACCTTTGCAATAGGTCTTACAGCGGTAATTTCCATTTTATCAGCGAAAGGTCTTTCCGCAATCGCAATCCTCAACTCTCTGAGTTGAACGACAGTTGCTCCTTGCCTCTCAATTTCGACACTACTCTCTTCATCTTGTCTCGCAGCCTCTAATATTTCATTTGCAATTTCATTAAGCTCCTCATAGGTCATGGGTTCATCTCTCAACTTTACGAGTTTTAGTTCACCAATCTTACCTCTTTTTGCGTAAGGTGGAACTCCTTCCCTCAGATGAACACTAGCGGTATCTGGCGTGAAGAACTTCATTATCTTCGTATCTTCTGGCCTTATAACTTTGGGCTTTACATATATCGTACTGATTCCCTTCGCTCTCGCAACTAAATGCTGAACTCTATCAGAAGTTATAAGAGTTGCATTGTAATCTTC
>Ga0190326_1000055_pt1 | contig 16651 bp, 20 predicted proteins | sample 4870111112_MG_FD_165049 | JGI IMG/M metagenome (GOLD analysis project Ga0190326, IMG submission 165049) | Hydrothermal vent sediment bacterial communities from Southern Trench, Guaymas Basin, Mexico - 4870-11-11-12_MG | ecosystem: Environmental > Aquatic > Marine > Hydrothermal vents > Sediment ... | reverse complement strand
TATCAAGGATAGGTTAAAGCTTAAGGCTTCCTATTGATTATGATTGTAAAGCTTTTAGGAACTGGAGATTCTACTGGAACTCCCGTCATAAACTGTCACTGTAAGACTTGTGAAGATGCAAGGAGAAGAGGCTGGGAGAGGAAGAGGTTTTCAGTTTTAGTCAAAAACAACGGAAAAGTTATTCTAATCGATACTTCTCCAGATCTAAGACGGCAGCTGTTAGACAACAAAATCGAAAGAGTTGATGCAGTCATATGGACACACTGTCACTTCGATCACTTCGGTGGTTTTGGAGAGTTTTACAGAGTTCAAGATGATGTAGTAGTTTACACAACTCCACAGATTCATGAAGACATCGAAAAGTACATGAGGTTTTTGGAGTATAAGCCCGTTGAAGTCGAAGAGTATAAACCCTTCAAAATAGCTGGAATTGAGTTTACGCTATTCAAAGTAAACCATCCGCCAGTTGAAGCAGTTGGCGTGATGATGACTTGGAATGGATATAAAGTAGTCATAAGTGGAGACACGAACAGAGAAATTCCAAGTAGGAGTTTAGCAGAGATCATGAATCCAGATCTCTTCATAGTTGAGGCTTTAGCTCCAAGTGGTAAATTTAGAAAGCACATGAACGCAAAAGAAGCATTAGAGCTTTCAAAAGTTATAAACGCTAAAAAGGTTGTGTTAACGCATTTAGGGCATTTTTTTCCACCGCATTCAATAGCATCAAAGCTGTATCCAGTTGGATACGATTATCAGGAGTTTTCTTTTAAGGAGGTTAAGTTAGATGAGTTCTTTAGGAATTGATATAGGTGGAGCAAATATCAAAGTCGCAACGCATAACAGTTATGAGATAATATATCATCCGATTTGGAGGTATAGAGAAAGATTGAAAGACGTTTTAGTCAAGATATCTGAAAAGTACAAGCCTGAAAGGGTTGGAGTTGTAATAACTGCTGAACTTTCTGATGCTTTCAAAAACAAGGATGAGGGAATACAATTTATAACTGATCTCTGCAAAAGGGTTTTCAGAGATGTTTACTTTTTAGATTTAAATGGAAAACTGCATAAAGAGATAAAAAATCCAAGAGATTTTGCTGCAAGTAATTGGGTTGCATCTGTTAGGTTTTTGCTTGCAGAAGGATACAGAAACTTTCTATTCGTAGACATAGGCTCTACAACTACAGATATCATACCAGTTAGTGATGATATCGAAGCTGGAAAAACGGATTTTGAAAGGCTAAAAAGGGGGGAACTGCTGTACTTCGGAATTTTGAGAACGCCAGTTTTTTATATATTAAAAAAATTTGAAAAGGCTCCGTTATGTCCAGAGTACTTTGCAATTACAGCAGATGTATTTTTGGTAACAGGTGACATAAGTGAAGAAGATTACATATGCGATACTCCAGATGGAAAAGGAAAAAGCTATGAAGACTGTCTCAGAAGGCTTGCAAGAACCGTTTGTTGCGATTTGGAGGAACTGGGATTAGAAAAAGCTAAGGAGATCGCTTTCGAAGCTAAGGAGTCTATGAAGGATATGCTCTCAAAAGCTATAAGTAAAAAGCTTAAAAAAGGTATGAAGGTTTTTGCATGCGGGATTGGTGAGTTCTTGGTTGAGGAAGTTTGTGAGTGTGTAAAGTTATCAGATCTCTACGGTGACTACTCGAAACTGTTTCCAGCTTATGCTATGTTAAGACTTGTTGAGGAGATTTAGTTTGTATATTATTTCGCATGAATGCTCAACGTAACAAGCCTTGTTGAAAGCTTCCCTCAGATTTTCTCCAGCTGAATAAATTCCATGTCCTCTTACTACTACAACTCCCTTCTCCCTTATCGCATCAGCGATTTTCTTTGCAAGTTCTTTACTTCTAAACTCTCCCTTCACAACTCTTATACTTCCGAAGTACAGTGAACCCTCCAAGTCTAATGGTTTTATCTCATTGAATTTAAAGCTAAGAACAACGTTGTACACACCATGACAGTGCAGAACCGCTTTGTAATCAGTGTTTTTGTATACCTCTCTATGTACGATTAAATCACTTGAAGCATACGGATTTTCTTCATCTAAATCGACTTCTACAAACGATTCTCTGCTTAAATCATCGAGATTTGTACCAGTCTTTGTTATAACTATCTTATTTCCAACTCTAAAACTCATATTTCCACTTGCTCCATCTACAAGCTTGTAACTTGCTAAGAGTTTTCCAATTCTTATGGCCTGTTCAATTTCGCTATGCATGTAGAGGATTTAACAGAACACTTAATGTCTATTCCGATTTGAACTACTGTAACTCAATACTATTAAAGCTAGACCAATTAAGACCAATGCTGTATCTATTATGAGTAGCGATGGAACTGTAAAATCTAAAATTAATCCAACAACTGTAAGTAAAATACCCAATTTAGCTTTATTCATGGCATGTTAAGCTTTCTGAAAATCCTTCTTGCAGAAACCACTATTGGATCCCAAACTCTCGAAAACTTTGGATAGTACGGAAGCTCTGTAAGGAATGCATCGACTACGTTAAAACCCTTGTAAAGCATTACTGATGCAGCGTATATCCTCATTGTTACGCCATTACCTATTGCTTGAACTCCCAATATTCTTCCGTTCCTCTCTGCAACCATTTTTAGATGTATTAAATCGTTTGGTAGATATCTCGCACTGGACTTTGCAGTTATAAAAGATGACACTACATCGTATCCCATCTCTATCGCTTCAGTTTCACTTAGTCCTACCTTTCCGATTTCTATGCCATGAAAACTTGTAAGAATGCTTTTTATAGAACCTGGATAGTGCATTTCAAATCCAGATATGTTTACCCCAGCTACGTATCCAGTTTTATTAGCTGGAACTGCAAGGGGTATCCAGTCTTGCTTTCCAGTTATTAAGTTCTTGGTTTCCGCACAATCACCCGCAGCGTATACGTTTTCAACGCTTGTTTGCATTTTACTATTGGTTTTAATTGCATTTTTTACGCCTAGTTCAACAAAACCCTTTGCTATATCGGTATTGGGCTCCAAACCAATTGCAACGATTGCAAGATCGCATTTGTATTCAGCTCTATTCGTTATAACTCTTTCCAATTTATCCTTTCCTTCAAAACCTACAACTCTCTCATTTAGTCTGAGATTTGAATATCTCTCTATCTCAGGTTTTAAAATTGCCGAGATTTCTTTATCGAATTCTGGAAGTGGTCTATCTTTCATTTCAATGACTATAGGCTTTTTCTTCAAGTTTATTATCGCATCTACTATCTCAACCCCAATAAAACCCAATCCAATTACAACGATATTTTCAGCTTTGAGAACTCTCCTTTTAAGCAATTCTAATTCTTCAAATCCGTTTATATAAAATACACCATCAAAATCTTCAAAATCAAATTTTAAAGCCTTAGAACCAGTTGCGAAAAGCAACTTATCCCACTCGTAAACTCTATCCCTTCCGTTCTCTTCGACTGTTATGTATCCCTCCTCAACTTCTATAACCCTTGCATTCGTATGCACGTCAATACCTCTTTCTACTTTAAAGTACTCAGGCGTATAAGTACATAGATCCTCTAAGTTTCTAACTGTATCACTTATGTAAAATGGAATACCACAAGGGGCATGACTGACGAAGTTGGTTTTCTCGAAGACTTTTACGTCCCAACTCGGTTGCAGTGCTTTTATCCTCGATGCAGCAGTCATTCCAGCTGCTCCGCCACCTATTACTACTACTTTCACCTTCTGAAGATCACGATTTTTTTATAAATTTTTTTCGTCAAGAACTAAATATATTCAAAATATCATATCTCGTATGGAATCGGAGCCGTTAACACTTAAAGATAAATTTAAATTTCTATGTCATAAGGGCTTGGAATGCTTTAACGAGTGCTGTAAGAACCAAAATCTGTTTTTAACGCCATACGATGTAATAAGGATGAAAAACAGACTTAAGATAACGTCAACTGAATTTTTAAAGAAGTACACTACATGGCACATAGGATATTATACTGGCTTACCAGTCGTCATGCTAAAAATGGAGCCTAAATGTCCATTTGTGAGTGAAGAAGGTTGCACGATATACGAAGATCGCCCGAGTTCTTGCAGACTTTATCCCCTAGCAAGGGTAAAAATTGGCAATGAGGAATACTACTACATCGTAAAAGAAGATTTCTGTAAGGGATTTGAAGAAGACAAAGAGTGGACTGTAGAGGAGTGGATCAAAGACCAAGGAGCAGAAGTGTACAACAGGATGAACGACGTATTTATGGAGTTGATATCTGCGAAGAACAGATGTAAAAGAGAGTTAAGTGAAGATGAGATCAAAATGGTTTATACGGCATGTTTTGATATCGACAGATTTAGAGAGTATTTAAGCGAAAACTACGATGTTTTATCTTACAGCGATGAAGAGTTAATGGTATTTGCAATTAAATGGGTTATAAAAAATATACTTCAGAAGTAGAATCAATTAATGGAGGCAAAATTATACAGAAGGGTTAGAGGTAAAGTTGTCTGTCAGTTGTGTTGGAGGTTTTGCAAGCTTGATGAGGGTGAAATCGGATTCTGTAATGTAAGAGTGAACAAAAACGGAAAACTAATAACACTAACATATGGAAATCTAAGTGCAATAGAGAGTAGACCTATTGAAATTAAACCGTTCTTTCACTTTAAGCCCGGGAGCACAAGTTTAACTTTTTCAACGTATTCCTGCAATCTCGATTGTCCTTGGTGTCAAAACTGGCATTTATCAAAAGTACCTCCACCTATAAAGAAGAGAATTATTAAACCAGAGGAGATCGTTGACACAGCCTTAAGACACGGAGATATAAGTCTGTGTGCCAGTTTTAACGAGCCAACTCTTCTCTTTGAGTTCTTGCTCGATGCCTTTAAAATTGCAAAGAACAAGGGTTTGCTCAACACAATGGTTTCAAACGGATACATGACCCCAATGGCTTTAAAGATGCTTAAAGATGCTGGATTAGATGCGATAAATATAGACATAAAGGGCAACGAGGAAACGTATGAGAAATACTGTAATGGTAAAGCAAAATTCGTTTGGAGAACGGCAAAGGAAGCTGTAAAACTTGGAATTCATGTTGAAATGGTGAATTTAATTATAACAGATGTAAACGACAGTGAAGATACTATAAAGGAAGTAGTTGAGAATCATTTGAAGTTCGTAGGTAGTGAAATCCCAATTCACTTCACAAGGTATTTTCCAGCGTATATGTTCAACAATCCACCGACGAAAATTGAAACACTGGAAAAGGCGATTAAAATAGCTAAAAGAGAAGGTATTAGCTACGTGTATATCGGAAACGTTCCGGGACATAGATACGAAAACACCTATTGTCCAAGTTGTGGAGAATTACTAATAAAGCGGTATTCTTACAGAGTTTTAGAGAACAAGATCGAGAATGGACGATGCTTTAAATGTGGTAGAGAAATCTATGGGGTTTGGTGATCGATTCTCATCAGCTGTTTAAGTACTTCTACAATCCTTTTCCCATTTTCAGTTAGCATGTATTCATCTGAAACTTTTTTGACCATATCTAACTGCATTAACGATTTGAGATGTCTGTTTAGAACTCCCGGGTTTAACCTTGCATCGAACATAAGCTGAGAGAACCTTTTAGGATTTTTTTCTAAGCATAAGAGTATTGAGCATACACCGTTGCGTGATAAAATTTTGAGGAGTTTTCCGATTTCGTTTTGAGGCTGCATTTCCATCACCTAATGATAATGAGTATAATTAGTATTTTAGATTTTCGGTTAGAGAATTTCAAAGTTAAAAGAAAGGTTTTAATATAGTTAAAATCTATATAGTTTTATGAGGCTTATTTCAGAAACTGTTAAGCTTTCAGTTTCATTAAAAAATATAAAAGCACTAGTCATCGTCAATCCAGTTATGAAAAAATTCGATGTAGTAGACTGTTCAAATATGAACTTTTGCAGAAGATATATCTCTAAGAGGTGTTTACCTCAATGCCCCATAATAGTTGCTGCTAAAGATTTCGTTTTTAAAAGGAGAAAGCCAAAAGCAGATGTAAGAGTTATTTAAATTTTCTCAATCTCTCAACGACTTCTTCTAATTCTTTCTTTAGATCTTCTACGTCTATATCCTTACCCTTTAAGTCTCTTAGTAAATCTACTTCCTCTTCTTGTTCGATTTTTGCTTCTTTAGCTATCGTCTTTATGAGATCGTCATCGAATTTTTCCGTTTTTTCATCTTCTAAATGGTCTTCCTCAACTGATAGATTTTCCACGTTTTGTTCTTCATCATCATTTACGACTTTGTCTAACTTCTGATCTATTTCCTCAAGTCTTTCGTCGATTTTCTTTTTTTAATTTCCTCTTTAAGATAAATACTAAAGCTATGACATCTGTGATATCAGTTAGCGCTTTTTCTAACCAACTCAAGTTGAGGCTGTCAAAATTTTTTGCAGTGCTTCTCTTTTAAGTGCAAACATCGATTTTCAGAAAATTTTTGCCGATCAGCTTATATTTGAAATCGCACAATGAACCGAGAATTTCGCATATCTCCTTTACAGACGGAAACTTCTTAAAGGAAGGGACTAAAGAATAGTAAAGCTCAAATAGTTTAGCTTTTTCTGGATCGATATCTGTGAAAACCTCTGAAAAAACGATTATCGTTCCCTCGCCATTCAATGCATTTACCACATTTGTGAGAGTAGATTTTAAATCAACATATTGAAGTATTGAGGAACATATAACGACGTCGTAACTCCTTTTGAAAATTAACTTCGAATCAACGTAGCCTTGGACGAGATTTACCCTATCCGAGATTCTTTCCTCTTTTATCTTCATATTAGCCAAATTTAGGAGAGGTCTTGAATAATCAACACCCGTGTATATCCCGCTGGAACCAACGATATCACCGTAATATGCTGGAGAAGCACTACCGCAACCGAAATCCACGACTTTATCACCCCTCGATATGTATTCGGCTATGACCTCTCTTACGAGTTTGTATATCCCCTCAGATAGCCAAACATCCCATAAGTCGGCATCTTTTACGAATCCCAATGTTATATTGGGGTGATTTGAATTTATTAACGCAAAGTATGAAGATCTGTCAAAGCAGTCGTATATGTCGAGAACACGACAGAAGGCACTATCCGACTTTTTAGTTATAAGCTTTAGCGCTTTATTTAGTGTATCCTCATTCAAAGTCTTTGCAAACGTTCTCCATTTTTTTGCATAAGCTTTATTGGGGTAATCCGTAGCAATAATGTTCGTTTTTATACTGAAGAAATATGATTTGAATAATAAATATCCATATACAAAGTCGATCGCATCCGAAATTTTAAACATTTGCAATCCGCCCCATATCAAACTTTTTCAGCATTTCTGCAACCTTTTTCCCCAACTCGGTTAGCTTGTAATACTTGTAGCCATCGACATTTACAACTTCGACAAGTCCAAGCTCTATTAGGGAGCTGTTTCCATTGTATCTGTTGCCCATCCCCCTCAGGCATCCCAAAACATTCGACGCATCGCTTCCCACACGTCTTGCGATGTTGGAGAGGTAATCAGCGTTGGGATATATCGAATCGAGGTAGATCAAAACCTTCTTTCGTAGATGACTTTTGTTCAAGGATCTTAGTATGTGAGGATCTATTGTGATCAGATACGGGAACATCACGATCCCTCCATAGTAATTACTGTTATAATGATAATGAAAGCTCACAATAAAAATTTTTCGATATCATCGAATGGACAGCATTTGCGAAATTAATGTCTGAGATATATAGCCGGAAATTGCCGCAACCCAGAGCATACCAACCATGTGAACTAAGCCGCTCATCCATCTTCCACCGTCAACGATCTTCACAATAATCGATGCGATTATAGCGTGAAAGATTAATACGAGTTGTATCGCCAAATTAATGAACGTTAAATCCACGCCGGAAAGAGGGTAAAGAATTCCCCCCGTTATGCTTGAAGGTATATTCAAGGACGAATACAGTTTGCTCATCGTCTCAATCACACCGTAGGATACGTATAGGGAGAATGCGATTCCGATTATAGTTCCGTAGCATATACCAATCAAGGAGCTTACGGATCTCGCTCTCCTCTCTCTCAAAGAGTTTATAATCGTGAAATTGCTCGAAACGATTTCGGCAACATCTTTAGGGTCGCTACCGAGGGATATAGCCTCGACAAACATGTCCGTAAACCTGAATATCAGATTACTACAAGTTTCGATGCCGAACCTCTCCCATGCGAGTTTTTTGTTCATCCTCGTGCATAATCTTTTATAAAGAGCTGTCACACACTCTGTTAGCTCTCCGAAATCGTGAGTTGTAAGAAATTTCAAAGCGTTAAGAATGTTTCCGCCCATTGCGGATGCGGATGCTCCCAAGCTCATTATAAACGAGGGGGCGTTCCTATCCCTGTCCACGATTTTGTTTTCCTCCCTCTTTGAGATTATCCCGGGTATTACCAAGGGTGACATAGTCAAAGCAACTATGAAGGGTATAGGCATATCGAAAAGTTTGAAGACAAAGATGGAAAACAGAATGGACGAAAAGACAATTAGACAGAGAACGCATGAGATGTAAAAAGCCTTGTATATCTTCCAATCAACCTGCGTGATTTTGCCAGATGTTTGCCAGATTGGATCGACGGGTGATACAGCTTTCACGTATATAAGCAGACCGATTTCGATTATGATAAGAAAGATTATGACCAAGTTCAGAACGAACAGAACGCTCACACCGGTTAGAAAGGGGGCGATTATCGCAAAAGATGCGAAGAAAGAAACGGAGATCAACACGGAAACGTAAACCTCTTTAAACACGTCTATGCTGTAGAGCTTGCCCTGATAAAGTGTTGAAAAAGAATTCATCACAACGTTCTGCTCTCTCCTTATAAAATCTCTGAAATCCTCACCACTATCAAGTTCGTGAGCCATCCTATCCAAGAAATCTGAGAGTATTTTGCTCGGAGTTCTTTTGGCAACGAACCTGCAAGCCTGTGCAAGACTCTTGTTCCACTTTTCCATTAAAAGGTAAATCTTCCTCGTTTCCTCAGCTAAGGCTTTATACTCCTTTCTCTCAGATAAAATCTTCATCATCTCTTTCCTTCCTATTTCCGAAGTTGCCAAAGCTCCCAAGTGGGTTATGTAGAAGTGTATGTTATCCTCGATCTCCTTCCTCTTTCTGCTTTTAATTATCCTCGGAAAGAGCACCACTACTATCAGGACGAAAATGGGTATTACGTAGAATACGATTGAAAACAAACCGACCGATTTCACGAATTTTGCGAAGACAGTTAACATTAACAACAGGTAGAGTGTTGCGAAGAAAACCGCTGGAATTACGAGCCTCAAATGACGACCGTTCATACAACCACCCTTAAAGTTTGAACGGCAGTCCTTGGAGTCCTTTCTTGTAGAACGACCAGATAACTTTGGTAACCTCGAAGTAGTCGAATATCTTGAGCTCGACCATCCTCTGCAGAATTCTTGCCCTCAAGAACATCTCTTCGTATATCTGTCTCGGATCGTCGAATCCAGCTGTTTGAGCAATCTTGTTTTCGAGGATGTAAGAGTTGTAGAGACCTCTGAAGTTGTGCTTATCCGTTACGGAATCCCATTCGAAAACCGTTCTCGTAACGACTCCTCCGACCTCTTCGTAATATCCCTCTATCTCTTCAACAACCAAGCACCTCCTCAAGAACTGCCCCTTTCTGTAAACCGCCTGCTGGATAAGAACTACGTTTAAATTGTCGATGAACGTTATCGGAACGTTTATAGGCTCTCCAGTAAGCCTTTGAATGAGTTTTTTAACACTTCCAGCGTGGAATGTGGCTAAAACGGGGTGTCCAGTCTGCATAGCCTGAAAAGCTACCGCTCCTTCCTTTCCTCTAATCTCACCGACTATTATGTAGTTGGGTCTGCTTCTCAAAGCGGCTTTAAGCAGATCAAAGAGATCTACCTTCCCCTCGCTCCCTCTCTCCCTCGTGCAAAGCTGTTGCCAGACGGGATGAGGAACTTGAACTTCTGGAGTGTCCTCGGCTGTGTAAATCTTCGACTGCGGTTTTATGAAAGGAATCATAGCGTTTAGTGTTGTAGTTTTACCGCTCGCAGTTTCTCCACTCACCCATATACTCATGCCGTATTCCAAACACAGCCAGAGATAGGCTGCGATCTCGGCACTCAAAGTTCCCCAGTTTATAAGCTGTGTTATGCTGATCGGAACTGCTGTGAATTTTCTTATAGTGAAGGATGGTCCCTTCAGGGACACGTCTGGGCTGTAGATTATGTTTATTCTGCTTCCGTCTGGCAGTGTTCCATCGACTATCGGATTTCTCTCGCTTACTGGTCTTCCTATTCTTTCTCCCAAGTTTTTTAGATATTCCGCCATGTATATTTCGTCCTTGAAATCGATGTTCGTCGGTAACATGTCGAATATCTTGTGAACGATGTGGACATTTTTAGGACCTATTACGTGAATGTCCTCTATGTACGGATCCCTTATGAGTGGCTCCAAAGGTCCAACTCCGATTACATCCCTCTTTATTAAATACCTGAACTTGTAAACTTCCTCTTTCGTCAGCCTTAGCTTCTCCCGCCCGAGTTTTATCAGCTTCCTCTTCTTTTCAAAAGGCTCCTTTTTCGGAACTATTTCAACAACCTTATCGATGAGAACATCTATGAGTTGTTCGAGCTCCTCATCCGTTTCGGGAGTTTTCTCTTGCGGAGCTATTTCGAGCATCTTTTCCATCAAAGCTTGATACTTCGGCTCTTCATCTGGTGTTAGTCTCGGCTCTATCGCTATGTATCTTTTCTCTCCATCCCTGTCAGTGTATATGTGTATGAAGATTGGATCGCCGACCGGATATATCAGGTTCGGTCTTGGCAGTGATTTCATATCCCTTGAGAGGGCAGGCACGAACGCTGGAACTACACCCTCCTTTCGTTTGAATTCATCCAAATAAGCCTTCAAATGCGGATTTCTCTTCAGAGCATCCTGAAGTGTGTCAGATTTTACGACCTTCATGCCACCGCAGCGATTTCAACGACTAAGCCTATCTTCGGCTCCACTCTGAAAGCGATCTGCTTAGAATACTGCCCAACAGCCAAGTTGTATTTCTTTATCACCATGACATTCTTTAAGTCCGTCCCGAACTTTCTGATCGATGTTTCTGCAACCATCGAACATGCTGATTCGATTTCGTTCATCAAATCTTCATCGATCTCGTTTGTTCCAGTTAGAATTACCGCCTTATCCAAAGCCACGATTCTCTTGAAGAATCCCATAAGCGATACAACCGATTCAGGATCGATGTCGTATTTGACGAGAGTTGTAAATGAATCTATAACGATAACGTCGTTCTCGAACAGTTCCTTCGCACCCATTAGCTTTTTAGAGTAATCTCTTCTCTGTTTGGGCTCTTGGAGCAGAGGATAGACGGGTATAAACAGCAGTTTCCTCCTTACGATACTCTTAACTACATCGTAACCCAAGGAAGACATCTGCTTTATGAAGTCAAGCGTTGTGAGTTGTGTGGATATGTAAGTCACGGTAACGTCGTTCTTCAAAAGACCGAAGACGATTCTCTGGCAGATTGCGGACTTTCCACTACCGTGCTCACCTTTGATCAAAGCCAAAGTTCCCGATGGAATTCCACCACCCAACTTTTTGTGAAACTCGTCGTTTTCGAGTTGAACGGAAAAGAGCTTAGCCATTTCAATCACCCCACTTTAAAATCCAAAGATTTCGATACCCCGTTGTGAAGCACCACCGTTATTCTGTGATTTCCACTATCCAAAGTTGTGTGTAATCTGATTTCACCCACATCTCCCGGATTTAAGCTGTAAACGTTGGTTGTAAAGTCGGTAATAGCGGAACCGTCTATGAGAACTGTGATGGTGTCATTCGTGAAGGGTATTATCGTGTTTCCAGTGTTCTTGATGTAGAAGACGTAAGCTCCGTCAATGTAAGGGATTTTGCTCGGATCGTTTATTATTTCGAAGTCTGTAGCCAAGTATTCGGATATTGCTTTTCCCTTGAATTCGAGATCGAGCGTCATTTTCTGGATCGTGACGAAGGTTACTGCGGAAACCGAGGATGCGATCAATACCGTCGTTATGAACAGAATCATGTGGGAGGCGCTTTCCCCAGCCATATTACGTCACCGTGTAGCTACTTATTCTCTTAATTCCGTTATCCGAGACTATCATAACCCTGTGTGTGCTTCCAGCTTTTCCTTCAAGATTTTCCACTTCGAATTCCGCAGATTCGAGTGGATATAGCTTCGACACGTTTACCTTGTAATTCACGAGAACTCCATCCACGAGAATCGTGAACTTTTCGCAGTCGAAGGTTGTAGCACCTGTGTTCCTCACGACTATCCTGAGATCGTATGTCGTATTTGAAATCGCAGAAGTATTGATTTCCACTATCTCGAAGTTCGAATTCTTAATCTCCAATCTTCTTTCATTCACAAGCTTTGATAATTTACCGAAATCTTTGACCTGATCTACCACAACGTGGAGGAGATAACCTCCAACCGTTATCGAAACCATAAGCAGTATAACGAATCCGGCAACCGTGCTAAATCCCATACAAATCGGAAATTTCCTTTTTTATCTTGCTCACATCTCTCTCAACTGAATACAAGATGTTTTTGTCGAGTTTTCCAGTTCTCAGAGCTTCTATGAACATGAGTGATGTCATGTGGTCTTTGACGCTCATGAATCCGATAGGTCTCCAGTCGGAGTTTTCATGGTAGAGTTTGATTCCCTTAGCATATCTAAGAACAGTAAACATGACTTCTTCGCTTATCCATCCGATATCGACATAGTAATCGAGGACGTCTTCGAGTCCATCGTAGCCGACCCTTTCAATCAGGAATTCGATCCACTTCAGCAAAATCATTATTATTTTCGCATCGTTGGGTATCGTGTTCAATCTCGCATGTTGCTGGGGCGTTTCAACCGCTATCTCTTCGCTCTTAGGTTCGGTGATTACTTCCACCTTTGGCTCGGAATACTCCCGTTTTACGGCTTGCCTCACAAGATTTTCTATGCCGTCAAGCTTTCTCAGTATATTTCCGACCTTATCGAACGTGAAAAGGTTTTCCTCAACTCTCTTAACGATTCTGTCGATTTGATCCTCTGTGACATCTCTGTCTTTAAGCTTCTCGTAAAGCTCCTCAAGTATTAGGTTGGGAATTCTTCCTCTGTATTTTTCCAAGTGCTTCTTTACTTTATCCTCCTGTTCTATCTTTATCACGTTCCTGTTTTCATCACTCATTGCCATCACCTCCGTAAATGACTTCGTCGATTATTCTGTCCAAATCAATACCGAAAATTATCTTAACGTCCTTTTCAAGAAGTTCCAAACGTTTTTTCAAGACTCCAACATCGATTACTCCGCCAGAGGATAGAAACGGATTTATCTGGGATGATACGACCTCATACAAAACCATGACGTCCTTTAGCGAGTCCTCCATATTCTTGAGTTGCGACTTCAAGTCGTCGATTTCCCTCTTAAGTCCGTTTATCGAAACGTCTATCCTTGGAAACCTGTTCTCTATGTCGTTCAACCTCTCCATGATCTTTTCGAGCGGCATGTCTTCGTCCTCTCTTTCGGCTTTCTTCTCCTCTTCATCGGAATTTTCATCAAGTTCTTCTTCGAGTTCCTCTTCGATAATCTCCTCTTCGTATTCGTCGTCTCCCTTTCTTCTCAGGAGCTTGAGCATAATGTTATCCCCTCCCTGCAGAATTGATAAAAAAGAATTTAAATAAAAAAATTGGTTTTAAAGTTACGTTACTGTAGCTCTACGACTTGTGTGGTGTAAGCTGGTGGTGTCGTAAACTCGATTATACCCGGTGCTCCAAACTCTGGTCTCACCTCTCCAGTTACATCCTCTCTTGGTGGTAATCCGCCGCCGAAGATTGCACTGGTGTTAACTGTAAGTATTACTTTGTCGCCCTGATTGAGGACTGGATAGGCTTCATTGAGTGAACCGTCTTCGTCCTGCAACACTATTATACCGAACTCCTTCGTAGGACCGCCATCATCGGTGCTGTTTTTTGTCATATTCTTCCATGCTGGGTTGCTGTCGTTGAATAGATCAGTCAGACCAGTGGTGTTGCAACTGAACGCTTTCGAGGTCGCACTTGCATTGTAGAACAGCGTTACAGTCTTGCTCGCGTTAGCCAGTATTATTCTTGTAGCCGCAAGGTCGATGTCTTGACCTCCTGTGTTCACTTCGACAAATATTGCAAGCTTGTCGATCTTTGCATTATTAGTTTTTGGATTAGTTACATTTCCCAAAACCTTCACAACCTTAATACCGCTCGCAACCTCCTGTGTTGTTTCTCTACCAGTAGCGGTTGCCTTCTGCTGGAGGAAGCCGACGGTCTGGATGAGCACTGCTGCACTCACTGCCGCCACTAATACGATGGCTATGAAGACGATCAGTATTTCAATACCTATTGCTCCTTTCTTATCCTTCCTCAACCTTCTCCACACCACCTATCACCCCCGCTGATAATTGTTATAATTATAATCATATAAATGACTTTTGTGTTTCTGCTTATGTAGGTGCTTATGTAGGTAGCAAACTTTTAGCATCAATGTACCAAGCTTTAGGTCTCAAAACGAGATTTGCCTTAGTAAATACAGATATGGTGACAGTAAAAAGAGATCATGTAACAGTAATCATAAAGTCCGATAAAGATAAACATCGCTAAGGAAGCTTCAGGTCATGACGCCACATTGTAGACGATTCAAATACTTCGTCAACAATGTTGAATCATCACTGGTTTAGCATTAAAATAAAAATTTAATTAAAGAGCATTTCGAAATCAAATAAATAACCCTATTTAAATTTTTCAACTTCGTGTCAACTGTTTACAGTAGATCCGAAAGTTGATAATTAGATTTACCTAAATGAAGGTATTTTCCTCAAAAATTCATCACGATTTTTATCTGATTACTAAATATTTCACTTTCGAAGCTACTGTTTAGTGTGGAGTGTCATAAGAGTTATCGTAAGGAGATCGAAAGTGTTTTATTTAGATTAAATTCCAAGTCTTAAGATGTATTGGAATCCAAGCATAGAACGGATGCCTGCTGAAGAGCTAAAGTTAATACAAGAGAAAAAACTAAGAGCCTTAGTAAATACGGTTTACGAGTATTCACCGTTTTACAGGAGGAAGTTTAAAGAACTTGGAATCCATCCATCGGACATTAGAAAATTAGAAGATATAACAAAGCTTCCGTTCACTACTAAAAATGACTTAAGAGAGAACTATCCATTTGGATTGTTTGCAGTTCCACTGTCTCAAGTTGTAAGATTTCACGCATCGAGTGGAACAACTGGTAAGCCAACAGTAGTAGGCTATACTGAAAACGATATAAGGGTTTGGATTGAGAGCCTATGCAGAGGTTTAGTTAGTTGTGGAGTAACGAGCGACGACATAATGCAGATCTCGTATGGTTACGGTTTGTTTACTGGTGGATTAGGATTTCACTACGCTGCTGAGAGGATTGGAGCCACTGTAATACCGATTTCAGCTGGAAACACTGCAAGACAAGTAGAGCTTATGAAAGATCTGGGAACAACTGTTATAGCTTGTACACCATCGTATATGCTATACCTAACAGAATACGCATCTCAAATGGGTGTGAATATAGCCGAAGATACGAATTTGAAAATGGGAATATTCGGTGCTGAACCTTGGAGTGAAGAGACAAGGAAAAGGATAGAGAGAAAAACGGGAATTATTGCTTACGATGTCTATGGAACTTCAGAGCTTAGTGGTCCCTTGTTTACGGAATGCGTTGAAAGATGTGGATTACACATATGGGCTGACCACTTCTTAATAGAAGTAGTAGATCCAGAAACTGGAGAGCAGTTAAGTGAAGGTGAGAGAGGTGAGTTAGTAGTTACTACTCTAAGCAAAGAGGCAATGCCCTTAATAAGATGGAGAACTGGAGATATTACGTACATAGAGACGGATAAGTGTGCATGTGGAAGAACACATCCAAGGATCATGAGAATTCTTGGAAGGGCTGACGATATGATAATCGTAAGGGGAGTTAACGTTTTTCCATCGCAGATTGAGCACGTTTTAATGCAGATTCCAGAAGTTGGAGAGCACTACATGATAATACTCGACAGAAAACCAGATGGGTTAGATGAAATGACGATTCAAGTTGAGCTTAGCGATAAAGTGAAAATAGATAAGACAAGTGACATACTAGAACTCGAAAGAAAAATAGCTGAAAAGTTAAAATCTACTTTAAACGTATGGGCTAAAGTCGAAGTTGTAAACCCCGGAACCTTACAAAGATTTGAAGGAAAGGCAAAAAGGGTAATAGATAAAAGGAAAATATGAGGATAAGGCTTAGAGATTATCTAACTTCTTTGGACATTAAGGATTTTGAAGATTTAGAGAACTGTATATTTTCGATTTTAAATAAATTGGGTTATAGTGCTGGGGATGTAGAACTGAATCCAGTTTTAAATCATCCACTTCTAAAGGATATTTCAGTCGATTACGCAGTTCTAAAACACAAGAATAAATACGGTATCATAATAAACGTTGGTAATATTGATAGGGAGTCAGAAGCTGAGCTATGTGGAATATGTACTTTGATTGGAGCTTTGTACGGCGTTCTTA
>Ga0190326_1000054_pt1 | contig 16864 bp, 23 predicted proteins | sample 4870111112_MG_FD_165049 | JGI IMG/M metagenome (GOLD analysis project Ga0190326, IMG submission 165049) | Hydrothermal vent sediment bacterial communities from Southern Trench, Guaymas Basin, Mexico - 4870-11-11-12_MG | ecosystem: Environmental > Aquatic > Marine > Hydrothermal vents > Sediment ... | reverse complement strand
GTTAAAGAGAGAACTAAGAGATTTTGGAACAGATTTCCTTTCAATTGCTCTTTTACTTCAGTCCAGAGCTGGTTGGATAGTTTTGTAGCATTCGATAACTACTGGAGGTGTTTATCTTGACAGCTTCTTCAATTGCTGTTTCTACTACATCTTTTAAATCTACCATGACTCTATATTATCGGCGTTGTTTCAGTAGCTCCGTGAGCGTGGATTATTTCATCGTACTGGATATTTAAGATTTATTTTTTTATTACATCGTAAAAAACTATTTGAACAGCTTTAAACGACTTTCATCATGAAGTGCATAACGCTAACAGTTGATGCAATAATTCCATATCAAGGAAAAATAGTTCTCATAAAAAGGAGAAATGAACCATTCAAAGGCTATTACGCTTTGCCCGGTGGTATAGTTGAATACGGTGAAAGGGTTGAAGATGCAGTTTTAAGGGAAGTTGAAGAGGAAACGGGACTTAAGGGTAAGATTCACAAATTAGTTGGAGTTTACTCCGATCCAAATAGAGACCCGCGTGGACATTACGTTTCTATATGTTTTATCGTTTTACCAGTTGGCGGTGAGTTAAAAGCTGGGAGCGATGCAAAAGAGATAGGTTTATTTAGCATAAACTCTCTACCTAAACTTGCTTTCGATCACGAGAAGATGATAAGAGATGCAGAGGGTGAACTGCATGGAATTCTGTCCAAAGTGTAAGAGTATCATGTTTTATAAAGGAAACAAACTCGTATGCAGAAAGTGCGGGTTTGAAAAAGATATCGAGAACGATGAGAAAATGGTTATAAAATCTGAAAGAAAGAAAGAGGAAATACCAATCATTGAAGGAGAAGAGTCCAGACCTTTACCAACTATCAATGTCGTTTGTCCTTTTTGTGGGAATAACGAAGCCTATTGGTGGATGAGACAGCTTAGAGCAGCGGATGAAAGCGAGGTAAGATTTTTTAGATGCACTAAATGTGGCAAAACTTGGAGGGAATACGATTAATATCATTAACGATTAGAATTGACTAATGCTTCCAGAAATAGAGGAAATTAAGCGAAGAAGGAAAAAGCTTGGAATTAGTCAGAAAAAGCTTGCTGAGCTTGTAGGAGTTAGCCAACCACTCATAGCTCGAATTGAATCTGGAGACATAGACCCAAGACTTTCTCTTGTTAAAAAGATCTTTAAAGTTCTTGAAGAGATCGAAGGAAAGACAATTGATGCGAGAAGAATAATGAATTCACCAGTTATCAGTGTTAGTCCAAACGATTCGATAAAGAGAGCAATAGAGGAAATGATGAAGTACGGAATATCTCAGATGCCAGTAATGGAAGGTAATAGAGTAGTTGGAAGTATTACCGAAAGCTCAATAGTTAAAGCGGTAATAGAGTTTGGAGCGAATGCTGAAAAATTAACTGTAAAAGATGTCATGGAAAAGCCATTTCCAATTGTTAGCCCAAATGAATGCCTTAATACGATTTCAAAGCTTTTATTAGATAATCAAGCTCTGTTAGTTGTTGAAAACAATAGAGTTATTGGGATTATCACGAAACACGACGTTATGAAATTTTTAATCCGATAGCTTTAAGCTTTCCTTCTAACCCAGTAAAGATGAATTCTACCGCTATCGCCGCTAAGAATATTGCAAGTATCTTCGCAATTATGTCTGCTCCACTTTTACCTAGTAATCTTATCAACGTATTGCTGTATATGTGACTGATTCTTACGAATACGTAAACTATTACTGCACTGATTATTACCAAAATTTTCGCAATTACATCAGTTGCTTGAGAATACAGAACGATTCCAGCCGTTATAGCTCCGGGCCCAGTATACAACGGAAGGGCAAGAGGAAAAACTGCAATCGAATCTATATCTATACTCTCCTCAGCTCTCCTTCTATATGCCTCTCTTCTTATACCTCCATGTAGAATATCAACAGATATTATAAACAGTAGAATTCCTCCAGCTATTCTGAGGCTATCGACTGTAACGTGAAAGATTTCAAGCACAAATCCACCGGAGACAGTTGTAATTATTAGTAAACTACACGCTATAATTGTTGCCTTTCTCGATATCTTCTCTCTTAACTCTTCTGGAAGTCTTTCGGTTAAAGCTATGAAAAAAGGTAAATTCCCGGGAGGATCTACGATTACGAAAAAGGTTGTGAAGCACTTTAAAAAGAAACTTATGTAATCCATTCCCTAAACCTCTCTAAAGCAATTTTAACGTTTTTTAGGAGTTGAATTGCTGACTCCTGATTTGGAAATGAAAACAAACCGCAATCTGGCCCAACGTATGCTATTAAATCGTTGAATTTGTTGTACGCATTTTCAATCCTTTTGAGTATTACTTCTGGTGATTCTATCTCATCTACAGCCTTTACAATTAACTCATCGTTTTTCCAAGCATTTACGTTATGTTTTGCGTTAAATTCTGCTATTACGTTGTCTATATCTGTTCTTGCAATACCTATTCTAAGTTTTTTCTCATGAGAATCTATAAGCTCTTTATCTAAGAAATCCATGTTTTCAGGTTTTGACGCACATTCAACGCCTATAACGTCTACAGACGTTTCGAGTATTTTCTCGTAAAACGTTGGCTGATGTAGGTGAATTTGAACATCGACTTTGACGTCAACGGTATTAAAAACATCCCTTATAACTTCATCACTCGGCTGTAGATCTGTTGCTATTCCAAGACTTGGTTCATCTAAGCTTATACATTTAACGTTTTCGTATTTACATGCATTTTTTGCGAATCTTGCGACAGATTCCGCTAAGTTTAGAAGTATGTCCTCGTATATAACTCCTCCAAATTCGTTGTAGTAGAGTTCGAAAGCGCCAGTTATACATACCCTAACGGATTTTGCTTCAAGTCTTTCAACGTATTCGAGTTCTGGAATAATAGCGTATTTCTTAGATATCAAATACGGTTCATCTTGGAACTCTGGATTTTTTATAAGGTTCATGAACATCGAAATCATATCTCTAAACTGTGGATAATTTGGTAGTTCAACGTATTTAGATTTCATTAAAAATGTTCTCTTTACCAGTTCCTCGTATTCCTTTGTTCTTAGATTACATTCAATCCAGTCTCTTGTTATACCGTATGGAAGTGGAAAGCTTCCTATGTCATCAAATATCATCGAGATATGTTTTTATTCATAAGATAAAAACCTTTTTAGTTGACATCCTTCCTGCACTAAACATTAGATCAAAAGGTGTGTTGATAGTACATGAACGTTCACTATTAGGAGTATTTATTTAAAGGATTTATAAATCATCAACACATTTTCTGATCCACTTTAAACAGTAGATCCGAAAGTTGGCAATTAGGTTGACCTAAATGGGGTTATTTTCTCTAAAAAATCCATCACGATTTTTATCTGATTGCCAAATATTTCATTTTCGGAACTACTGTAAAGAGCGAGGCTTTCTTAGCGACATTTTGTAACATTTATACTTCTAAGCTCGTCAAAAGTTAAAACCCTTGGAGTTACGAGTTTTTCATTTTTCCAAATTTCTTCCGCTAATCTCCTAAATATATTCGCAACGTCGCTTTCTGGCATGAATTCTAAAACAGTCTTGCTGTTTAGCTCACTCAAATTTATCTCTTTACTTCGAGGAATAACACCGATAAGCCTACTGCCAATCATCTCAGCAAATCTCTTCACGATTTCTATTTCACCTTTAACTCCTCTCGAATTACATATAATTCCACCAAGCTTAGCTCCAACTCTCCTTATGGCTTTGCATATATTGTTTGCAGCGAAAAGAGATAAGTATTCACCAGAAGTTACGATGTAAACCTCCCTTGCATATCCCCTACGCATCGGAACGGCAAATCCTCCGCAAACTACATCTCCGGGCACATCGTATATTATCAAATCCAAATCTAAGTCGAAAACTCCTAAATCTTTAAGTGTTTTAAAGGCTAAGAGAAGACCTCTCCCAGCACATCCAATTCCGGGCTCGGGCCCTCCGACTTCAACACATAAAACTCCATTGTAACCTTTGTGAACTACTTCTTCGAATTCCACACTTTCTTTCTCAACTATAAGCTCCAAAAGTGGTTTGAGCTGTTTTCCAACTATGTTAATCGTTGAATCCCTTTTTGGATCGCATCCTATCAACATGACTTTTTTGTTTTTTTCTGCAAGTGCTACAGCTATATTAGATGCTATGGTAGATTTTCCTATACCTCCTTTTCCGTAAATAGCTATTTGCTTGATACTATCACCTCTGCAATCTTTTTTGCTAGATTTATCGCCCCTTTATAGCACATTGTAAGCTGTTCTGAATGCATTACATCGCATATCGGTATTCCAAGTATTTTAGTAAAAGCTCTCTCGTACAAGCCTCCTAATATTATATTTGGTTTTTCATCTTCAATAGCACTCAAAACGTCTCTAAATTCTGGCTCGATTAATACTTTAGGGCTAATTCCGCACTCGTTTGTAACCCTTTCCAAGTCTTTTAAAGTCGTTTCACCAACTCTATCTATTGAAACGAGCACTGGGATCATTCCCAATTCATGCGAAAATCTTACAAGAGGGGCAGATCTGCTTGCACCACTTATTATGCAAACCCTTTTACCATTTAGCTTTTCTTTGAATTTTTCGATTTTCCCTTTTGCTATTCTCTCTTCTTTGTTGATATCACTACTGATATCTAAATCGAATTCATCTGCAATGGATTCTAAGAATTCCCTTGTATTAGATATACCTACTGGTAAAAGTGGGTCTATGTAATCAATTCCAAATCTTTCCTTTAGATATCTTGCTGCATCGAACCCGCTTGCTTCGCACATGATAACGTTAAGCGATGCCTTAGATGCCTCTCTTATAGTAGATAAATTGGTCTTAGCTGTGAGAATTGCATTTAATTTAATCCCCATAGTCGATAAGAGGCGACTAATTTCCTCTACATCTTTTCCATATCTGTAAATCGCAAGCAGATTTACAGTTTTATCTGTTTTTTCGTTTTCTCTAACTAATTCAACTATTTTTCTTAAAGCTTCTTTATATCCTTCTATCTGATCACCCTCAAAACCACCAGATTGAATAGCTATAATCTCGGCAGAAATTTCATCTCTGATATCTCTTACAACTAATTCAACATCTTCACCAATTATACTACTTGCACAAGAAGTTAAAACAACTATTAAATTTGGAGAATAACGCTTATCCACTTCCCTTATAGCTCTTCTCAGCTTTGCCTCACCGCCAAATATGACTTCTTTTTCACTCATCTCAGTGGTAACGATTCTATTAACCTTCGCACCCCTAACAGTCAACAAATACCTCAAGTTGTAGGCACATCCAACAGGACTGTGTAGCAAAGCTATAGCATCTGTAATTCCCAAAACAACTCTAACTGCTCCAAAAAGCTTACAGGTTCTATAGGGTTCCACTTGATTAAATCTGCAAGTGGTATTATATATGTATTGTTGGCATACTTATCATATTAAACCAAAATAAATCACTCCGGGAACTTTGTTTTTAAATTTGAATTCTCTATACTTTATATCTTTTAATAATTCAGAGATTTTCTGTAAATGTGTTTGATTGTGGGTTACAGGAAAACCACAAACAAAACAGCCTTATCATCGATAACACCTTGGTAATTGGTCTTGTTTTGTTCTCGACGTTTTCATATCTGTAGTTAGTATTAACAGTTTTAAGTTCTATTGCCCAGCAATATCAATTCTATCTTTTTCTGGAGTGATGGTTGGGAAGTATTTTGATAACAACCTTCAAATTTTGCCCTTTATTTCTTCGAAAATGATCTCTGCTAATTCTTTAAATGTTAGTCTCATAATTATCACCTTAAAGCTTAATGTCATTTAATGTATATAAGGCTTTATAAAAAGATTATCCTACAATAAATTTCTGAACTTAAATTTTAAAAATTTACTTATCTATTAATTTCTAATCAGTCTTGGTTCTTTCTCAAACAGGACTGAAAATCCTAAATTCTTAAGGAAAGTCGCAGATCTCTTGTTTTTACCATGTAACATCAATTCGAGTAAATCCTCTTCACTATCCATATCTACAGATGCATAAAACGAATCGAAAACAACATAATCAAATCCCAAGTCCCTTGCAATCCCTATATGTCTCAAAAAGCTTCCATAATGATACGAAACTCTAAAACCACTTCTTCGAACTAGTAACATATTTGTTCCTCCTCTTCTCCCGGGAGCGATTACTACGTCACCTTTTGTATTAAAAAACCTGTTTAACACATCTTCGTTTAACAGCGGTAAATCGGACATTATAACTGCTACTGGTATATTTTTCAATTCATCGTTTATACATTCATCTAAGCTTCTCTTGTCTATGCTAATTTTGACATCAATATCTAAATCGATTTTAGCTGGAGAGATTATCTTTATATCATAATCAAAAGATTTTAAAACATCCAATAAGTCCAAGAGCATGAGTTTAGCAAACTCTTCTCTTTCCTTTCTGCTCAATATCTTTGCTAATCTTGACTTTGGATTTTCAGATTTGAATGGAACAACAATTCTCATGAGAAAATCCTTTCTATTAACCAGTTCGAATCGAACTTGACTAAATCGTCATAGCCTTGCCCTACCCCTAAAAACAGAACTGGTTTACCAGTAACGTAACTTATGGATATCGCAGTTCCACCCTTGGGATCTGCATCAAGCTTCGTTAATATACTCCCATCTATCCCAACTGCTTCGTTGAAGATTCTTGCTCTCTCAACTGCATCGTTTCCAGCTATACTCTCATCAACGAATATCGTTAAATCTGGCTTTGTAACTCTTTTAATTTTACCCAATTGTTCAATTAAATTCTTCTTCGTGTGCATTCTTCCAGCTGTATCCGCTAAGACTACATCTATTCCCCTGCTCTCAGCATGCTTTATCGCATCGTAGATAACTGCTGCGGGATCTGCACCAACCCTATGTTTTATAAGTCTAACTCCTAATCTGTCCGCATGCTCTTGTAATTGCTCTATTGCTCCAGCTCTGTAAGTATCTCCAGCGGCTAAAACCACACTGTAGCCAAAATCCATAAGTCTTTTAGCAATTTTGGCAATAGTCGTAGTTTTCCCAGTTCCGTTTACACCAACAAATATTATGTTCAAAGGCTTTTTCTCCGCTATTCTCTTCTGAATGAATTCATCAAAATCGAATCTATTTGCATCAAGAATTTCCTTAATAATAAACTTTAATTCGTTTAGAAATATATCTGAGATTTTCTCAGTAACTTTTCTCTTCCTTCCAACTAATCTGCTCTTCAACTGCTTTGAAATCTCCTCAACTACTTCAAACGCAACATCACTCTCAAGTAAAATTATTTCCAAATCTTCTAAGATTTCATCAACTTGCTTTTCACTGATAGTTCTTTCTAATATAAGAGATGTAAGCTTCTCCTTTAATCCCACCTTTTTCTCAGGTTTTGGCTTTTCTTCAGTTACCTCTGTTTCTTCGACTTTTTTAGCTTCTTCTACTTTCTTTATCTCTTCTTTTTCTTTTCTGTCAATCTTCTCCTTTAAAGCCTTTAACTTCTCCTTTAAAAACTTAAACATAATCTACTTCTCCTTCTCTCCCTCTTTAGCAAGTTTCGCCAATTCTTCTTGAACTTTCGAAGCTTGATTTACTATTTGTTGCAAAATAGTCGTAAGCTTTTGAACATTATCCTCTAATCTTTCCTTTTTCTTTTTTACTGATTCAATAGCATCCTTAACGTCTTTCTCTATGTAAACTCCTGCTCCTACATCGACTAAAAATCTCTTTGAATCCTTTACGTCTACATATGCAAAAACTCCACCGCCTACATTCATCAAAGCTTCACAACTATCAACAGAATTGAAGTACTCTAAAGCTTCAATAGCTCTTTCAAACTCGTTTGCAAGTAGTTCTAACTCTATTATTTTTCTTTGAACGGCTTCAGCTTCAGCTTGTAGTCTTTGCAAAACTGCAAGCCTCTCTTGAATAAGTCTTTCTCTCTCCTCCATTATGTCTCCACCCTCTTAATACTTTTAATCTTTATCAAATGTCTCTTCACCCTGTGGTTGCTACCTATGAGTGAATAAACTTTTTCTATTGCAAACCTTTCATTGTGTGCTTCTACAATCTTTTTAAACTTCTGCCAGCCATCCTGAGTTTTAAACTCTCCAAAAACCTCAAATATCATAGTTTCACCTCATCAAAGCTTCTTCAACTATACCCAACTCAAAACCAGTTGTATCCCTACCAACTAAATATCCCTTAGAATTCGCTATTAAGCTTGAACCAACCATATCGTTACCAAAGTTTACAGTTCCCTTTAAAACTTCAACACCCATAACTTCTTCTATCTTTTTTATTTCCCATTCGTTTGCATTTGGATTTACTAGTCCTCCTCTGTTTGTCACAACTGCGGACATTCCTACAGTCTTTATACCTCCTATTGTACCTTTAACAACCTCTACATCCAAGAATTCCGAAATAACTTCAATTATTCTTTGATCAATCTCTGGATGGGCTATGCAACCCCTATCGTTTAAACATAGGTTATTTCCTAAGCAAGTCATCCTAGTTTCAACTACTTTAACTTCAAGGTGTTTTTTCAACTTTTCAAGCTCCTTGTTTAGTATTAGATCACTTACAACTACCCCCTTAGAGTTCATCGTTATTAAAGCTCCCACTAATTCAGATCCAGCTATAGTAGTTTGAATAACTTCTACATTGAGTTCCTCTCTAATTGAATCTATAAACTTGTCATCTCTAACTCCAACTACTGCAAAATCTTCATTTACCTTTGCATACAAGCCAACTAGTGGACTTCCGTTAACCGCTATTAATTTCATGCAAGTTCTGCTTCTACCGTTCCGTCATCGAACTTGACTGCTCTAATCCTTATCTTTGATGGAGGTTTTTGTGCACCTCTCTCCCAAACCTTTTCGTTTATGCTTGCATCTATTTTCACGTTTTCTGGAGGTACTTTCATATGCCTACTCAAGAACTTCCTTATATACTTCATAGCCTTTTTAGCTCTAAGCCACCTTGGATACTTCTTCATCTTGTGCTTAAGCCTTAAGGAATAAACCCTTTCAACTTCTATCTTTGCCATATTTGTTCACCTTAGATCTTGAGTCTAACTCTTCTCCAATGCCTTCTCTTTGGACTTGTAAAAACTTTTCTATTAGTCTTTACACTTATCCATATCGGTGGTCTTCTATTTTGCTTCAAAGCTTTTGCGAGCCTCCTTTTGACACCAACTGTTTTCTTTCCCATACTATCACTTCCTTACAATTCTCGTCTCTCTTCTCTTCGGTTGAACCCTTTTCAAGATTTCCACTAACATCTCATCAGTGATAACGTTTCTTATCTTTCCAGCTTGTGCTAAAGCTACTAGCTGATTTTCTACAGCTTCAGCGATTTCTGGATGGGCTAATTTTAATCTGGAAAGTCTTTCCCTAGCCTCTGGCTCCAAAATCTTTCTCAGTATTATCTTCTTTTGGAGTTCGAGTTGTTGTTTGAGTTCTTGTTGTCTTTGTATTTCTTCTAATTCCCTTTGCCTTTGCTGTAACTCTAATAGTTTCCTTCGTCTAATCTCTTCAAGTTCATCCATATCTTATCATCTCCCTAAGGATATTAGTACTTTTCCAGAGCTGGAATTTCCTTAACTATTTCCTTTTTTACTTCTGCTGCGACTTTATCCAAAAAAGATCTCCCGGCTGGCGTTATCACTCTTCCTTCCTTAGTCTTTTTAACGAATCCAAGCTTTTCAAGTTGATGCAATGCGTTTCTTATTATTGCACCACTACCCTTTCTAAACTTCGGTGGTTTTACTCCTCTTCTCTTCCTTCCACCGTAATACGTTCTGAGCCTTTCTATTCCAACTGGACCATCTATGTAAATTCTCCTCAGTATCGATGCCAATCTAATATACCACCAGTCTTCTTGCTCCGGTGCCCTCTGTTTATGAACGCCTGTTTTTACATATTTTGCCCACTCTGGAGGTTTTACCATACTTTTCAACTTCTCAGCAACCCTTTTTATCAACAAATCCGCTGGGACATCGTAAACTGTGGTCATATTATCACCTCTTAAACGTTAGTACAAATCCTCTAAAATCTATTAATTTACCGTTTATCTTTGATGCTATTTCTTCTGCAAGTTCCTTTTTATGCTTCTTAGATGACATTCTGAAGTTTTTTAGCATCTTTACCTTTACTATTCCATGCTTCTCAAGCTGAAAGTTTATTTCTCTTATTACATTTTCGGTTATACCGTTTTTACCTATGTTTATTTTAACGACTTTCATTTCGAAACCTAATAGATCTTGTTTAAAAAGCTTTTTTGGCGTATAAGTTGATGTGTTTAAATCGTCTAAATCCTAAAGTTGGCAATAACGATTTAGTTGTGACGTTACATTTTAAATACTTTATCAACAATGTTGCTTCATATTTTAACTTCCAGAATTACTGTTTTAGTAAAAAAGTATTAAATCGCAATCGCAATCCAATAACATGAACCTTGAAAAATCAAAGAAATTTTACGAGGAAGCGTTAAAATTGATGCCCGGTGGCGTTAACAGTCCTGTTAGAGCAATAAAACCCTATCCGTTCTATACAGCTAGGGCTAAAGGTTCAAAGATTTACGACGTTGATGGAAACTGCTATATAGACTACTGTATGGCTTACGGCCCGTTAATCCTTGGACATTCGCCAGAAATAGTCAAGAAGGCTATTGTTGAGCAATTAGATAGGGGTTGGATCTACGGAACACCAACAGAAATCGAAATTGAATACGCTAAGCTAATAAAAAAGCTTTATCCATCAATAGAAATGCTTAGATTCGTTAATAGTGGTTGTGAAGCTACTATGTCAGCTTTGAGGGTTGCAAGGGGATTTACGGGTAAAAACAAAATAGTAAAAATCGAGGGAAGCTATCACGGAGCCCATGATGCCGTTCTGGTTAAAGCTGGAAGTGGTGCTATGACTCATGGAATTCCCAGTTCTTCGGGAGTTCCTATAGACTTCGTTAAGAATACCATACAAGTTCCATTCAACGATTTAGAAAAGTTAGTGGAAATCCTTGAAAAGGATAAAGACGTTGCAGCTTTAATTATGGAGCCAGTTATGGGAAATACTAGCTTAATACTTCCAGAAGATAACTATTTAAAAGAGGTCAGAAAGATTACCAAAGAGAACGAAGTATTGCTGATATTTGACGAAGTTATAACTGGATTTAGATTGTCTTTAGGTGGTGCTCAGGAGTATTACGGAGTTAAACCGGATTTAACCACTTTAGGTAAGGTTGCCGGTGGAGGATTGCCCATTGGAATCTTTGGCGGAAGAAAAGAGATTATGGAGAGAATAGCTCCTTCAGGTGATGTATATCAAGCTGGAACGTTTAACGGAAATCCATTAAGCTTAGTTGCTGGATACACCACTGTGAAATTTTTAAAGGAAAACAACGTTATAGAAGATATAAACAGAAAAACTGAGAAATTGGTTAAGGGTTTGGAAGATGTAATTAGAGATAAAAAAGTCAACTGCGAAATAGGTAGCATAGCTTCGATGTTTTGTATATACTTTGGTGAAAAGCCTAAAAACTATACAGATGCACTCAAACTCGATAAAAATAGATATATGGATTTCTTCTGGAAAATGCTGAGAAATGGAGTGTTTCTACCTCCATCGCAGTTTGAAATTTGTTTTATGAGCTATGCCCATAGCGAAGAAGATATAACTAAAACGATTGAAGCGTTTGAAGATTCCTTGCTTCGTGTCTATCTATGAAGGTAGTTGTTGGTACTAGGGGAAGTAAACTCGCATTAGCTCAAACAAAAAGAGTAGTTGATAGACTTAAAGAAGAGGGATATGACGTTGAGATAAAGATCATAAAGAGTACAGGCGACATAATGAAGGATAAGCCTTTATACGAATTTAAAGGTTCTGGAGCATTTGTTAGGACTCTTGAAAAGGCTTTAATCGAAAAAAAGATCGATATCGCCGTTCACAGTTATAAAGATATACCAAGTAAGAGACTTGATGGTGTATCAATTTCAGCGGTTCTTGAAAGAGATGTCCCAAACGATGCCTTTATATCAAGGGATGGATCTACAATAGATACTATAAAGAGAAACGCAGTAATTGGTACTTCAAGCTTGAGAAGAATTGCTCAGCTAAAGCTCTACAGAAACGATTTTAGATTTCAAAATATAAGAGGAAACGTTGATACGAGATTGAGAAAACTGAAAGATGGGTTATACGATGCTATAGTTCTCGCTGAAGCTGGTCTTATAAGACTTGGATTGGACAAAGAGATAAGGTATCAGAGGTTACCAATAGACAAATTCGTTCCCTCTGCAAATCAAGGCATAATAGCCGTAGAGACAAGAGAAGGAGAAGAAGACCTTGTTTCTTTTATGAACGATGAAAAGACAATGCTTGAAGCAGAGGTTGAAAGAGCCGTTTTGAGGGAGTTGGGAATTGGATGTGCGATTCCTGCGGGGATTTACGCTGAATACAAAGGCAAAGTAAAACTCATATGTCAAATAATTAAAGACAGAGAAATAAAAATCGTTGAACATTTAAATCCGAGAACTGCTGTAGAGGAAGCAATAGATGTTGCGAGGAATTTAAAGTCTGAGTTTATATATGAAAAAGGAGATAGCTAAAAAGCTCGAAAAAGAGCTAGATGAAAGGGAGATCGAAGCGGCTAAGAGAGATGATCATGCAAGGAGAAAGCCAAGACCATGCGGTTTTACCGTGCATGTAGCCAAAGGTTGTAATGGAGGATGTTTGTACTGTTATGTTGAATCGAAGCCTAAGTTAAACAAACTATCTCCAAAAGCCCTTATCTACGCTTTACTTTGTAATCCGTATTTTGAGGTTGGAAAGAGTTTTATAGCAATTGGTTCTATTTGCGAACCATTAGATTTTCCGAATTACACCTCAGAACTAATAAGAGAACTGTTAAAATTGGGAAATCCAATTCAAATTTCTACGAAAGAGGTAAATTACGAGCTAATATCGTTACTTAAAAGAGTTGACTGTCTTATTTCGATGTGTGTACCATTTGACGAAATCTGTAAGAAGTACGAGCCAAGGAGACCTCCTCCATCCGAAAGGTTGGAGTTTTGCAGAGAAGTGAAGGGAGCTATATTTCTCAGGCCAATCTTACCAATGATTGATATTGAAGTCTATAAGAAGGGTATCGAGGTAATCGCTGAATATACGGATAGAATAATCCTTGGAAATCTCAGATTGACAAGAACTGTTAAAGCTAAACTCGGTATAAGTTCGTTACCAAGGAAATACTATGAGAGGAAGGTAATTCTCGAAAATTACGCTAAGGAGTTGGGATTAATAGTTTATAGAGCAGCATGTTGCTCGAATGCTTATAAGCATCATGTAATCTGCTGGAATAGGTGTTGGGAGAAGGGATTCTGTACGAGATGCCCAAATTCATGCTATATTAGGGTTTAGCTTACTGATAAAGTTTAAGAGAGATTTTCGAACATTTCTAAAGATTTAGAAATTCTGATTGTTTTTTAGTGAATTCTCGGAATAAGAAATAATCGTTCTATATGGTTAGTTTCTCATAATTCTTACCTTAGTTAGATTAAATTGTAGGCATCTGGTTATGACATCACATTGTGAATGATTTAAATACTACATCTGAGATATATCAATAAAATGCCCCATAGTGCTGAAATCACCAATTAGTGTCTTGCTAACGAAAAAGAACATTACTAAGTTTTAGTTTTAGTTAGACTATTTTTTGTTCAAAGAATCTAAGCATAACATCATAATGTTATTATATTTGATTTCAATAATAGAATTACTGGCAATTTTGATGAGAATATTTACCAAATGATCGCTGAAGGAAGAAAATTAAAGATGATTCATATTCTTTCGACTTTAACGAAGGATACGTTAACTTAGTGCAAAAAGTATATATTTAACATTTAAAGCTTGCGCCCTCAAGTTAATACGTCCTTAACGAAGGTAACTAAGTAATCTTGAACTTAAATGAAAGATAATAATAGAACCAGATGAGAGTTTTATTTCGAGGGGTGTTAAGAGTCTTATAAGAAAATAAGTATGTGATTATAAAAAACGACTATATTTGGGAGAATTGTAAACTGATAGAAGGAGATAGATATTTAAGTGCTATAAACTCTGAAGACCTTGTTACGGTAAGGGATTTACATTAAATATTTGACGAATCTGGATATAATCTGATCTCAACCCATTTATCGGGACTCTCTGATACTCTCACTCTAACAACGTTTAATCCTCTTTCTTTAAGCTGATTAAAGATTTCTAAGCATATATTTTCTGAAGTTGGATTCTCAAAGTGTTTGTTTAGTAAATCGTGGTCGTATTTATCTATTATCTCTTTTAAAATCCTTTTTAACTCATAGAAGTCTATAACCATGCCGTCCTTAACATCTCCTTCTACCTCAACCTCAACTTTAAAGTTATGTCCATGTACTTTTCCACACTTCCAGTGTCCTGGGATTAAATGCGCTGCACTGAAAGTTTCTGATACCCCCACTATCATTTTAATTATCTCACCCCCAAATATTTATGTACCTGTGGTATCACTCTAACGTCTTTGAAGTTTATAATTCTCTTCTGTAGTTTTAAAATTTTATCTATTTTAACTCCAAAAACTGGTTGCAGAACGAAACAGTAGACATAATCTTTAATCGATTCAGCAGAATTTTCAACCTCTTTCATATCAAATTCAGCTGGCAAAACTATCTTACAGAACGTTAATCTTCTCTTTGTATTCCTTAAAATCTTGAAACTCTTTATAGTATTTTCAAGAAGACTATCATAATTTGGATTACCCGTCTCTCTAACTTTGAGATCTCCAGCAACATAATCAACAAATTTTAACTTTTTTGCCTGTTCTGGAAGACTCATGTTCGTTTCAAGATAGAATGGCTTGGTTTTTCTTAAAGATGATATAAAATCTGCATAAAGCAAAGGTTCTCCTCCGGTAAAGCAGACAGAATGTATATCTTCTTTAGAGTTATCTATAAGCGATTGTACATATTTCAAGCTAACTGGGTTTTTGATAATCCTATTTGTAATATAATCAATGCAAGCGTCATTATTTGTCGGCGTATCACAGTAGTTACATCTTAAATTACATCCTGAAAATCTAATGAAGAGTTGCCTAATACCAACTAATATCCCTTCACCCTGAATCGACTCAAAAATCTCACTGATTTTGGCTTCTCTCATATTCTTTCTTCATTGTCTCGTAAATTTTAACAGCTTTACGCCACTCTTCTTCACTAAGTAGTGGATCCCTAACGTTATTTAGAAGAAAAGCTTCTGTCCTTTCAAGGCATGTACCACAGCTTAGACATGGTCTTTCACGTCCTTCATAGCAACTCCAAGTGAGTTGATAGGGGACTCCAAGTTTTAGACCTAGTGATACGATTTCAGCTTTTGTCATATCAATGAAGGGTGCTTTAATTTCAACTGGTGTCCATAGGTTTGCGAGATAAACGGCTGTATCAATAGCCTTAACGAATTCCTTCCTACAATCTGGATATATACTGTAATCACTCCTATGTGCAGCGTAAAAGACCTCTTTTGCACCTATTTTGATAGCGTATCCTGCAGCAATCGATAACAATATCATATTTCTGTTAGGTACTATTGTTATTTTTTGAGTCTCTTCGGTGTAGAATGTCTTTGGTACAACTTTATCACCAGTCAAAGCTCCAGCAGAGATTAAATCATGTATTGACGAGATATCAACTACTCTGTGAGTAACTTTACCAATTCTCTTTGCATATTCAACAATTTTTTTAGCGTATTCGATCTCTTTTAGATGCTTCTGACCATAATAAAACGTTAGCGCATGAACTTCATAATCTTCGTTGATTAGGTAGAAAAGGAGTGTTGAAGAATCTACACCACCACTTAAGATTAAAACGCCCTTAGCCATATATCTCTTATTCTTCACTGAGCTATATGATTTTTGTGTCTAATGAAAATAAAAATAAATATATTATTATAAATTATTTATAATTATAAGTTCTCGAAATTATCAAGAAACAATTATAAAGCTGTTTCTGAACATCTTCACTGGCGTTGTATTCTCATTTTTAAAATACTTAGAGCTTTTTATATATCGCTTTTTCCGTTATTGTAGCAGACGTGATAACATAGGATATGTCCACTTTGTGCGAAAAATTTAAATATTAGACATATAAGCTTTTGCCTCTTAAGTTGACACATCCATAGCATAATTGAAAATTATTTTGAAGTCTAGAGATAGACATGTCCACTTAACATAAACACCATCTAAAGTGATTGTAATATAGAATGAACAGCTTACAGAAGAGATTCCAGTTTTTAATAGGATTTTTAGTGGTGATAGAGCAAAAGAATATTTTAACTCTCTGTTTTAGAGAAGAGAAGACAGATTCAACCAAGCTACGCTTTCCGAAAGGTTTTGTGTTCGTATTCTAAACCTAAGCTTTCAAGAGCTTTAATCAGCCAAGGAGCCTTATCTACGATAAATTTAGGCTTATTCTCACAGTATTTTAGTACTTCAGATATGAAAAGCTTTGTTGTTAGATAATTTACTCTCATAAGAATTAACTCATTTCTCTCTACATCTATTGCTGCATAGATGTAATATTTCTCTCCATTATTAACTATTGTTTCGTCTATTGCTATAATTTTTCTTGGCTTTTTCTCTACCGATATCGGTAATCTTTCCTCAAATTTCTTTATCCATTTATGAACTGCTGACTTAGAAACAGGATGAAATTCCGATAAAATTTTGGCAGTCCTCCTTATCGATGATGTTTGAATGTAAATCGCTATCCCTAATACCTTAATTTCTAACGGTACCTTGTTCCT
>Ga0190326_1000053_pt1 | contig 16976 bp, 21 predicted proteins | sample 4870111112_MG_FD_165049 | JGI IMG/M metagenome (GOLD analysis project Ga0190326, IMG submission 165049) | Hydrothermal vent sediment bacterial communities from Southern Trench, Guaymas Basin, Mexico - 4870-11-11-12_MG | ecosystem: Environmental > Aquatic > Marine > Hydrothermal vents > Sediment ... | reverse complement strand
AGAGGTTGCAGGATGTGGAATATGCCATACAGATCTCGGATACTTTTATGACGGTGTTCCTACAGTAAACAAACCACCTCTTACACTCGGACATGAGATATCTGGAAGGGTTGTTGCTGGTGATGAAGACATGATTGGAAAGGAGGTCATAATTCCTGCTGTTATGCCATGCAGACAGTGTTACTTTTGCAAGATTGGAAGAGGAAACAGGTGTCTTGCACAGAAGATGCCAGGAAATAGCCTTGGACCATATGGTGGATTTGCAAGTCATATTCCTGTTCCAAAGATAGACCTTTGTGTTGTTGAAAACAGAGGAGACTTCCCACTTGAACATCTTGCTGCAATTGCAGACGCTGTAACAACACCATTTCAGGCAGCAAAAAGGGGAGATCTTCAGCCAGGAGATAATGTAGTAGTAATTGGTGTTGGTGGTGTTGGAACATACATGGCACAGATTGCAAAGGTCCTTAATGCAAAGACACTCGTGGTAATAGACATAGATCAGAGGAAGCTTGATAGGGCACTTGAATTTGGTGCAGACTATGCAATAAATGCAAGTGGAAAGTCTCCTAAGGATGTAGCAAAAGAATTCAGAGACTTCTGCAAAAAGAATGGTCTTCCTACATATGGATGGAAGATATTTGAGGCATCAGGAACAAAGGCAGGACAGGAAACTGCACTTAACATCCTGAGCTTCATATGCAGGATGGTAGTCATAGGATTTGGTATGCATACAGTAGAGTATTCAATAAGCAGGCTTATGGCATTTGACGCAGAGATTGTAGGAACATGGGGATGCCTTCCAGAATATTATCCAACAGTCCTTGATATGGTCCTTAAGGGAAAGATAAAGCTCTTTGTAGAGACAAGACCAATGAGCACGATTAAGGAATCATTTGAAGAAGCTCATAAAAATCCTCCACTTAACAGGATAATCCTTGTTCCTGACTTTTAAAAAGGAGGTCAAAAATGGCTTATAAGCATATAGAAACAGAGGTAAAGGATGGAATAGCCATACTTACACTGAACAGACCTCCTTTGAACATCCTGAACATAGAGATGATGAATGAGATAAATGATGCACTTAAGGGATGGCTTGAAAACAAGGATCTAAAAGCAGTCCTTATAAAGGCAAAGGGAAAGCATTTTTCAGCAGGAGTTGATGTAGGAGAGCACATAGGAGACATGGCTCCAAAGATGATAGAGGCATTTCATGGAATGTTCAGACTCCTTCACAGATTTGAAATCCCAACTGTTGCTTCTGTATTTGGTTCATGTCTTGGAGGAGGATGTGAGCTTGCAACATTCTGTGATATGGTAATTGCTGCTGAGAGTGCAAAGCTTGGTCAGCCAGAAATCCAGGTAGGCGTATTTCCACCTATAGCAGCTCATATCTTTCCAAGGATAATTGGAAGAAAAGCAGCAATGGAGCTTATACTTTCTGGAAGGGTCATATCTGCTCAGGAAGCATATCAGCTTGGTCTTGTAAACAGAGTTGTAAAGGATGATAAGCTTGAAGAAGAGACAGAAAAGTTTGTGGGGCAGTTTAAAAGCTTAAGTCCAATAGTCATAAGAAAGACAAAGAAGGCTGTTGTTCTTGGAATGATGGAAAACTTTGAAGATTCCCTGAAGATAATAGAAGAGGTATATCTTGATGAGCTTATGAAGACAGAGGATGCAGAAGAAGGTCTAAAGGCATTTCTTGAGAAAAGGAAACCTGTTTGGAAGAATAAATAAAAGGAGGGGGAAAGATGCCAAAGGATTATGAAAAGGAATTTCGTGACAAACTTCAAAAGTATGGTTATGACTGGCAAAGACATGAGAAGATATTTAGAGGAAGAGATCCAAAAGAGTTTGATTTTAAGGAGATCATATATGAGAAATTCTATGAAAAGTGGGCAGCAAGGATAACACTAAACAGACCACACAGATACAATGCATACACAGGAACAGAACTTGTTGAGATCTGTCAGGCACTTGAAGATGCAATGGTAGATGATGGAATTGCAGTAATCGTTATTACAGGAGCAGGAGACAAGGCATTCTGCACAGGAGGAGATGCAGGAACATATTCTGTGATCTATCCAGAAAGACCACATGAATTTTATGTATGGTGGACATATTATGAAAGGATGCTCTATCTTATAAGGACATGTGGAAAGCCTGTAATTGCAAGGATAAATGGTGTTGTTGCAGGAGGTGGAAACGAAATTAATCTTGCATGTGACATATCAATTGCTGCAGAACATGCCCGCTTTATCCAGCCAGGAACAAGGACTGGAAGTGTTTCAGCAGGTGGAGCAACACAGTGGCTTCCACTTACAATAGGAGACAAAAGGACAAGATGGCTTGTTATGGTAGGAGATGAGATTGATGCAAAGACTGCTCTTGAATGGGGACTCGTAAATGAAGTAGTTCCTTATGAAAAGCTTGATGAGGCAGTTGATAAGGTCATAGAAAAGCTTGTAAACAAATTTCCTGACTGCATGCGCTATACAAAGGTTCAGTGCAACTTCTGGGGAGATCTTGCATGGACGACATTCCAGCATGCACGTGACTGGCTTACAATACACTATGCTACAGGAGAACCAATAGAAGGATTCAGTGCATTCCTTGAAAAGAGAAAGGTTGACTATATTGGTCTTAGAAAGCTTTCAAAGGAAGGAAAGAGCCATACATACTTCCCTTGGGGAGCACCAATCAAATACTGTGATAAATGTGGTGCAAAGTATCTTCCAAGAGAATTTAAATACTGTGGAAACTGTGGTGCAAAGCTTGAATAGATAAGGAAAGGGGGGATCTGTCATCCTTAAGGAGCTTAGAAAAAAGATAGAGGATACTCAATACAGGAGTGTCCTGGGATTTTATAAAGAAAGAGAAAAGGACAAGGTGGTCCTTGAGGTAAAGGATGATGGATCCTCCCTTTATCTTGAAATACCTACACACCTTAGAAACAGGGCAGAGATTGTTGTTGGCTCAAGACTAAAGGGAAGGCTGAAGAGGATATATAGAAAAGGAGGAAGGGAAAAGATAAAGGTTGAAAAGCCTTTTGATTGGGAGGTTGAAGGATACTGGAATGAACTTCACATTCCACATGAGGATGCTTCTAAGTTTGGAATAAAGAAGGGAGATTATCTTGAAATTTTGTTTGAAAAGGTTGTAAATTACGGAGAAGAGATCCCTCTTTAGATCTTCCAGAATTCCTTTATACTCTGTCTTACAGTATCTATGAAAGGTCTGATCTTATAATAGCTTTCATCTTCCTTTTTTTCCATATCCTCAAAATAGTCCTCTTTATAACATGTCCTTAGAACCTCAAATGATGAGCGATATACGGCTTCTGGATGATGACCTCCTTCAAGGACAAAAACAATCCTTCCATCACATACACTTTTTGAAGCCTTTAAGAGGATTCCTGCAAGTCTTCCAAATCCTTCTTCTGTAAGATACATCTCTCCGAGAGGATCTAAGTGATGTGCATCAAATCCTGCTGAGACCATAATAAGCTCAGGAGAAAACTTTTCTATAAGAGGAACAAGGATGTGTCTGAATACATTTGCATAATCTGTATCACCACAGCCAACAGTAAGAGGAACATTTACAGTATATCCTTTTCCAGCTCCTTCTCCTATTTCATCAAAATATCCTGTATCAGGAAAGAAAGGATACTGGTGGATTGAAAAATATAAGACATCTTGTGAGCTGTAAAATATCTCCTGTGTCCCATTCCCATGATGCACATCCCAGTCAACTATCATTATCCTTTTAAGACCAAACCTCTTTATAGCATAACATGCACCTATTGCTATGTTGTTAAATATACAGAATCCCATTCCATTTTCCTTTCCTGCATGATGTCCAGGTGGTCTTACAAATGCAAATGCCCTTTTCAGTCTTCCTTTCATTATACTGTCAACAGCTTCAAGGACCCCTCCTACTGCAAGTGAAGCAACCTCAAATCCATATTTTGATATCCAGGTATCTTCTGAGAGTCTTCCTCCTTTCTTAGAAAGCTCTTTTACCTTTTCAATATAGGAAATATCATGAACAAGACTGAGTTCATCTGTTGTTGCAGGGCGAGGCTTTATGTGTTCAAGCCACTGCTTTTTTTCAAGCTCCTTATAAAGAAGACTTATCCTGTCAGGTCCTTCAGGTGAAAGAGGCTCTGTTTCATATTCAAGGAATCTTCTTTCGTATACGACTCCTACCTTCATCTCAGCTTTTTATATAGCCTTTATTAAAAAAATGTAAAGAATTTTTTTCTTCTTGACACAAAAGGCTTATCTTGATATTTTCAACTTAAAAAATGGGGCTGTAGCTCAGTTGGGAGAGCGCGTGACTGGCGGTCACGAGGTCGGCGGTTCGAGTCCGCTCAGCTCCATTTTTTTATTAGAGGTATAATTGAGATGTTTTTTTACTGGAGAATCATAGAAGAGCTTAAATTCATAGGTGAACTGTGGGACTTTAAAGATCCTTCCTTAATGAGGGAATATAAGCTCTGGTTAAAAAGAAATGCTTATAGTCTTTCTTTAGCAGAATGCTTTGAATTTCCTTTATTTTCAGTAAATTAAAAGCCCTGCCAAAAAGGCAGGGCTTTTTATTTTTAAAATTCATCAAGGACTATTCCATCCCTTTCAAACTGTTCATCCCTCATCTCATGAGCCTTCTTTACCTCTTCTTCACTCCAAGGTTCAACAATAAGTGAATCTGCTACAAGCTCCCAGAGATATTTTACCTCAACATCAAGACCATATTCCTTTACGAGAGACTTCTTTATCTGATCCCTGCAGTTATGACATGGAGCAACAACTATCTTTGCACCTGTTTCCATTATCTGTTTTGCCTTAAGTCTTCCATAATATATCCTTTCTGCTGTATATGGCATTGCCCATGCACCACCGCCACCACCACAACAGTAATTGTTCATCCTGTTTGGTTGCATTTCTACGAACTGCTCACAGCATTGCTGGATTATCCATCTTGGTTCTTCAAAATATCCATGTCCAAAAGTCTTCTGACTTTTTCTTCCATAATTGCAAGGATCATGAAGTGTTACAGGTTCAGGATGCTTTGACTTGTCTACTTTTATCCTTCCTGTCTCTAAGTATTCTTTCAGAAGATCATGGACTGAAAGGACCCTGTATTTTTTGAATACCTCTGGATACCACTTTAGCAGACCAAGCCTGGTCGCATAATATGCATGTCCTCACTCAGGAAGGAGAAGTGCTTTGCATTCAAGCCTTTCAAGATTCCTTACGATATTTCCTACAATCTTTTTCATTGCCTCATCATCACCAGAAAAAAGTCCCCAGTTTACACCTTCCCAGTTTTCTGAACTTACTGTCCAGTCCTCTTTTGCACAATAAAATATCTTCCACCAGAATTTCATGTCATCTGGTTCACCAAATGGCTCCTTAGAATTTATTGTAACAAGAAGATTTGCTCCTTTTTTGTCTACAGGGACATAAAATCCAGGAAATCCTTCCTGTTCAAGCTCTCTTCCTACATCAGCAAGTAGAAAAAGGAAGTCGTCTTTTGGAATTGCAAGATTATTTCCTGTCTTAAGACAGTTTACTACACCTTTGTGTATTGGACCAGGAACTTTGTCTCTGTCTCTCATTCCCCTTATCTTTCTTATAAGATCTACAATTTCAACTCCTTGTGGACATGCATACTCACACCTTCCACACATTGTGCATATCCAAGGAAATCTTGATTCTATAAGCTCCTTGTCAAGACCAAGTGCAGCCATTCTTACGACCTTCCTTGGATCCATTCCATCAACACCTGATACTGGACATCCACTTGAACATGTTCCACATGTAAAGCAGATGTCTGCAAATTCAGGAGAGATGCGAAGTTTGCTTTCCTTCCTTTTGCTTGCTAAAATAGCTTCCATTTACATATCCCTCCTTTTTTTGTTTTCACTTTCTATAACATTCTTTAAGACAGAAAGTCAATTCAGCTTAGATTCAATTAGCTCTTTTGCCTTAAATATACTTTCCAACCTGTATCCAAATCTTTTCAGATTCTCTTCTGCTCCTTCCTCTCTATCCACAACCACAACAACCTTTACAACTTCTATACCTGGAAACTGCTCTTTTACCACATTTATTGCCCTTAAGAGAGAAGATCCTGTTGTTGCAACATCATCAATTATTGCAACCTTCCTGTCTTCTTCTGTAAGAAGACCTTCTATCCATTTACTAAGACCATACTGCTTTGGTTCCTTTCTTACTATAAAAGTCCTGTAATATCCCTTTCCTGCAAGTGCACCAAGTATAGGGACTGCGCCAATAGGAGGTCCTCCCACTGCATCAACATCTCCTATCATCTCCTTCATAAGATCTGCAATAATTGGAGCAGCAAGGGAAGATGTTGAAACTGCTCTTACATCAATATAATAATTGCTCTTTTTTCCAGAAGAAAGCATGACAGGTCTTATGTGAAGAGCATATTTTATCAGGAGTTCTTTTAAAATCTTCCTCTTATCCATACTTCAAAAAAAAAGGGCGATGCGGGATTTGAACCCGCGACCTTTGGCTCCGGAGGCCAACGCTCTATCCACTGAGCTAATCGCCCTTTCTTTTTTTCTTGACTTAAAATACTAATAACAGTTATTGATATATTCAGTCAACCATAGAGGAATCTGTCATGATATTTAATTTAGAAAACGTACATGAAAAACCTGTTGACCTTGAATACACGCTTCCAAAGGAATGGCTGAAAAGAGATGAATACGACGATTCTATCTTGGGACTTGGATCTCCTATATCTGTTCGTTTTCACATAAAAAGGATTGGTGAAAGATATGTGATAGAAGGAAGGATTTCAGGAAAGATTATCCTGAGGTGTGACAGATGCACAGAAGAGTTTTCTTATAGTCTTGATTCAGATTTTAAGATATTTCTGATGCCTCAGCCTGTAAACATAAAACCAGATGAAGAGATAGAGCTTAAGGAAGATGATATGTCTGTTGTTTTTATATCTGAAAAGGAAATAGAACTTGATGAAATTGTGAGATCAGAAATCTATCTTGCTCTTCCTATGAAATTCCTGTGTAAGGAAGACTGTAAAGGACTTTGTCCTGTATGTGGAAAGAATTTAAACAGAGAAAGATGTAACTGTCAGAAAATGACTGGACATCCAGCTTTTTTGAAATTAAAAGAACTAAAGCTAAAAGGAGATAAGTGATGGCTGTTCCAAAAAAAAGGACATCAAGATCAAGAAGGGACATGAGAAGAGCACATCACAGACTCAAAATACCTAATCTTACTGAATGTCCAAGATGTCATGAGCCTGTCCTGCCTCATAGAGTATGTCCTGAGTGTGGATATTATAGAGGAAAAAAGATTTTAAAGCTGGAAGAAGAAAGCTGATACATGAATATTGCTGTAGATGCAATGGGTGGAAACCATGCCCCTTCTGAAATAGTTAAAGGTGCTGTTGCTGCGTGTAAAGAATCAGAAATAAGCATAATACTTGTAGGAGACAAAAAAAAGATATCTGAGTTGATAAAAGATAAGGAAATTGAAAACATAAGGATATATCATTCTCCAGAAGTGATATACATGGACGAACCTCCTTTTGAAGCTTTAAGAAAAAAGAAGATGTCTTCTGTGAGACTTGCTTTTGAGCTTTTAAAAGAAGGGAAGGCTGATGCAGTTGTAAGTGCTGGAAATTCTGGAGCTTTTATTGGAGCAGCTATACTGAGCATAGGACTCTTAGATGGAATAGAAAAACCAGCAATAGCAACACTCATTCCAACAAAGAGATCATATACTGTGCTTATTGATTCTGGAGCAAATGTGGACTGTAAGCCTTTTCATCTTTTTCAATTTGGTCTTTTAGGACACATATTTTGCAGTTCTTTCCTTGGAATAAAAAGCCCAAAAATAGCTGTTTTAAGCATAGGAGAAGAGGAAGGAAAAGGAAATAAGATCGTAAAGTCAGTCTATAAGATTTTTCAGGAAAGTCCACTGAACTTTATTGGAAACATAGAGGGAAATGAGATTTTCAGTGGAGATGCAGATGTTGTTGTCTGTGATGGTTTTGTTGGAAATATTTCTCTTAAGATATGTGAAGGATTGGCAGATTTCATAATGGAATGGATTTCAGAAGATGTATCTGAGAGGGTACTGGAGAAGATAAAAAGAAAGCTTGATTATGAAGAATATGGAGGAGGAATAGTTCTTGGGATAAATGGGATAGGGATAATATGTCATGGAAGGTCAACTTCTAAGGCTATAAAAAATGCCATAATTACAGCAAAAGATCTTTTAAAAAAACAAGTCTTGAAAGATATGAAAATGGAATTAAAAAATATCCTAAATAGCTTTGGGAGAAAAGGATATGGATGAAAGAGTCATTGTTGTGACAGGTGGATCAAAAGGTATAGGAAGGGCAATAGCCTTGAAGTTTACAGAAGAAAGACCTAAAGCAATAGTAATAGTCCACTATGATCCAGATGAGATTGAAGCTCAGAAAACCCTGGATATGATAAAAGAAAAAGGAATAACTGCAAAAAGCTTTAAAACAGATGTCTCAGATAAAAAAGCAGTGGACAAGATGTTTGAAGACATATTTTCTGAGTTTGAGAAGGTAGATGTTCTCATAAACAATGCAGGAATAACAAAAGACAGTCTTCTTTTAAGGATGAAAGAAGAAGATTGGGACAGGGTTTTGGCTGTTAACTTAAAAAGTGTGTTTAACTGCACGCATGCAGTTCTTAGATCCATGCTAAGGCAGAAAAAAGGATGGATTGTGAATATAAGCTCAGTTGTAGGGCAGATTGGAAATATTGGTCAGGCAAATTATTCTGCTTCTAAAGCAGGTATTATGGGATTTACGAAATCTATTGCAAGGGAAGTTGCATCAAGGGGAATAATGGTAAATGCAGTTGCTCCTGGATTTATAGAAACAGAAATGACAGCAAAGATACCTGAAAAGATAAAGAAGCAGTTTTTGGAACAGATCCCTATGGGAAGATTTGGAAGACCTGAAGAAGTTGCAGAAGTCGTCTATTGGCTATGTTCAAAAGGTGCAAGCTATATTACAGGTCAGGTGATTCATGTAAATGGTGGACTCTACATGTAGAATAAAAATAAGGAGGAGTGGAATATGGCAAGCGTAGAGGAAAAACTCAAGAAGATCATCTGTGAACAGTTGGATGTGGAGGAAGAGGATGTGGTCCCTGAAGCATCTTTTGTAGATGATCTGGGTGCAGACTCTTTAGATCAAGTAGAGCTTATTATGGCTATAGAAGAAGAGTTTGGGATAACTATTCCAGATGAGGATGCTGAAAAGATAGTAACAGTTCAGGATGCAATAGAATACATAGAGAATGCATTAGAAAATGCCTGAGGAGGAGGGAATGAAAAGGAGAAGGGTAGTTGTAACTGGAATGGGAATGGTTACTCCTGTAGGGATAGGTGTTGAAGAAAGCTGGAATGCCGTATGTGCAGGAAAGTGTGGAATTGGGCCAGTTACAAAATTTGATCCAACTCCTTTTCCTTCAAAGATTGCAGGAGAGGTAAAAGGCTTTAAGCCAGAAGACTTTATGGAAAGGAAAAAAGTAAGACATTTTGATACATTCATACACTTTGCAATTGCATCAGCAAGGATGGCAATAGAAGACGCAGGTCTTAAGATAAATGATTCTAATAGAGACAGGATAGGATGTATTACGGGTTCAGGAATTGGTGGTCTTCCTATGATAGAACACTTTCACAAGATCCTTCTTGAAAAAGGACCAAGAAGGATAAGTCCTTTCTTTATTCCTGGAATTATTGCAAATATGGTAGCAGGAGAAATAGCAATTGAGTTTGGTGTAAGAGGACCTAACAGTTCAATAACTACTGCATGTGCTGCAAGTGCACATGCAATAGGAGAATCTTTCAGGATTATAAGAGAAGGAAAAGCAGATGTTATGATAACAGGAGGTTCTGAAGCAGTTATAACTCCTCTTGCATTTGGTGGATTCTGTGCAATGCACGCACTTTCTACAAGGAATGATGAGCCAGAGAAGGCTTCAAGACCATTTGATCTTGAAAGAGATGGATTTGTAATGGCAGAAGGTGCAGGAATCCTTGTCTTAGAAGAGCTTGAACATGCAAAAAGAAGAGGTGCAAAGATTTATGCAGAGATATGTGGATATGGGCTTTCAGGTGATGCATATCATGTAGCAGCTCCTGATCCAGAAGGGATAGGTGCTGTAAACTGCATGAAGATGGCACTTGAGGATGCTGGAATAAGACCAGAAGAGGTTGATTATATAAATGCACACGGAACATCTACAAAACTGAATGATATTTCAGAAACAAAGGCAATAAAAAAGCTATTTAAAGAACATGCATATAAACTTGCAATAAGTTCAACAAAGTCCATGACAGGACATCTTCTTGGAGGAGCAGGTGCTGTTGAAGCAATCTTTACAGTCCTTACGATAAAACACGGAATAATCCCTCCTACCATAAATTACGAAAAGCCTGATCCAGAGTGTGACTTAGATTATGTCCCAAACAAGGCAAGGAAAGCAAAGGTAAAGGTTGCAATGTCTAATTCTTTTGGATTTGGTGGAACAAATGCATGTTTAGTATTTAAGGCATATGAAGATGAACAGTAAGATCATAATTGGTTCTGATCATGCAGGATATGAGTTAAAGGAGAAGTGTAAAAAGTATCTGAAGGAGGTTTTAAAAAAGGAATTTGAAGACATAGGAGTCTTCAGTCCTGAATCATCAGACTATCCTGATATAGCACACAGGGTTGCAGATGCAATATCAAAAGGAATTTATGAAAGAGGTATCCTTATATGTGGAACAGGAATAGGGATGAGTATTGTTGCAAACAGATATAGAGGAGTAAGGGCAGCTCTTTGTCATGACATTTATACTGCAAAATACAGCAGACTTCACAATGACGCAAACATACTTGTTATGGGAGGAAGGACTGTTGGTGAAGGAGTTGCATTTGAGATGATAAAGACATTTCTGGAAACTCCTTTTGAAGGAGGAAGACACAAAAGAAGGATTGATAAAATAGATAGGGAGAAGGTGTAATGCTTTCAGAAAAGAGTTTAAAAGAGGTTGATCCTCAAGTCTACAGTGCAATTGTTGGAGAGATAAAAAGAGAAAAGGATTCTCTTATAATGATTGCTTCTGAAAACTATGCAAGCAGGGCTGTAATAGAAGCACAGGCATCTCTTATGACGAACAAGTATGCAGAAGGATATCCTGATCAGAGATATTATGGTGGATGTGAGTATGTGGACATTGTTGAAAGGCTTGCAATAGAAAGGGCAAAAAAGCTTTTTAATGCAAAGTATGTAAATGTTCAGCCACATTCTGGATCACAGGCAAACATGGCAGTATATTTTTCTGTCCTAAAACCAGGAGATCTTATCCTCGGGATGGATCTTGCTCATGGAGGACACTTAAGTCATGGAAGTAAGGTAAATTTTTCTGGAACAATCTTCAGATCAGTATTTTATGGTGTAGATCCTAAGACAGAAAGAATAGATTTTTCTCAGGTAAGGAGACTTGCAAAGGAATATAAGCCAAAGATGATTGTTGCAGGAGCAAGTGCATATCCAAGAGAAATAGACTTTGCTCAATTTAAAGAGATTGCAGAAGAGGTTGGAGCATACCTCATGGCAGATATAGCTCATATTGCAGGTCTTATCATTGCAGGTCTTCACAAAAGTCCTGTAGGGATTGCAGACTTCGTAACATCAACTACTCACAAGACATTAAGAGGACCAAGGGGAGGAATTATTATTGCAGAAGAAAAATATTCAAAGCTTATAGACAGAGCAATATTTCCAGGGATACAGGGTGGTCCTCTCATGCATATCATTGCTGCAAAAGCAGTTGCATTTAAGGAAGCACTTGAACCAGAATTTAAGGAATATCAGAAGCAGGTAGTAAGAAATGCAAAAGTCCTTGCAGAAGAGCTCATGAGAGCTGGATTTCAGCTTGTATCAGGTGGAACAGACAATCATCTTATACTTGTAAATCTTACGAACAAAGGGATTACAGGAAAAGATGCAGAAAGGATTCTTGGAAAAGCAGGAATAGTAGTGAATAAAAACAGTATTCCATTTGACAAAAGAAGTCCAAAAGTAACAAGTGGAATAAGACTGGGGACTCCTGCCTTAACTTCCCGTGGATTTAAGGAAGATGAGATGAAGATTGTAGCAGGTCTTATAAAAAAGGTCCTTGATAATCCTGATTCTGAAAGGGTTATAAAAGAGGTAAGACATACTGTTTCAGAACTCTGCAAAAGCTTTCCAGTATATACCTTTCTAAAAGAGGCTTAAATTGCCTCGTCCAACCTGGAAACAGTATTTTATGGAAATCACAAAAATGGTAGCAAAAAGGTCAACTTGTCTTAGAAGAAAGGTAGGTGCAATTATTGTAAAAGATAAAAGGATACTTGCAACAGGATATAATGGTGCACCTTCTGGTCTCAGGCACTGTGAAGAGGTAGGATGTTTGAGAGAAAAGATCTCTGTTCCTTCAGGTCAGAGACACGAACTTTGTAGAGGTCTTCATGCAGAACAGAATGCAATAATTCAGGCTGCATATCACGGAGTATCTATCCGGGATTCTACAATGTATTGCACGCACTTCCCATGCTCAATCTGTGCAAAGATGATAATAAATGCAGGGATAAAAGAAGTAATATATGAAGAAGGTTATGATGATCCACTTGCAATGGAACTTCTAAAAGAGGCAGGGATAAAGGTAGAAAAATATGAAGAATGAGGTGTCCTTATTGTTCTAAGATAGGAAGCAAGGTCATAGATTCAAGACTTACAAGGGATGGAAAGGTCGTAAGGAGAAGAAGGCAGTGTAATTTTTGTGGAAAAAGGTTTACTACATATGAAAAAGTAGAATTGAGTCTTCCTATGGTAATAAAGAAGGATGGAAGAAGAGAGCCATTCAGCAGGGAAAAGATAATTGCAGGGATCCAGAAGGCATGTCAGAAAAGACCAATAAGTATGGAGATGATAGAAGAATTTGTTGATTCACTTGAACTTCATTTTCAAGAGCTTGGAAAAAAGGAGATTCCAAGCTCTGAGATAGGGGAAATGGTAATAAATAAACTTAAGGAATGGGATGAGGTGGCATATGTAAGATTTGCTTCTGTATACAGACAGTTTAAGGATGTAACGGAATTTATGAAAGAATTGGAGGAGATAATAAGGAGCAAAAAGAAAGAAGATGAAAGAGTTTGATATAAAGTTTATGAAAATTGCTATTAGAGAAGCAAAGAAAGGACTTGGAAAAACATCTCCAAATCCTGCAGTAGGAGCTGTTATAGTAAAAGAAGGGAAGATACTTTCAAAGGGATATCATAAAAAGGCTGGTCTTCCTCATGCAGAAATAGAAGCACTGAAAAAGATAGGATGGAAGGCAGAAGGAGCAACACTTTATGTAACACTTGAGCCATGTAATCATTGGGGAAGGACTCCTCCATGCACAGAAGCAATTCTTAAAAGCGGAATAAAAAGAGTGGTTATAGGAATGAAAGATCCAAATCCTCATGTAAAAGGAGGAGGGGCAGAATTTCTGAAGGAAAGAGGAATAGAAGTAGAAGTAGGTATTCTTGAAGATGAGTGTTACAGACTAAATGAACACTATGTAAAATTTATAAAAACACATCTTCCTTTTGTTGCAGTAAAAGTTGCAATGACACTTGATGGATGGATTGCAACAGCAACTAAGGATTCAAAGTGGATAACAAATGAAAGGTCAAGAAGATTTGTTCATAGGCTTAGGTCAATCTCAGATGCAGTTCTTGTGGGAATAGATACAGTAATAAGTGATAATCCACTTCTTACAGTCAGGCATGTAAAAGGAAAAGATCCTGTAAGGATCATATTGGATTCAAGATTGAGGATTCCAGAAGATGCAAATGTAATAAGAAAATGTCCTTCAAATACAGTTATAGTTGCTGCAAAAGATTTTGTTTCTGAAGAAAAAGCAAAAAGATTTGAGGAAAAAACAGGAGCAAATGTCTTGTTGTGCAGAACAAAAAATGGAAAAATAGATCTTAAAGAGCTACTTTTTATTCTTGGAAAAAAAGACATAATGTTTCTTCTCGTAGAAGGAGGATCAAAGGTAATAGGTTCGTTTATAAATGAAGGTCTTGTTGACAAATTTTTTATCTTTTTTGCTCCAAAGATCTTGGGAGGATCTGATGGAATTCCTATGGCATATGGAAAAGGTCCTTGCAGGATAAGGGATTCATTAAGTTTGACTGATGTAAAAGTAAGGCGTTTTATGGAAGACATACTGATAGAAGGATATCCGAAAAAAACAAATTGACATTTTAGTTAAACATAAAATATTTATTCATGGAGGAAGGACATGGAAGAAGAAAGGGAATACAAGGAGATAGTGTCAACTGTTACAATAATAAAAAGGGTTCTTTATTCTTTGGTCTTTCTTGTGCTTCTTCTGAGTGTGTCGTTTAACATATATCTTGCTTTTCAGAATAAAAGACTAAATACAGCACTTGATCTCTATGTAGGAAGAGTTCATGAGATGATGATGAGGTATCAGGTAGAACAAAATCTCTTCAGGGATCTTCTGGATTATGCAAAAGACAAACCAGAACTCCAGAAACTCCTTAAAAAATACAACATTACCCCAGAAATCTTTTCTGAAACAAAAGAATAAACTATCTTTTTACAGCTTTTCAACAAAGATAGATCTTCTTTCTGAGACATTAAAAAAAATAAAGAATCCTGTAAAACAGACTCTTTTTTATTCTCCCCTCATAAACAAACTATCCTTATACAAAACCGTCATGAACATTTATTCAGAAAAGATCCCAAGCACAAGCTTTATATGTCAACCTGTTGCAGATGATATGGAGGTTGCAGTAGAAGTCTGGAGCACTTCTTCTGAAGACTTCTATTCTGAAGAACACATCTCAATATTAGATACAGATCTTGGAAGATTTGCTTTCCTTTCTGGTATATTTGAAAAAAGATCAGAGTGCATTTTCAGAAAAGCAGAAGGTATTTTAAAAAAAAATGGATTCAGTGTTTCAGATCTCATAAGGACCTGGTATTATGTAGGAGGTATCTTAAAAAAGGAAGGGAAAGAGACAAGGTATGATCTTTTGAATGAGATAAGGACGAGGTTCTATAAAGAGATATGGAAGGAAAATGAATATCCAGCAAGCACTGGAATAGGAATGTCTGAGGAAGGTGTTGTTTTAGATGGAATTGCTTTTGTTCCAAAAAGAGGAAAAAAGATAATCAGGATAGAAAATCCTCTTCAGATAAGTTCTTTTCAATACAATATACCCTTTGAAAAAAGACCAAAATTTTCAAGGGCTGTCTTTATTGGAGATTCCAGCTCAGGTCTTATATTTGTTTCAGGAACAGCAAGTATAAGAGGAGAAAAGGTAGTTGCAAAGGAAGATGTAAGAAAGCAGACTTTTATAACAATAGAGAACATTCAGAAGCTTATAAGTAAAGAGAATCTTTCAAGGTATGGAATAGGGCTAAAAGCTGAATTGAGAGATTTTGCATCAGTAAGGGTTTACATAAAAGATAAGAGAGACTTTGAAGAAGTAAGAGAAATATGTGAAAGATATTTTAAAGACATTCCAAAGATATATCTTGTAGCAGAGATATGCAGACCATGCCTTCTTGTTGAAATAGAAGGAATTTTAAACTTAGCTGAGTAAGTCAAGTATCTCTTTTAGTTCTTTTTTTATTTCACTCAATAAAGAAGCTGCCTCTTTCTTTTTTTCTTTCTCTTTTAGCTTCTTCTTTGCTCCTTTTATTGTCATCTTTTCTTCATAAAGAAGCCTTTTTATCTCTAAAAGAAGCTCTATGTCTTTTTTCTGATATGTCCTGTGTCTTGAATCAGATCTTCTTGGTCTAAGCTGTGGAAACTCCTTTTCCCAGTATCTTAAAACATACGGTTCTACACCAACAATTTTACTTACTTCTCCTATACGAAAATACTTTTTTTCCTGAGGAAACACAGACATTTATGCTTCTCTCAGCCTTCCTCCTGTTTTTTCAATTATCTCTTTTATCATCTTCTCATAAATGACATCCACATCTTTTTTTTCAAGAGTCCCTTTCATTGATCTAAACCATATTCTGAAAGCAACAGCCTTTTCATCCTTTTTTATCTTTCCACCTTCATAAAGGTCAAAGAGATGAACAGATTCAACAAGTTCTCCTCCTATCTTCCTTATTATGTCTTCTATAAGCTTTGTTTCAGTTGACTTTTTTACAACTACTGAAATGTCTCTATACACTGCAGGAAATCTTGAAAATGGCTTAAATCTTACAGGCTCTATAAAGTATTCTGAAAGATCTCTTAGATTTATCTCCATAATGTATACATCCTCTTCTATATTTAGCTTTTCTGTTATACGAGAAGAGATCTTTCCAACATGTCCTATAAGATGGTCTCCTGTATATATTCCTGCATATTCGTGCATTTCATAATAAGGAGGGATTTTATTATCCCTTCTGAAGGAAAAATCTTTCTGAGAGATGCTTTTTAAAAAAGATTCTGCACATCCTTTTATGTCATAAAAGTCCACCTTTCTTGGTTCAGAATACCATGTCTTTTTACTTGAAAGACCTATCTGTGCAGCAACAAGAAATGGAACTTCTTCTGGAAGTTCATCTTCTTTTTTCTTTATAAAGACTCTTCCAACTTCAAAAAGCTTAAGATCCCTTTCACCATAGCTTATGTTCGTCCTTATCGTCTCTAAGATTCCTGGAATAAGAGATGTCCTCATAACAGACTGTTCTGTTGAAAGAGGATTTGCAAGCTTTATTGGATCTTCAGAAAGACTAAGGAGATTTTTATATTCTGGAGAAATGAAACTGTATGTGATTATTTCAGAAAATCCCATACCAATCATTATCTCCCTTACTTTTCCCTCAAGCTTAATCAAAGTATCTTCTTCTTTTTCAGATGGTTTTATAT
>Ga0190326_1000052_pt1 | contig 17163 bp, 17 predicted proteins | sample 4870111112_MG_FD_165049 | JGI IMG/M metagenome (GOLD analysis project Ga0190326, IMG submission 165049) | Hydrothermal vent sediment bacterial communities from Southern Trench, Guaymas Basin, Mexico - 4870-11-11-12_MG | ecosystem: Environmental > Aquatic > Marine > Hydrothermal vents > Sediment ... | reverse complement strand
CCCGAGACGAAGCGTCCTAGGATAAACAAGGAGGGGTCCTGGCTCGACAGATACCAGAAGGAGGTCCTAAAGGAGTACTACTACATCCCGGCCCCCGGTGAGAAACTCGAGGAGCGAGAGTAGCCTTCTACTGTGTCCATCAGCGCGAAGGAAATATATAGGAGGGCACGCTCTAAAGAGCGCACACCGACAACAGCACGAGGTGTGAGGTATGAGCGCCCAGGAGGGCGTTATCCTGGTGGGTCAGAAGCCGACGCCGAACTACGTCCTCGCCGCAGTAATGCAGTTCACCCAGGGCTCCCAGCGCGTCATACTGAAGGCCAGAGGCCGCGCTATCTCCAAGGCCGTTGACGCTGCCGAGATCGTAAGGCGCTTCCTTGAGGGTAAGGTAAAGATCGCCAGCGTCAACATCGGCAGCGAGAAGCTCGGTGAGCCCGGCAAGGAGCGCACTGTCTCCACCATCGAGATCGTACTAGAGAAGGTAGAGTAAAGCGCTAACTCAAGGAAACAGTACCTTTTTTAATCTCTAAGTTTTTTGCGGGAATGGTTTTGGTAGGTGCTACTATTGGCTAGTATCAGATTAAGGCTTGATCATGTAGTCTTAATACCTCGTCACAAGTACACTCTTTATCTTACAGCCCCGGGCCTTGACGGTAAAGCCAAGTTAGTCCTAGAGTTTGTGCTGGACGGTGCAGTTGCAGGAATACAGGTTGGAGACATAGAGTTCGTTAAAGGTAAAGCTGAAGCCGAGGTTGTCGCGCCGCCGACAGAGGGCTCCGGTGAAATAATTGTGGCAGTAGAGGCTGGCTCTGAGCACTACGAGGCAGGAATCCCTGTAGCGGTAGGCGTGCCACCCAGTGAGAGGTTAAAGGTGGCCTTCGTATGGCATCATCACCAAGCACCCACACTGCTTCCTGACGGCAAACCTCACAGCACGTGGGCTGTAAAGCACCTCACAGAGGGGCTCTACTACAACTTCACAGGGGGACCCTACGCGATACACTTAGAGATTCACAGGAGACATCCTGAAGTACGCGACGTCGATCACTTTTCTCCCTCTCTCCTAGAGGCTTGGAACCTGGTAATCGAGGGTGTTATAGACGCGAGCCCAACTGCTAGAAGCCTAGCGCGTAGGGTCATTGAAGAGCTCCGGGCTTTGGTGGCTAGCGGTAGGGTTGAACCGCTGGCCAGCGTCTACGCTCACACTGTACAAGGTTACATGCTCAGGCTCTTCGAGAGCAAGGGATTGGGGTGGTTTGCAGAATACCTCCTCGAGTGGGAGCTCGAACTCGGTGCGAGAATTGTAGAGAGGTGCCTAGGTGTAAGACCGCGTGGCGTATGGACTCCGGAGATGTTCTGGGATCAGCGGCTTAGCGAGATCTACAGGAGGAAGGGCTTCGAGTACACTGTGTTATGTGATCAGCACTTTGCCAAGGCTGTGGGTGACAAGCGTAGCATATACGAGCCTTACGTTATGAGAGATACAGGGCTCAAAGTCTTCTTTAGGGACAGGCAGCTTAGCGACTGGATCTCTTTCATGGGAGACCCCGGGTCGGAGTACGCTGCAGACCTGGAGGCTCGTCGCTTTATAGTTGCTCTCTTTGAGAGGCTGAGGAGGCATCCCGGAGGCGTAGTAGTGATAGCGCTAGACGGCGAGAACTGGATGTTCATGCCTTCCGCTAAGAGGTATGCACCATACTTCCTCGACAGGGTTTATGCCTATCTCGAGGCAAACAGCGAGTACTTTGAAACAGTTACTCTCTCCGATGTTCTCGGCTCTATCGAGCCCACGAGGCAGATAGCGACTATACCCTGGGGATCGTGGGTAGGCCTTTCAGCATCCCAGTGGACTGGCAACGAGCGCGATGAACTATGGGAGTACGTCGTGACTAAGCTTAGGTGGGTAGCAGCGCTCTTAGGCTCCCTGCCAGAGCCTGTGAGGAGTAAGCTATCAAATGACCCGCAGTCCCCTGTTTACAGAGCACTGCTAGCGTCGGCCATAGCTATCGACAGCGACTTCTTCTGGTATGCATGGAAAGAACCTGAGCGCACTATAATAAAGTCCTGGGCTGACGAGGCCGAGAGAGTCTCGAAGGAAGAGCTCAGCAAGCTTGAAGTCGTAATCGAGCAAGGAAAGAGGGGGTCATTAGTGAGGTTTAAGAGCGCACTGGACTACCCGCTGAGAGTTACTGTCGAGTGCTTAAGTGGAGAGGCTCGTTTCGAGATAGAAATCCCGCCTTATGGACTAACTCAAATAGAAATGCCCTGTTACGAGGTAGCAGTAAAGGCTCCACCTGTCATTCTAGCGCAGGCTCCTAAGCCTTGATACTTGCTGTCTCGAAAAGCAGTTTCTCGGCGTCCCACCCGGGCAGTTTTCTAACAGCGGCTCTCACTTCAAAGGACAGGTTGAGCGGCTCTCGAAGCCCAAGAGCCTCTGAGACTTCCTCTTCCAGCTCTGCCGGTGCTCTAAAGCCTAGGATGTCGGTTAAGTCAATCTCTACGTACCCCCACTCTTTTTCGCTCGCTAAGGCCTCACGCAGCTTATCACCCGCCTTCTTAACCTCACTCAGCAACTTCTCTACCTCCTCCCGACACGCCCACTTGCCCCGCCCTCGGCAGACACCTTCCCACACACAGTAGGGGCCTGCATGGCTAAAGATCTCGGGCGATACCGCGTATAGACACGCTAGTAAGGCGTAAGCAGCAGTCCTTATCTCCCATTGAGCGTCCGTGCATGTTCGCTGCTCTATGACGTGTAGCAGTTCCTCGGCGTCCATCGCGCTCGAGAGATGCGTTTTTACTGAGTGAGGCAACACGAACCTAGCGTCTTCAGGAGCAACTCCGCGCTCTAAGAGGTACAGGTAGTTCTCAGCGGCACGAAGCTGAGTCTTTACGTACTCTAGGACTGCGTCTAAACCGGCTCTGACAATGCGCGGAGGTATGACGAACCATGGGTGCCGAGGCTGTAGCGTCACGTCTACCTTCACATAGCGCATGCTCTGCTGAACGTGAGCCGCTATCCTGTATCTTACCCACTGGTGAGTAAATACCCTGCTAACGTCCTCGAACGTCACTATGTAGTAGGGGAAATCGAGTATACTGCTGAGTTTCATCTTCCTAGCGAGTACAAACATCTTCTTCACTTCCTCGCGTGAGGGACAGAGCTTAGGAGCTGGGAGGGCCGAGATAGACGCCCACGCTATCCTTGCCGTGAGCTCAGCGGCTCTTGGTATATACGCCTCTAAGGTGACTTTCATGCCTACTCGGTGTGAAGTTACGTGGAAAGAGATTATGTCCGGATTATGGGCAAGGCCTTGCTTATGCCGGAGTAGGACACGAGAATGACCAAGAGTTAGAGGTAGCACTTTAAGGGAGGTTTAGGCCTAGTGTTTTTGGTGCGAGGTGAGAGTTTTGAGTGGGATGGCTGACAGAGCTAGAAAGACTGCCATGACTTTAATCTTGGAGGGACTTGCAGCTGCAGACCCCTACAAGGCTGTAAAACGCGCGCTCAGCTTCGAGAACGGGCGCCTAGTGGTGAAAGGCAGGGAAATTGAGGTCAAGGGCAACGTGTACGTGGTCGGGGCAGGAAAGGCTACTGGAGGTATGGCCACGGCTACCGAGGACGTCCTAGGTGACGCGATAGCAGACGGCGTGATTGCCGTGCCTGAGGAGATGGTGAGCCAGTATAGGCTTCGGAAGATAAGGGTGCTAGGCTCTACTCACCCTAAGCCGAGCGAGAAGAGCGTGCGGGCAGGACGCGAAGTCGTAGACCTAGCCAAGAAGGCTGGCGAGGGCGACGTGGTACTGGCCCTATTCTCAGGAGGAGGCTCAGCATTAATGGAGCTCCCTGTCGAGGGCGTCAGCATAGGCGACATAATGGAGGTAAGCGTGGCGCTGATGAACGCTGGCGCCGACATCTTCGAGCTAAACACGGTAAGAAAGCACCTCTCAAGAGTCAAAGGCGGATGGCTCGCCCGGCACGCCTACCCAGCCACAGTAGTCTGCCTCATGATCTCCGACGTGGTTGGAGACCGAATGGACACTATAGCTTCAGGGCCGACAGTACCTGACCCTACGACCTTCGAGCAGGCAGTAGAGGTCATGAAAAGGCGGGGGGTGTGGGACAGCGCGCCGCCTGCAGTTAGAGAGTACCTGGAAAAGGGCCTGCGAGGCGAGGTTCCTGAGACCCCTAAGCCTGGGGACCCTATCTTCGAGAGAGTGTATAACGTCGTGGTAGCGAGCAACATAGAGTCCCTTAGGGCAATGAAGGCTAAGGCCGAGTCTCTCGGTTACAGAGCGCTCATCCTAACCTCCCTTCTAGAGGGAGAGGCCAGAGAAGTCGGAAAGGTGGCAGCTGCGATCGCTAAGGAGATCAGAAGGACGGGAAACCCCATCGAGCCCCCTGCCGTAGTGCTCGCGGGGGGCGAGACTACAGTCACGGTCAGGGGCAAGGGGCGAGGTGGTAGAAACCAAGAGTTAGCTCTCTCTGCTGCCATGTACATTGAGGGCTTAGACGGCATAGCGATAGCCGCTGTCGGAAGTGACGGACGCGACGGCCCAACGGACGCAGCAGGAGCTGTCGTAGACGGCTTTACAGTCATTAAAGCCAAAAAGGCAGGGCTAGACCCGCTTAAGTTCCTAGACGATAATAACAGCTATGAGTTCTTCAAGGCTGTAGGCGGCCACATAAAGACTGGCTATACGGGGACTAACGTAAATGACTTTCTAGTCATAGTCGTTGAAAAAGAAGGGGGAGAGGGCTAGAACCTAGTTCTACCCCGCCCCCTAAACCCTACACGCCTTTCGGAGACATTATTTGACTCGTTAACTTTCTCGATTTCTCGGTCTGCTTCCTCCAGTTTTCCAAACCTACCTTTACCTAGCCTAATAGAGTTCCTAAACATAGTCACATAGCCGTTACGTAGCTTCACAGTTGAACCTTCTAAGGCGCGTACCTCGTCTATTTCGTTGTCCCATAGTGTCATGTATACAACCCCGGTCTCGTCGCCCACTAGAGCCTCAGCAACTCTGTGCTCATTGCCGTCCTTTCTCGAGAATACGCGCCTCTCGTCGCCCACGTTTAGTATTCTAAGAGTTAGGTTTACGTTTCGCATACCAGGCCGCAAGTCCCTAACTCTAAGCTCTCTCGGCGCCATTCTAACACTCTCTTTTTTCCTAGCAGGCCACCCCCGCCCCTAGTGTTATATAAGTCTTGTCTCCATCCTAGAGAACGTGCAGCTCGGGATAGTGCCTAAGCTGCTGTTCTACGCAGCTATCGCTCTCTCTTCGCTATTCCTAGCCCTTGCTGTCTTCCTGGCAACGCGCAAGTGTGAGAGAGTTTCCGAAAAGAGAGTAAGTCCACGGCTGGTTACAGTGCTGGTACCTGTGCGTAACGAGCCTCCTGAGGTGCTTCGACGCCTCGCTGGGACCTTAAGGTCCCTAGCCGAGGCGCTACCCGTCGAAGCGATAGTTGTCGATGACAGCTCGGAGGAAAAAGCGGGAACCGTACGCGCGGCGCTAAGCGGCACGGCTACGATCCTCCACAGGGCTAGTCCGCGCGGCTTCAAGCCAGGGGCCTTAAACGACGCGCTTAGTATTGCTAAGGGCGACGTTATAGTAGTCATAGACGCTGACACAGAGCTAAGGCCTCGCGTTCTCATAGACATGCTCAGCGCGATAGGGGCTGGTTACGACTACGTCCAAGCGCCTGCAGTGCCTAGCGACTCCTCAACACCTGTCTCGTGGGCCTACGCTGTATACGAGGTATTCCGCAACGAGTTCTTGCTTAGAGGCACTGCTTGGGCCGGGACGCCCATGGTATCTGGCTTTGGCTACGCTTTCAGTAAGGAGTCACTCCTACGTATCGGGGGATGGAGAGAGGACGTGCTTGCCGAAGACGCTGAGCTTAGCGTGCGAGCAGCAAGACGGGGTTTGCGCGGCGCGCTAACCAGCGGCAAGGTTAGAGACCTGCCGCCGGCGTCGCTCAGCGACCTTCGTAAGCAGCAGCAGAGGTGGATACTAGGCTCTTTCCAAGCTCTACGAGAGGCTATGAGGGGCGTGCTAAGGAGGGAGAAAGGGTCTCTCTTTTACTCTCTAGTCCTAGCCTTCTATGCAGGCCTTCTCTCCAACTTACTCATAGGGCTATCAGCACTATCAGCTTTGTTCGTGGGAGTAGGTCCTAGCATGCTAGACGTGGCGGTGGGCACTATTCCTCTTAACTTACTACTAATTGCCTTCGCTTTCCTACTAGTAAGGCGTGCAGCAGAGGAAATAGGTCTCTTTAAGGCTCTCGTGGGAGCAGCGCTTGGCGCAGCATTGTACAACTCTTTATCGCTTTATGCCCTTTACGCGCTAGCACGTGCCATAGCCGGTCTCGGCGGTGAGTGGATTGTTACGGGGAGAGTACGTAGGAGAGAGAAAGTAGACCACCTACTTTACGCGCTTACAGCCCTGTTCTTTGCAGCAGCACTAATTGCGGCTCTTAAGTCTGCTCTCTTACTGGCTGGCTGGATAGGTGGCATATTAGCTAGCGTATTAGGTTGCTGGGCACTAGAGGTATGGGGGAGGGCCGATAAGGTCTGGACGAGAAAGAGCGGGGGCTAACGATAGGTGCCCCCCTTCCATATAGCGCGGAGCTCACGCATCACTCTCCTTCTTACTCTTTCGTCTATATACTCCAGCCCGCCCTTCATCTCTAGTATTGCCATTACAGCCACTACGTGCGAGCATATGTTCTTCTCCTTATATCCGGGACACGTGCAGACCAGCTTATCGCCCTCTATTTTGACTATATGGCGGTTCTTGCGGCCCATGACATAAAACATGTAATCACTGATCTTCACGACTCGACCGGTCTCTATCAGCCACGCGGCTTTGTCAACTATCTTTCTGAGAGCTTCAGGACTTAGCTCCTCAAGCGCCAATGGGGGCACCCGCTACCTATTCGCGTAGGCGCTATAAAACAGTCCCGTTGGACGCCACCTTGGACACCACCTTGATTAGGTCGGAGACCTTTCTTCAACCGTATGAGGCTCGTGGGTATAGTATCGGACAGCCACGACAACTTACCGGCGATAGACAGAGCTGTAGAGAAGCTCCGTAAAGCGGGAGTGAACGAGGTAGTTCACGCCGGCGACATAATTGCACCTTTCTCCTTGAAGAAGTTCAAGAGTTTCAAACTCTTCGCGGTGTTTGGGAACAATGACGGTGAGCGGCTACTTCTATCGAAAGTTGCCGCCGACCTAGGGTTTACGCTTTCTGACCAGCCCTTAGTCGTGGAGATAGACGGGTATAGAATAGCTGTGATACATGGCGTGCAAGGGGCAGGACCCACAAGGGCCTTCGCGTACTCGCTTGCCAGGAGCGGCGACTACGACTTCGTAGTCTATGGGCACCTTCACGAGGCAGAGGTACGCAAGGTCGGCGACGTGCTTGTAGTAAATCCGGGCGAGGTATGCGGCTACTTAACGGGCAGGTCCACGATAGCTATTTTGGACTTGGAGGAGAGGAGTGCGAGAATAGTCGACATTTAGAATAACCTTAAGAATAACCAAGGTTTCAGAGAGGGTTCCGGGAAAAGTTCCTCAGCATCCCTTTTTCAACTCCTCGCAGAGTAGCCTCACAGTATGAAGGGTGTGAAGGTACTAGCCCTGGCAATAGTGGCCATAATGCTATCGGCCTGCGTAGCAACAGCAGGCTTGCCCGTAGACGGGCAGGCAATATCAGCTTCAAGGCTAATAGAAATTGCTGAGACGGCTCGCCAGCGCGCGCTCTGGGCCTTAGATGTCGTCCTCCAGGCATTCTCCCTCTACAACGCTACAGCATATAACGTCACTCTGCCTATCAGCGTGACGCTACCAGTTAACTTAACGGGTATAGTATCATTCAACCTCACACAGGTTACTCCCGAAGACGTGATAGAGTACGTAAGGACTCTAATCGAGAAGGGCGACGAGTACTTAGAGCTCGCGAAGTCGGCGTACGAAGCGGGTAACTACACGGCCGCTAAGTACTATGCAGTCACAGCCATTAGGCTATATGGCTCCGCAACTAGAATCTCGATCTCGGTCCTGAAAGTCTTTGAGGGAGTCGGACTAGTCAAGATAACACTAGGAGTCAATATCACTCTAGTTCTCAACAGAACAAGGCTACACAATAGGACTAGGCTACACAACGTAACGAGGGTAATGAACAGGACCGGTCTGATCAACATGACACGCTGCGCCAACGCATCTGCAGCTTACGGGATCCTGGTAGCCGCTGAAAGGGCAATTATAATGGCTGAGAGGCTTAACACCACGCTACTAGCCTCCAAGGCCGTGAACTACACTGAGGCTGAAGAGGAGTACAGAGAGCTTCTATCCAAGCTTGACGAATTAGCTGCAGAAATAGAGGTGCTAGTGAACCAGTGCAGAGTCGAGGAGGCAGCGAAGCTACTAGGCGAGATGCACAGGCTAATAACGACGTTCATCCGCGAGACTCTGACTCGCGAAGTAGCTCCACGCTGCTTAGCGCACAAGGTGGCAAAGATGTTCAACAAGACCAATGTACCAGACTTCGTTAAGGAGATAATAAAGCACGGAGGCAACTGGAGTAAGGTCAAAGACGCTCTAAAGCAGGCTAAAGAACACATCAAGAGGGGTCGCGGGCACATCCCGCCAGGAGTGCCTGGTCACGTACCAGGCCCGCCACACGGGACCCCGCCTGGAATGCCGCCAGCCCCGCCTCACAGCGAGGAATAAAAACAAGTAGTTTTATTTCTTTACTAATCTTTTTCCAATTAGGAGGTGACAGTGTGGTGCGTAGGGTAGGCTCGCTAGTAGTCATCGCGCTGGTCTTACTCGCTAGCTTAGCTTACTTGAAGGCTTATGGACAGCCTTTAACTAGCTCGAGAGTCGTAGTGGAAGTCTATAGAGACGGCGCGGCTCTCGTGACTGAGACTTACGTGCTTCGCAATGTTACTCTAGGCGAGGTTCTTCTCAAGTTACTGTATGAGCCCTCGCCTGAAGTACCTATAATGGTCGTTGACCAAGATGGTGCGCCCCTACCCTACGTACAGGAGGATTCCATGCTGGTTAAGGTACTAGTAGCCAACACGAGCTTCCTTAATGTCACCTACGTGACGCAGGCTCTCACCTCTAAGAATGGTGGAGTGTGGGTGTTCAAAGCTAAGGCTCCTGACGAGCTCACAGTGCTTCTTCCTCAGGGTTCCACAGTGCTTTACGTGTCGGCAGTGCCTGACGTGGTAGACGTAATCGGAGATAAGCTACTGTTCACGTTCAAGGGCGTCGACGAGGTGGAGATCCAGTATATTCTCGAGATCGCCGTTAAGGTCGTAACCCCCAAGCCAGTAAATGAAACTCAAGAGCAGCCAGCACAGAAGGAACAGCCTAAGCCAAGTCCTACTCCGCCAGAGACCGAGGAGAAGAAAGAGATGTTGCCCCTACCGCTACCGATACTAGTGATAGTTATCGTACTGATCGCGCTGGTTGTGGCCGTAGTGCTATCAATACTAGTGCTAAGACCTCGGCGTAGCGAGTACATTTCGCTTAGACCGGAAGAGGAGGAAGTTCTCAGGAGGCTAAGGAGCAGGGGCGGAGAGGCCTTCCAGCACGAGATAGCTAAGGAAATGGGGCTACCCAAGACTACCATGTGGCGTCTCGTCAGGAGGCTTGAAAGCAAGGGACTTATCGAGATCGAGAAGAGGTACGGCATGAACTACCTTAGGCTCAAAAGGAGGGGTCGGTGGGCCTAGCGCCTGTCACCGCTCCATTGCGTAGGGGCGCAGGCCCCTCATCCCCCTCTACTGTCTCGATTTAGCTCTTAAGAAATATTCTTTCGCGCACTTCAACCTAAATTGGTTCTCATGGTCCAAGTAACCTATAATTCCCACGATTCTGCGTGTGGGCTGAGATGAAGCACCTAGATCTCGCACGATTAGTAATTAACGCAGCTCAAAGAGGAGCTGAGGCTGCGCGTGAAGTCTTAAGGAGAGGTGAAGCTGCGAGGCCTATTGGGCGAGGGGCTGCGGGCGATACTACACTAGCTATAGATAAGGCCGTAGAGGACACTATACTTTCATTTCTAGAATCTGAAGTCGATAACTTCACGTTCTTGGGCGAGGAGACAGGTCTCGTATGTCACGGTAGCGAGTACCCGCTTTTCGTCGTAGACCCCGTAGATGGGAGCTTTAATGCTAGCCGAGGTCTTTCGCTTTGCAGTGTCTCAGTGGCGGCAGCATTAGGCTGTACTCTAGGGGACGTCGTGGCTGGTGCTGTGGCGCCAATAAGTCCTCCGGGGCCGGTGATATGGGCTATTAAAGGTGGAGGGGCCTACAGGGGACACGACAGGATCTCGAGAAACGTAAAGGGGCCTGGGTTTGGTCTATGTGTACCCTTCAGTAGAAGAGGGGCTATGCCCGCAGCACTTGTTGCTGCAGAGGCCGCACGAAGAGGATGGAAGGTGAGAGCGCTTGGATGCGCTAGCATGGAAGTGTGCCTGGTAGCCGAGGGCAGGCTTGACGCCTACGTAAACGCCTGGAAAGCCGCTCGGCCTGTAGACCTGGCAGCCGCTCTTCTCATAGCACGGGAGGCTGGATGTATTGTCGAGACCGAGTGGGATGTCGACTTGACGAGCCTAGACACTAGGATAAACGTAGTAGTTGCTGCTGACAGTGAAGCGTACATGAGAGTCGAGTCTCTTCTCAAGACTGCCCTGAAGGGCACAAGCAGCGATCAGCCGGGTAAGTTGCGGTCATAGGTCGCCGCCGGGAGTTCTCATCACGAGAGCCGTCGCCGGCGGCCAGCCTCATCCTAGCCCTTAAGGGCCTGTTGGCTGGCCGTCGCGGGCATGTTTTAAACGTGGCGGGACTTAAAAACGGCTCGGTGGAAACGTGTGGAGATAGACTACGTCTACTCGGCATGGCTTGAAGAGATTAGGCCTAGCGGGGAAGTGAAGGTGATATTTAACGGGCGTGGCTACTTAAAAGGCGAAGGAGACGCAGTATTTCTCTTCGCTGCACCCATTAAGCCCTTTTACATGGCGGTGCATGGCGAGTGGGCTCGCGGAGTGTTCTATGAAAATGACGGTACGGGTGCGAGAAAGTTCTATGTGTTCTCGCATGAGCGGCGCGAGGGCGACAAGGTCAGAGTAAGGCTCGTGTTGAGAGGCGTTTTCGAAAAGGGAGTGCTCGAGCGCGGGGTCTACAAGGCGCCTGTGGAGTGGCGAGGAAGGCACAAACACGTAATCACCGTGCTTGGGGCGCTCAAAGTGTCGGGAGTGAAGCCCCCTAAAGCTCTAGTGTCTCGAGGAAAGGCTGGTGTCACTATGTCATGGCTCTGGAGGAAGGGCTTCAAAGGAGAACTAAGGTTTAGATTCACGGCTTGAGGGGTCAGTCTGATGCAGGCTTCTTCACAGCTCAGTGCCGCCTGAGTCAATCATCCCCGTATAGTGAGGAGCGTTGAAGGGATTTGAAGACTACTGAAGAGGGGGGTGCTTGTGGAGAGTGACAGTGCTCTAGTACCTAGGCGGTATATCGACGCGCACTGCCACCTTCACGAGTATAGCGATGATGAAGTAAGGAAGCTTGCTAGTAGCTACGTCATAATTGCTGTGTCTGACGACGCGGAGTCCTCGGTTAGAACCCTAGAGCTAGCGAATAGATATGGCGTGTATGCTTGCGTGGGCGTGCATCCATGGGAAGTTGGTAAAGTGAGCGACCGTGATCTTGCAGAAGTCGAGCGTCTCGTGTCCCAAGAGAGGGTTGCGTGTATAGGAGAGGTAGGTCTCGACAAGAAGTTCGTACCACAGACTTACGAGAGGCAGCTCGAAGTGTTTAAGAGGATGGTAAGACTGGCAGTAGAGTACTCACTCCCTATGAACCTCCATACGGCCGGTGCCTGGCGGGACGTGTTCGAATTGGTGCTGTCGGCGGGCGTAGACAGAGCATTATTCCACTGGTACAGTGGCCCGCTCGACCTGCTAAGCGAGATTATCTCCGTCGGGTACTTTGTCTCGATAAACCCTGCTGTCACGTTCCAGCGCAAGCATCAGAGAGTAGTCAAGGAGGCTCCTCTATCCTCTATCCTCACTGAGAGTGACGGCCCTTACAAGTACAGGGGACTTGACCTGGGACCTCCCCTAATCAAGCTAGCCGTGGAAAAGATCGCTGAGATTAAGGGTATAAAAATAGAGGACGTTGTAAGGGCGGTAAGCGAAAATGCTCGTAGGTTTCTCGGAGTCAATGTGCTATAGCTCGGCAGCCAGGTTCACCGTGATCTCGGCTATGTCAGAGCTATAGTCGGCTACTCTCTTCAAGCTCTCGAGAACTGTACTTACTACTAGTACTTGAGAGGCTTCAGGTCTCGTCTCTAGGATCTTCCTGAGCACTGCCGCCTCGTCGCTCCTTAATCCCTCAACTTTCTCCACAATCTCGTGGGCGAGGCTCTTGTTCATCTCGAAGAATCCTTTACACGCAGCATCGAACATCTCAGACGATTTTCTACCTAGTATGGCGAGGAGCTCGCATATCTCTGCGCAGTCCTTTATCTGAGGGATCATTATGGCTACTCTCTTGGCGTGGTCTGCCACTCTCTCAACGCTCTTACTCACTATTCTGTAACCTAAAGCCTCTCTAAGGTCCCTAAGCCCTACCTCAGACGGTAAGTACAGGCCTACCGCCGCCGACTTAAGTTGCCTGACTATGAATAGATAGAACTTATCGACAGTGTCTTCGCGCTCTACTATCTCGCGAAGAATGTCCTCCTGGGGGTTCAGTAAGCACTCGACAGCGTCGTTCACCATAGAGCTTGTAATCTTCATCATCCGCCTAGTGGCGTCCTTAACTGAGAGCTCAGAAGGCTTGGCTAGGCACTGTACGACCATTGAGCGCGCGTCCTCCTCGATTATCTCAACGCCTATCAGTTTCTTAGAGAGAGCACGCTTTACCGCCGCTCTATGCTCGTAGGTCCCCTCTTCGAACTGTATCCTTATAACGTCATACCCTAGGAGGTATCTGGCTATGAACTCTCTTTCTACAGCCTTTGGGGTGATCTTACTGCTGACGACCATTGTCGTCTCGTAAGCTCGCTTTTCGTCCTTTTTCGGTAGGAGGCGCAGAGAATAGTCAGGCTGAATAACCATAGAGAGTTTGTCGCCTGGGCTTATTCCGACCTGCCTGCACCACTCCTTGGGCAGTGACACTATTAAAGTAGAACCTCCAGTAAGCACAACTTTCCTTTCAAAGACTCCTCGAGGCAAAATTAACTCCCACTGTCTATAGAGCACTAATGTGGTATATTAGTCTTCGTTATACTCCTTCCGAATATATAGCACTCGAGAGTGTTCTACCATTATAGAGTTTACGACAAGGTATTACAGCACTAAAGAGGCCTTTCACTTATACAGAAAGATGTTCAATTACTAAGGGTCAGGCGGTTCGGTAGACATCACGAGTCAGCTAGGCGAGAGGTCTTCATCCCCCTCTATAGCGGCACCTTAGGGGTATTTAGAAGTCCTCTTTCATAGCGGTCAGTAAAGGGGGAGGAGCGTCATCTTAGTCTCTACGGGGACAGCGAGTCATCATCCCTGTAGTAATTATTTATCCTGCGGGGAGATATGGGTGGCGGTGCCCTTTGACGGAGGTGCTAGTCGGGCTCCTGTTCGTAGCGCTGCCGGTCGTGCTAATGGCGGCTCTAAGATGGAGCGCGCTCAAGACGGGAATCGCGCTTTTAGCGCTCGCAGTGGCCTACTCCCTAGCGGTCTTGGGATTGGGCGCCTTAGGGCCAGCACTTGAGGGCCTAATTAAGGGTGCCAGGGTAGCGGCAATAGCGTTCTCCGCCTACATATTTTACCTTGCCTATAGGGAGGCGGGCTATGAACAGGAGCTTACGGCCAAAGTGCTTGGGGGTGGGGCTGAAAGAGCGGCACTCGCAGTATACCTGGGCGGCTTCTTAGAGGCTGTCTCCGGCTATGGAGTACCCGCTGCAGTAGTAGCACCGTTACTAGCGTCAGCGGGACTTAGCGAGACTAGAGCTCTAGTGGCTGCCTTACTAGGTCACTCGTGGGCCGTGCCATTTGCCTCGCTTGGTGTTCCTACACTGGCTCTCTCTCTGGTTACTGACGTAGGCCCTAAGGGGCTGTCGGTCACTACGGCAGCGCTGTTAGCCGCTCCCTTTGCGTTGCTAACTGCTCTCACGTCAAGGACTGTGGGGGCTAGCAGTAAGCATGCAATAGGGCTTGCCTGCCTCTCTCTAGCCCTAATGGTTACAGTCGCTAGCCTAGGTAGATTCTCCGCACTAGTGGCGGGTGCTGTGGGTCTTGTCTTGGTATTCGCTATGAGGGGGAGGCTACACCTGCTGAGACCGCTAGCTCCCTACATGGCGCTTGCAGCTCTACTAACACTGGTCTCACTGGCAGGGTTAAGGAGTCTGGAGGTTCAGGCTGCAACTGTCCTCCTGCTAGCTGTCCTACTCGTAGTTTCCAAGCGGGGAGATCCGCGCAGGTTCGTGTCGTCACTAACCCCGGCCTTAAAGACAGCAGTCACGCTAGTAGTGCTTTCAACGGCTGCTATACTAGCATCGCGTAGCGGCATGCTGGGAGCTATTGCTCAGCAGTTGACGCTCCTAGGCGAGGCGTACACGTACCTCGTCCCGCTTGTAGGTTTTCTAGGGGCCTATGTGAGCGGGAGCTGTACGGCTTCGAATCTGTTATTCGGCGTCCTTCAGAGAGAATTCGCGGAAGTAGTGGGGGTTTCTAAGGAGCTAGTGCTGGCGTTTCACAATGCGGGAGGAAGTGTGGGAAGCGTCGTATCGCCGGCAAAAGTTGCCGTAGGTGCCTCTACGCTTAGGTCTGCTGATGAGAGTGCAGCTTTTAGAAAGGTTCTTCCGCTCGCGCTAGCCGTTGCGGTAGTTCTCTGTATAGAGGCTGTACTGCTCGCTACTCTGTAGCGCGAACCATTTTTAATTAGTCTCTCGTCTAGGCACTGGAGAGTCAGGAGAGGGGCAGTAGAGAATGACAACGTGGATAGTAGAGCTTGTGCCTTTCAAGCTAAGACAGGGGGTACTAATCCAGGGATTACCGGGTATGGGTTTTGCGGGCAAGATAGCAGTTGACTACATAATTCAGGAGCTAAAGCTCAAAAAAGTCGCTGAACTGTACTCTGAGCATCTCCTACTGCCGATGGGCAACGCAGGGCTGCTCGTCACAGATGACGGTTCGATGCGTCTACCTCACTACGAGTTTTATCTTTACGAAGCCCCTGAGAGGGACATCCTATTCTTGACGGGAGACGTCCAACCGGTGAGCTGGGGGCAATACGAGGTCGCACTAAAAGTTCTCGAGTATTTCAAGAAAAAAGGAGGCGTTGAAGTGGTAGCAGTATGCGGGACGATCGTCGGTCTCGAGGAAGGCAAGAGGGAAGTCTACTTTGTTGCCGATACTGAGGAGACCCGGGAGTATCTGTCAAAGCTCGGCTTTAAGCGCTACGAGGGGGGCACGATAACGGGCGCCTGCGGTCTAGTTCCGGGGCTAGCTAGGCTAAAGGGCTTTAAGACGTATATCCTAATGAGCACGACAAAGCCCCACGCCCCCGACCCAGAGGCTGGCAGGGAGGTAGTTAAGGCCCTTATCAAGCTCTTCGGTGTTAAAGTGAGCCTAGAGAATCTCGACCGTGTAATAGAGGAAATTAAGAGAAGGGAGGAAGAGCTAGAGAAGCTGAGGGAGTTCTTAGAGAAGCAGAAGGAGGAAAGGAAGCCTGAGTACTATGTGTAGCACTTGGGGCTAATTTAGTCTCAAAGTTGCGGAAAAGCTAAGAGGCTAGGCGCGTAGTACTCATTAGTGCCCGGGCCTATGCCGAGGGGGTTATGAGGCGATCGGTGAGCGCGTGACAGCCGACGAGGCCCGGGCACTAGTACTCTTCTCTAGGAGCTCTGATTCTCACCTTATAGAGAGTTCTGATGTAGTCCTCGACCCATATGTGCTCAAAGAAAGCCTTGTACTGTCTAACAATGACGGAGTCTCGAGAAACGAGCCCTCCTCCTATGACGTCATTAACTGCTGGCGCGAAGTACGCGGTGTCGTCAATTATTGCTAGGACGAAGGGAGGGCTTGGCTCTATGTACCTGACGAAGGAGGGAATTGTGGAGTATCTCCTGAAGAATGTAAAGTCTCCTGTTGCGACTCGAGTATCGCAGCCTCTGCTTCTCGCGTTAAAGAACGCTTGAACAGCCCCGCTCCCAAGTGTTGATAGCCTAGGGGTAGCGACCCACACATAGGTTCTGGCACTTTTTACGTGTTTAAGAAGCTGCGTCAAGAAAGCGTTGACGCCCTCTAGCAGTACCGTTTGCTCGGGCAGCTCGGCCTTAGCGGTCAAGCTCTCTAGTAGCCTAAGCATCCTCTCGTTCCACATCTCCCTCTCTTCCACCTTCCTCTTCAGGACTTCTAGCGACGGGGAAGCAGTGTAATAAGCGGGTCGCCCCTCGGTCTTTGCGACGAGACCTCGCTGCCATAGAACTTTTAACGTAGTGTACACGTGCGGTCTAGCTATCCCCAATGCTTCCGAGATCTCACCTACGGTTGCCCTGCCTCTAAGTAGCAGGAATGACAGTATCTCGGCTTCTCTCCTAGATAGGCCTAGATGCTCAAGCCAGGCTATAAGCTCCTTCTCCACCCGCCTACCACCGCGGGGTAGGGAGAAAGTCTTACATTTAAGTAGTACTTTACCGTTTTAGTCAGTAATAATTAGAGAGGAGCCATACATTGCCTATACTGACCCTCGTCAGGCCTTCTTCTTTTGCAGCTCTAAGGGCTTCTTCTGCATGACGTCTGCTTGTTGGGGGTAAGTCGTACATCACGTAATCGGGGTGGAAAGCTAACAGTGTGTAGGGAATATCAGGATCTATGGAGGCTAGGAACCTCGCGATCATTCTTACTTCTTCCTCGTCGACGTAGCCAGGCACTAGAAGCGTGCTGGCTGTAAACAGGGGGACCTCCGGCCTCTCGGCAGCCATCTCTGCTACAAGTCTAGCATTCTCGTAGAGCCTGCCCAGCGGGACGCCTGTTAGCGCCTCGTAGATTCCAGGGCTCCAGGCTTTCAGGTCGAACTTCACAATACCACCAGTGTCAAGCGATAACTTGGCAGCAACGCGTAGTAGATTGGGGTTCCAC
>Ga0190326_1000051_pt1 | contig 17184 bp, 15 predicted proteins | sample 4870111112_MG_FD_165049 | JGI IMG/M metagenome (GOLD analysis project Ga0190326, IMG submission 165049) | Hydrothermal vent sediment bacterial communities from Southern Trench, Guaymas Basin, Mexico - 4870-11-11-12_MG | ecosystem: Environmental > Aquatic > Marine > Hydrothermal vents > Sediment ... | reverse complement strand
TTCTCCTTCCGTCTTTATATACTTTCTCAGCTAAATGGCCAATCTTATACTGTATTAGCAATTCAGCATTCTCTCCGAAAACCTTATGCAAACCCTCTTTTAAAATAACTCTTGCTACAAATTCTTCGAACAATTTCTCCATTGGAATCATGAGTGAGAATGTCTCAATTTTTGAAGCTTGAAGGGTTAAAGTCGATCCCTCAAGAATAAGCCTACACAATTCAATAAAGGGTTTAAAATCGATATTTAATCTGTTAAACGTTATTCTGTCGATTTCTTGTGGTGTAACTGGAGTTAACGTCACTCCATCTAAGATTTCCATTATTCTTCGAAGTAAACGGTAATTTTCGGGACTTTTTGTCTTTCTTGATAATAGATAACATGTGTATTTCAGAGTTCGGTTTATGAGATTGTTAATCGTTCTTTCGTAATAAATGCAAGGTATAATATGCAATCTTGCTGGATTCGTATATCTTGCAAAGTCTATTCTTCCTTTAACAAATCTAAGTTCGTCTCCCCTTCTTACGTATTCGTAATTTTGCTTTACCTTCAGAAGGGATAGTAGATTTTTTGCGAAGAGGTAAATAAAAACTTCAAAGAAATCGTGCTTAACTTCTTCTAAACCCGTGTAATCTATTTCCTTTATCTTCAATCTTTGAGTAAATTCGAGCATTTTTAAGAGATTTTTAATCGCAACTCCTTTCAGTTCTTCAAAATTCCTCTTTTCTCCATTCTTTAAAAATTTTGGGAGTATTTCTATTGTGATATCGCCAGCTTTTATTACGCCGACGTAGTTCAAAGCCTTTACCTCTTTCCACTTTAACTCTATCAAATTTTTATCGCTTAGTTTCTTGAGTTCTTCTATTGTCTCCTTTCTCAGTATTAGCTCATCGTTTTTCTCGTCATAAAAGTCTTGAACCCCTTCTTTGAATTTCTTTAATGTGTATTCAAACAATGTAACGATGTTATCCACTTCGCTCACCTCTTTGAGCAAGCTCTTTCATAGCTTCTATGAATTCATCATTGTCGAATCTCCCATCAGCTTTCTTCCTCCTTTACAACTCCTTTAAGAGCGTTGATAAAATCCCTTTCCTCAACGAATTCGTATATAATTTTGTCTCCAATCTTTTCTTCTTTTACGAAATTGCCGTTTAACACTTCACTTAACTTTTCTGGACTGTCGTAGAAGTATTCTTGGAGTAATGGGATGATTTCATGATACCAAATGTATTCTAAAGTTTTTACTATGTTTTCGCTATTCTTTAGCTTCAGTAAATAGCTATGTCCGATTTGATGATCTCTATCGTAAACTCTCTTTATCTTCTCATTAATGGAGTAAAGAACTTTAACGACAAGCTTTTTAACGTCATCGGGATTTTCTTCGCTCAATTCATTGATTTCCCAGCTTTCTATCCTACTGATAGCTTCTCCCTCGTTATTAACGTTACCAATTCCAAGCTCGTTGATTAAAACTTTGTAAGATGGCATAAGCTCTATGAATCCGAATCTCCTTCTCAAAGCGATGTCTATTAATGCTATGCTTCTGTCTGCGGTGTTCATCGTTCCAATGATGAATAAGTTGGGTGGAACTCCAAAAGGTTCTTTGGAATACGGTAGGGTTACGATAATCTGATTATCTTCTCCAAGTCTTTTGTCAGCTTCGAGCAAGGTTATTAGTTCCCCAAAAATCCTTGAAATGTCTCCTCTGTTTATCTCATCGATTACGAGGTAGAATTTTGGAGCGTTTTCGAATAGTCCATTAATATCTTCTTTGCTCAGCTCTTTAATACGATTCCATAGTTCCCTTTTCTTTTTAAGGTATCTGTCGTATTCATTAATGTTTCCGTTTTCAATTTCTTTTAATGAGTTTAAAAGTTCTTCAGCTATGTTTTTCAAATCATTCTTAGCCGACTTTAAAGCTTCGCATATAGCTCTGATAGCTATTCTCTTGAAAATACCATCCTCAACGATGAACTTTAAACCACTTGTAGTAGCTTCAGCTGGAATCGGTTTAAGTCCTTCGACAAATTCTTCGTAGCTGTAAGACGGATGAAACGTTACAAACTCGTAAAACTTCTTATTATTCGTTTCACCCATTACGTAATTTTGAGCAGTCCAAGTTTTACCCGTTCCCGGTGGCCCGTAAAGGATTACCTGCTTTTTGGAGTTTAAAATTTGATCTATTTTGTTTTTTAGGGTAGTATCTATTTTATTTTCATTTATTATTCTCTTAATTTCTGCTTGTCTTTCCCTTATTATTGGCACAATTTCGTTATACAATTTTGTCATAGCTTTCACAGCCCATTCTTCAAGATCTTCGTTAAGCTCTGAGTACGGTTTAGAAATGTGAATCCATCTATATACTCGCAGATCTCTGAGAATTTCCAGCTCACCACCAACATCCCTTGCAATTTCCTCAAACTTAGATTGATGATCTCGCAGTATAGTATTCAATATTCTATCATTTTTATTAGGATCGCCCGTAACTTCTATATGGATTCCAACACACAATTTTTCTCCTCTAAATAGCCACTCTAAATGAATGTATCTACGCACAGTTTCGTCAAAATCTGATGGAAGGTATAATAGCCTATAATAGTTTGTTACACCTCCTAATTGATTCTCTGAAACTTCTGCACATCTTTCAAGGAACTTCCTACTTATTATTTCTAGGAATCGATTAAATCGATTAGATGAAATTATTCTTTCACCATATTTATATAAGATTAACGAAAATTTAATTAATCTTTCATCCCTTGGCAATTGGCTTAGAATAGGTATTTTCTTTATTAAATCACGAAGCTCATTTATTATGTTGAAAATATCCAATATTCTATCCAAAGATGCACCATGCAAATTCTCTGAACTATCATAAATAAAACGAATTGCATTACTGATTTGCCATTGAGTTACTGGAATAAATAAGTCGGAACGAATGACATGGGCTAAATGCAAAAGTTGAGTAGTACTCATGTGTTGAATGTTTTTCAACTTAGAAGCAGTATTTTCTAAAAGTTTACGAATATCATCTAAGTTCTTCGCATTTTTCAATTCACTTACGAAGTCTGCGAGTATTTTTGATAATTCCTTGTGTTTTTTGAATGCTTGTGGAAGGTTCACGAAGTTAAAATAAGGAACTCTGTGTAACTTATTGAGGATATCCCATCCATTTTCCCATCCCTTTTCTCTGAGTTCGTCAATACGATCAAGAATTTCGTTCTTGACATCGTGTATCGTTTTTTTCACGCTCTCAAAATCCTCATCAGAAATTTCGACACTCTCTAAAATCTGTTGTATTCTTTCCTCCATATTATCACCAGACGAATATTTACTTAAATAAAATGCAACTTCGAGCATAGAGTTTATTCCAATCTCATTGGCAACCTCTTTGACTGTTTTCATAAACTCCTCATATTTCTGAACATTAGATTGGCTACCAATGAATCTATCGATACCTATGTAATCTCTAAGGTTGCTACTGATACTCATCTCCGTTGTAGGCATGAACATGTCAGGATTTGCCACTGCAACGAATGAACTTAAAGTTGCGACTCCCACATTTCTAATTGTTACATTTCTCATCAGCTCAGCTATTTTTTCCAAATTCTCCTCGAAATTTTCATTGTTAGTCTTTTTGGCAATTTGCATGAGTTTTCTTATAGTTTCATCGTTATACATTCTGATACGTTCGCTTTCGTCAAATGGAAAGAATATGTTAAATAATCTTCTAAAATTGATCGGAATTTCATCCCATATCTTCTCTAATTGTTCTATATCTTCTAAACTTAACTTGTCTCTTGATAGCATTATTTCTGCGAAATCTTCCAATTTTCTAAAAACGTCATCTTTGCTCTCGTTCCACTCCTCCCTATATCTATCCCTTAACCCTCTCAACACTTGTTTTAACCTTTCTCTATCCATAATCACCACCTTTTTAAAATGTCATATTCTCTAAACTCTCCCAATCTGTCAGTTCTCCAATCGTAATCTCTTCTAAACCTTGCAATGCAGACTTCACATTCAATGTTATACTCCTTCAAAACTTCAATCTGACGTAATATTGTACTATCAAGCATTATAGTTACAACGATCTTAACGTCATATTTCGGTAACACTTTCCTACAAACTTTTCTGAGCTTTTCCAAATCCTCTCTTTTTATATCATTGTATAGCCAGATTCGATCCTTTTCCCTATTTTTGAAGAATTTCTTTGCGAGAGAAACGAGTTCTTTGTCTTTTAAAACGTAGATTCCGATCATCAGCAGTGCATCTTCGAGCATATGCTCGACAGTCGGAATCCATACGACGATTTCACAGTTTTCTGGCTTGCATTCATCTGGGAACCTAAAAATTGGAGTTAAAACCCACCAAGGTTTGTCGTTCTCGTGTAGGATTAAACAATGCGTTGGATAGATGCCGTTATGGGCTACGTCAGGTCTTCCAACCATTATAAACGCATTAGCAGATCCCATTCTTAATCACCTCGTTACCAAATTTTACCAGCAATCTTCTTCCTAACCCACACCATCAAGACTAACGTCAATAATCCCGCTACTAAACCGTATATCGGATTGATGCCGTAGCATTCGAACAATCCGATCCAGCTCCCAAGCCATGCCATTAAAAAGAACAATCCGACCCCCAACCTCAGCATGACCTCTCCTAACATTATCACATTCACGCAAAACCTTGCAAGATACTTTACGTCCGCCCATTCGTCTTCGTTCGTCCTCGAATTATGCTTACCCATGCACATCACCCAAAAATTAGGAAATCAGTCGATTCTATCGCTCATAACAAAGACTTCTCCGTTAAGCACGCATATAACTCTATTTTTTGGAATTTTAACCCAGTTTTCGTTTGTTAGCCTCTGAGTAGAAATCAAAATCGCTCCACCGTAATCCTTCTCCCTTCTCAGCATGTACATCCTTCGATGATTGCAGAACGCAAAGAGAGCGTTCGAATCTGAAAGGAGATAGTTAACATCGCCGCCATAAGTTTCGAGGAGTTTACGGGTAGCGTATTTTACAGCTGGATAAATTCCCCTAAACCTTCCCCTTCTTAAGTATTCGTCGATTTTATCCATCATAAACGAGAAAGCCCTCGCTGAATCGTTAGTTCCATCGACATAACTCGGATAGTCAATGTCTATCGTGCCGTTGTGAGCGAACAGCCAATCCCTATTGAGGTAACTAAACCTAAACGGATGGCAGTTCTCTGGACAGACCTCTCCGCTCGTAGCAAGCCTCAAGTGTGCTACGATGACGTTGCTCCTCGCATTCTGAACAGTCCTCCTAAAGCTCTCGCTGAAATTCGGGTCATCTGTGTTCTTTACAATTTTTGCACTCGTTCCCTCGTAATATCCAACACCCCAGCCGTGCCAGTAAGGTTCGTGGTATTGAGCGAAGAGAGGTAAGCTGAAGGTTGCCCTATCCTTCCTATTACAGCTTAAACCGAATAGCTCACACATACTACTCCAACCCCCTTAAAATCTCGATTAACCTTTCAAATTCACTCCTACCGATTTCTCCTCTATTAAACAGCTCTTCAATCTTAGAGTAAACCTTCTCAGAGCTTGCAACCTCCAAAGCTCTACTTAGAGCTTCCTCAACATCCACGAACCCCCTTTCAAGGGCGAGTGCAGAAGCTCTAACGTAGTATTCAACAGCTTTCTCGTAGTCTCCCAAATCCTGATAACAGAGTGCTATGTTGAAGTAGGGGATGGCGCCACTGCATGGTAAAACATCCTTGTGCTTCAACGCTTCGAACTGGTATTTCAAACCCTCATCGGCTTTGCCAACTTCATAGTAAAACGTTCCGAGATTTATAGTTGCAAAGACATAATCGAGTTCAAATTTTTTAGATTGCTCGTAAAGCTCTTTCATTATCGTATATGCATCTTCGAACATAATCTCAGCTTTCTCAGGCTTTCTGTTCTGCACGTAGAATATTCCAAGCTTGTTCATGGTGCTTGCAAGTAGAAATGCCCTCTCAGAGCCATAGAGCTTACTCCTCAAGTTAAATGCTTCAAGTAAAAATCTCTCGGCTCCTTCGTATCCTAAATCGAGGTAAAAGGCTCCGATTTCCGAGCAAACTGCGGCAAGCAACTCCTCATACTTTGGATTTTCAACACATCTCCTCTTAACTTCCCTGTATATCTCCAACAGGACCTCTTCAACCTTTGCATCCGAGTAGCCTAATTCTCTCATGTATATTCTGAAAGCGTCGATTCCATACTCTCCCCTCTCAAGAAATCCACGAGTGAGTTCTGGTTGAACTACTATATCTGAAGGAATTCCGAATAAAGCTTCAGTTAAACACGACGGTTTCTCCATCCCTCATCACCACCGCTTTTTCAAAATTTTCAGCAAACCAATACGGATTTTCAGTGTGAATTGGAATTATCTTATCGGGATCGATTCTTTCGACGACTTCAACGAGTTCCTCCTTTGAGAGATGACCAGAAGCGTGCAAACCCTTCTCAAAGATTAGCTTCCCGTTCTTATCGACTTTAAATCCATAAACTTCAAAGCCGAAGTGCTGTAGCCAGTTCCACAGGCGTAGAAAGCTGAAGGCTTGCTCTTCTCCAAAAGCCTCGCTTGAGGAGTAGATGTATGTGCCACCATTAGGCATTATATCGAGCAAATGCGGAAAGTCGTAGAACGAAAAGCAGAGGACGTAGTTCTCCTGATTTCTCTTAACCTCGAATGGAGAAACGTATTGATCGCCATAATGCCCCAGAACAACTACTTGTTCCCACTTCTGCGTTGTAGCCTTGAAATTCTCGTAAATCCTTACTCCTTTAAGTCTGTCAACGCCGTCAACCAGCTTAAGTGTATGTAAGAAGTAAGCATCTTTCGGGGTGATTATTAGCTCTCTTCCAGTTTCATCTGCGATTTTCTTAAAGATTTCGAGCCTTTCGAAGTTTCTTGGCGAGAAGTCGGCAATAACGAGTCCCTTAGCCTCTTCCACTATTGCTTTGGCGTTCTCGTAAACCTCCCTTTCCGAAACGTTAGGTTCTTCTCTGCCAACTCTTGTGCCTTCAATAATCAAAACGTTAGAGTTCTTAGCTTCTCTGATAAACTTCCTCGTTTTGTCTCCATTTCGCCCGTGTAACCTAAAATCGCCAGTATAAGCTAAGCTAACATCTCCTTCGACCACGTAAGCCAAAGCTCCATAAACCGAATGATCGACGGGAAAAGCTTTCACTTCAAAGCCTAATTCAGCTTTGTCGAGCGTGCAGATTTCCTCTCTCACTATCTTTTTTGCATTTGGAGACTCTTGACCCGGTCTATAGAATAAAAATTCTTCAAGCTCTTCACATCTCTCCGTGAGTATCACCTTTCTCGAAGGGTAGTCGGATCGGTAATCCGTTCTTATGGTAAATCCACCTTCATCTGCAAATGTCCTAACTCTGTAGTATGGTAGCTCTGTTCCGAATCCTTTGCTTCCAGTGTCGTTTATAGCCTTGAGAATAGCCATCGTAACAGGTGAACCGACAATAGCAATGCTTTCTTCAAGTAAGGCAATATTGCCAGCGTGATCGAGGTGAGCGTGACTCAGCAAGACTGCATCAACTGGAAGCTTCTGACAGCTTGAAATTTCATTAATCAGATCAGACGGTATCAGATCTACTCTGTAGTTATTTATCCTCGGGATTAAGCCGAGATGCCAGAGATCGTAGATACCTCTCGCTGATCTTTCGCTTACAAACTCCTCGTAAAACTGGGAATACTTAGCGAAGCTCATGCCGAAATCTAGGAACAAACCCTTTTCGTTTTCTTCAACGTAGATTTTGTTGCCTCCTATCGTGCATGCTCCGTCGAAAATAGTTATTCTCATGTTATCGCCCCCATTACTGTTTAACTCCAGCGAGAAAGCGACCAAGTGGCGTTAACTCAATCTTAACATTCCTACCAAACTTAGCCTTTTTAATCAAACCTAACCTTTCGAGCTTGGATAAATGATGGCTAATTCTGCTTCTCTCCTTCTGAAACTCTTCACTACCTTTCTCAATATTTGGATTCAGCCTGAACACGAGTTCATCGAGCGAATTCACACCGCCGTTAATGGCTTCGACTATTTCCATCTGCTCATCCGATGGGAAGTCTATAGGAAGCGTAGGAATCTCTATGATTTCTTCTATTCCTATCTCTTCTCCTTTCTCGTCGTATTTGGGAATGGAAGTGAATATTCTCGACTTCGTTACGCAAGATGCTATATAGCCAGCAATTGCCAACGTTCTCAACGAGCCAGAAGCGTTTATTACGACTTCTCGTCCTTTTCTCTTCTCACGGTTGATCGCAGAGATCAGTTGCGTTACAGCTCTTGTAACGTTTTTCTTGTCGATTTCGACAATTTCTACTTCCCAAATGACTTCTAACTCCTTTTTCAATTCTTCTGCAACTTTCCTAACTTTATCTTCTCCCGGTAGATTCCTATCTCCTACGAATAGGACTATCTTCTCAACTGGTAGAGTTCTGAGTGCTCTGATCGATTCTAAGAGTCTTTCCTTGTGATGTCCTACGAACACAAACTGCGTTATCACAATAATTGATTGTTTTCTAAATACTTGAATCTTTCGTTTAAGTATGAATCATCGTTTTAACTATATTCTATTGGTAAAAATCATTAAATTAAGGTGTCTTCAACAAAGCATCGTTAATAAATACTCAACTAACAACAGCTTCAACTATTATCGGTGGTGATTTTTCAGAAATTGCAAAACCCTTTTCGTAGCCAATTCTTTCAAAGTATTCTTTTCCAATTCCTTTAATCCTCTTTAAAGCCTCTTTAGCTGGAATTTTTATCACATTTACAATTGCTGGGCAGATTATCTCTCCACTTTTAACATACCAGCACAACTCTGGATAGATGTGTACTATTTCGTTTTGAATCTCAGCCCTTATCAAACCCTCAGCTATAAAACCCTCTTTCGTCTCTTCGACCATCTCATCAAAAGTCCAATCTCCTCTTTCAACGAAGAGATTTGTCTGAAAGGCTTTTGGAATTGTAAAAATTCCTCTACCATTTCCCATTGGAACATCTCCAAATTTAAAAGCGCTCTCCCTTGTATGCAGATACGAGATTACCTTTCCGTTATCGATTAAGCACTTCTCTTTAGCTAAAACTCCTTCGTCGTCAAAGTGATAACCGCCAAATCCCATGGGATTGTCGTACACTGTAATGTCAACACCGTCATCTATTTCACAAAGAACATCAGCCTCAAGTCTGTGAACGATTTCGTGAATGAAAGCACAAGCGGATTCTTTTGCCAGTATTACGTCAAACTTAGTTCCCCTCATGAGTGGATTTAGATACTTAGCCTTTTTCAAGCCTTTTAACCTTCTCTTTAACTCTTCAACCAAAAATTCGAATTTGTCTTCAACAACCTCTAATCCTCCGATTCCGCCTACGTGAAGAGATGCTACACCTCTCTCAGCAACGCTTATGTTTAAATCTGTAATTTCCTTTTCCTCCCTTGCGTCTGCTCCGTCACTCGTATTTATCTCCCTATAATTCCTTTCGTAAGTCAGTATTGCTTCGACAATTCCATCAAAGTTGTTTTTTAAATCTTTTAACAGCTCTATTGCATTGTCTTCATCAAAGTAACCGCTTTTAAATTTAAAATCTCCAACTGCAAGCTCAGCATCAGCCAATTTGATACCTTCACCATCTTTTGCAATGACCTTAGCCTTATCCACTAAATCGTTTAAATCCTCATTAGTCGATAAAATCACCCATCTTCTGCCAGCTACTCTTACAGCTTTAAAACGACTTGAACTGACGTTACACTCTATCGAATTTCCCCTAATCGCAACTTCAACGACTTTGCTGTTGATATTAGTGATCTGTATGTGCATCACTGATTTATTAACGGTAATGTAAAAGACACTTATGCGATGTAACTTAATCGATCAGGGATTTGAAATGGGTTCTTGCCTTGTCAAAGTCAACGGTAGAAGTGAGAGGGCTTGCAAAGCCACTTTAAAATACGATAAGGTTTGGTATAGGCTGATAAAGTCGATAATGCTTTCAAGACCTGAGGATTATCTCAGTATATATCAAAGCGGTTGTAATCACAGCTGTTTGAAGTGTCATTCTTGGTATTTTACGCAAATAGCAAACGGTCACTGGCTTTCAACGGATGAAATCGCTAATAATGCGAAAGAATACGAAAAGATCGTTACAGTCAAAGAACCGAGGAAGAGAGCTACGATGTGGCATGCAACAGACCTCTGCAGACATTGTGGTAGTTGTGTTGTAAGCGGAAGAAGGGGCGAATTATGTCCAAAGAAGCTATCTAAAGATCAGATAGTCTTAAGTCCTCAGGGATATGGGCCAGCAAGGAATATAGTTGCTTTTACTGGTGGTGATATCGTTTGTAAAGCTGAATTTTACGCTGAAGCTGCTGAGAAGATAAAGGAGAAAACGAACTTATGGGTTTTGATTGAGACAAACGGTTACGGTTTAACACCTAAGAACTTGGATTTGCTCAAAGATGCTGGAGTTGACAGCTTTTGGCTTGATATAAAGGCTTACGATGAAAAAATATATAGGAAGCTTTGTGGAACTACAAACCGCTGGATTCTAAAGACACCAGAGTGGATACTTGAAAGGGGATTTGTATTAGAGGTTTGTACACTTTACATTCCCGGCTTGGTTGAAGTAGATCAGATAAAGGCTATTGCAAAGATTATAGCAGATTTGGATGTCGAAATTCCTTTTACAATACTCGCATACTTTCCAGAATACAAGCTTAAAGCGAGATCGCCGACTTTGATGGAGATGATAAAAGCCTACTTGGCAGTTAAAGAGGTAGGTCTTAAGAATGTAAAATTGGGTAACATAGGTGTATTTGCCAAAACACAAAGAGATTTGGATATATTGCTTAGCATTCTTGGAGATAAGGTTTTGTAGTTTCTTAAATTTTGATAGTTAAATCCATTTTTGGGATTGAAGAAAAAGGATGTATCAACTTCGGTCGTGACACCACATTGTGGATGATTTAAATATTTCATCAACAATGTTGCATCACTACCTCAACTTCGAAGAAAAATAAAGTTCCACTAAAATTTTAAAATGTTCTCTAATTTTTTTCGAAAGTTAAATCTATAGATTTTTAAAACTCCTTTTCACGTCTTCAGACCCGTAAACTTTACCATTTCAGAATACAGTTCAATGAATTTTGATGAAGTTAAAGAAGGTTATAGAGGGATTAAATTTGTTTGAAAGAGAAAGGACACCGACTGAGATAAGGATAGCAACATACATTCAGACATCTTCAACGAGCCAGAATTCTCTCTGAGTTTCCCACACTGCAATCTGGAAGTGGATAAAGAAGTTGCCGATTTCAACGGAGAAGAAGAAAAGAAATCTTAAGATGAAACAGTTGTTAAAGCGAACACTACGTTTATTCGGCTGTTGATGTTGAAAGGAATGAACTGATGAGAGTTTATCCAACGAGAAATTGGTTGATAACGAGATCTTTCGTAAAGGAAGTTCTCAGGTATTGCGAGAACAAGCCAAAATTCATTATAGATAAAGCTCCTTGGCTTATAGATGCTTTAAAAAGCCTTAATCTCGAATTCAAGCACGAAAAGTTTCGGAAAGCGTAGCTTGGTTGAATCCGTGTTCAAACAGAGAGCTAAAATCTTTTTCTGCTCTATTACAGCTAAAAATCCCGTTAGATGTTAGAATCTTATTAGAAACTGGAAAAAATTATCACACTAAGACTTTAACCGTTTTAGTAACAATTAATCATAAAGTTTAAATCCTTTAATTCAAAATAAACTGTATGGAGGAGACAGTATTATTTAAACGTAAAGGAGAAGGTGAAAGATTTGAAAGAGGGAAAGTAAAGTATATCGTGAAGTTTAAGAACGATAAAATGTTAGCAATTATCGCTGAACTCGATGAAGGTGCAGAAACAGATGAATACAGACACGAAGGGGAAGAATTCAGAATAGTAATAAATGGAGAAATAGAGTGTACTGTAGCAAATAAATCGTATAAAATGAAAGCCGGTGACTCGATATGGCACAGATCAGATCTCCCTCATAAAATAAAAAATATTGGAAAGGGTAAAGCAGTGTATTTAACAATTGGAATTCCACCTACGTTTGTGTAGGTACTGCATATAAGAAGGGTGTTGGAGTAAAGCAAAGTATTGCCAAAAGGAATGCGAATAATCCTATTAGCATTCTTTTTAAATCCAATGGAGTTTCATCATCTATCGGTTCGGGATGACCATGCAATGAAAAGAAGAAAGTTATGAATCCCCAAAATATCCATATAGAATCTGGCTGATTGTAAATCTTCGAAACAATAATACCAAAAGTTATTAAAACTATTGGAACTATTCTTGAAACTATATCCGCTTTCTTTCCCATCATAGCCCTTAAAACATGCCCTCCATCAAGCTGTCCGACTGGGATCATATTCAAAAAGGTTACAAATAAGCCAACCCATCCAGCAAAAGCTACTGGATGTATCGATGCAAATTTTTTCATCAGTATTTCTGGTTTTATTAGATAAACAACAAAATTAAAAAGTGGAGGTGTAGATATGTAGATCATTGGTTTTCCCTTAAGCTCAAACGGTAGCTGCAAACCAATAGCAACGACTATAATAGAAGCAAGAATTCCAGCTAAAGGACCGCTAACCCCCACATCAAACAAAGCCCTTCTATTTGGTATTGCCCCTCTATGCTTTATGACTGCACCAAGTGTTCCTATTAAACTTGGAAAAGGTATGAAGTATGGTAGTGATGTCCTCATTTTCCATCTCTTTGCAGCGATGTAATGACCCATTTCGTGGCTACCTAAGACAAACATTATAGCCAAAGAGAACATAAAACCTCCAGTTATATTTATCTCTTCCCCGTAAAAAGTTGAACCAACTGCTGTAGTTGTTGCAATCGTTGCAATGAGTAAAACTATATTTAACCAGATTCTTTCCTTTTTTTCAGCTCTACTAATTTCGAGTATGTACTCTCCATACCTATACTTTAAGCTTACGTCGTAATCGTATGAAAGCCTTGATAAAAATTTTCTTATCTCGGTTTCGTCTGCTTTCGGGATTACATAAAACCTATAGCCTCTATCTGTTTTCTCAAAGTGATAAACGTCAAAATACTTTTCAACCTCTTCAATCATCTAATATCTCCACATAACCTTCATCGGCATTTACAAAGACTTTATCACCACTACTAACCGTTTCAAAGAATTCGTTTTCAACACGGTCAACGAGTGGAATTTCAGCTATAATCGCTCCAACTGCTAATATAACTTCGGTCTCCTTATTTATTATTGCAATAGGAGCAGTATTTCTCTTTCTCATTCTCAACAACGCATACGTTCCAACTGTTGAACCCCTTCCATAAGGGAATACAAGTACTTTATTCGTTATACTTAAACCTCTTATATCACTGTCTTCCGCAACTACAACACCAGTGTCTAAATCTATATCACCAAAAATCGATAGCGGTCTTTTAGAAATTATGGCAATGCCTTTTGCTTTACCCTTAGAAATAACTCTACACTTAAACTTCATCAAATAGCTCTAACTCTTCTCTTTGTTGGTGGTTTAGGCTTGATCAAAATCCGACTACCACACATCGTACACTGAATTATATTCCTTTCAAAGTCTACATCAACTTCCGCACCACAAACCAAACATATATACGTCATAAGATCACCTCTTCATAGCTTTTTCAACAATCTTTGAAGCGGAGGTCTCTGGAATGTAACAACCTCCAGCAAACTTATAACCGCAGTGTTTGCACTCCCATATCCCAGTTCCAACTCTTTTGACAGCCTTTTTTCCACATTTTTTGCAAACATACTTTTGCCTCTCAACGATTTCTATTTCAAGCCATGTCCTTCTAACTCTTAAACCGTATCTTGGGCCAAATCTGGCTGCAGCTTTTACTTTTTTAGTTCTACCCATAGAATTAAACTGATATTGGATGAATTTAACACTTTCGCAAAAATAAAAAGAAAAATTGAAATAATATAGTTGTGCATATATCATCATGCTTAGTGTAAATGAACTTGCATTGGAGATAGTTGAAGACATGCTCGATTATGAAGAAGAGCTAAGAATTCAGTCAAAGAAGCTTGAAAACGGTGCAACAATTATAGATTGCGGTGTAAACGTACCTGGTAGCTATGAGGCAGGAATACTTTATACACAGGTTTGTATGGGAGGATTAGCAACAGTAGATATCGTCGTCGACACGATAAGAGATGTACCCTTTGCATTCATAAGTGAGTACACAGATCATCCAGCTATAGCTTGTTTAGGTAGCCAAAAAGCTGGTTGGGCTATAAAGGTTGAGAAGTACTTTGCAATGGGTAGTGGGCCAGCAAGAGCTTTAGCTTTAAAGCCTAAAAAGACTTATGAGCAAATAGAATATGAAGATGATGCAGATGTAGCGGTTATAGCTTTGGAGGCAAGCCAATTACCAGATGAGAAGGTAATAGAGTACATAGCAAAAGAGTGTGATGTCGATGCTGAAGACGTATACGCTTTAGTAGCTCCAACTGCCTCACTTGTTGGTAGCGTTCAGATATCTGGCAGAATTGTTGAAACAGCTATATACAAAATGGCTGAAATCGGCTACGATCCAAAGCTTATAATAAGCGGTGCTGGCAGATGTCCAATTGCTCCAATTCTTGAAAACGACCTCAAAGCTATGGGTGCAACTAACGACAGTATGATGTACTACGGAAGTGTATTCCTAACGGTTAAGAAGTACGACGAAATACTGAAAAATGTACCAAGCTGCACAAGCAGAGACTATGGAAAACCGTTCTATGAAATATTCAAAGCCGCAAACTACGACTTCTACAAAATAGATCCACACCTATTCGCTCCAGCACAGATCGTCGTTAACGATGTATCAACTGGAAAGACATACATCCACGGAAAGCTAAATGCAGATGTTCTATTTAAGTCATACCAGCTTGTGTTTGAAGAATAATTGTTTTTTTCTAAAATTTTTAACCTAAAAGGTATATAGCGATTCTGTGGTTATGTATTATTTAAATGGTGTGGGTTGATTTTATTCCACTGTTTAAAGCGAAAAATAACTTTAAAGAAGTAACCAGTACACGGTGGTGATGTAACATTGTTGATAAATTATTTAAATTATCCACAATGTGGTGTCACGACCCAATACACTAATATACTAATAATGGACTATTAAATTTCGAATTAATTACCTGGAAAAGGTTTATATTCAACTATTAGACCATTTATGTGTCATTACTAATCTTGGATACAACGCTCAGAGATGGTGAGCAAACACCTGGAGTTTCTCTCAACGTTGAACAGAAGATAATGGTTGCAGAAGCTTTAGACAGTTTAGGAGTGGACATAATCGAAGCTGGAACTGCTATCGCATCTGAAGGAGATTTTAAAGCTATTAAAGAGATTTCTGAGAGGGGATTAAAAGCTGAGATTTGCAGTTTTGCAAGAATTAAAAAAGAGGACATAGATGCAGCAGCTGATGCCAATGCGGATTCGATATTTATGGTAGCTCCGTCATCTGACATACATATAAGAGCAAAGTTTAGAGGTAAGAGCAAAGAAGATATTATAGAGTATTCAGTCTCCGCAATTGAGTACGCTAAGGAAAGGGGATTGATTGTAGAGTTCGGTGCAGAAGATGCATCTCGTGCAGATTTTAACTTCGTTTTAAGTTTGTTTGAAGCTGCAGTTGATGCAAAAGCAGATAGATTAACCTTCGCTGATACCGTTGGCGTATTAACGCCAGAAAAAGCTGAAAAGATTATGAAAGAACTTACAAAGAGGTTTAAAGTTCCTATTGCAATTCACTGTCACGATGACTTTGGATTAGCTACGGCAAACACGATTTATGCGATAAAAGGTGGTGCAAAGGAGTTTCATGCAACGATCAATGGAATTGGTGAAAGAGCTGGGAACGCAGCTTTAGAAGAAGTTGTAATCGCCTTGGAATACTTATATGGAATAAAAACTAAAATAAAAAAGGAAAAGATATACAACATCTCAAAACTAGTTGAAAAACTTACGAGAGTAGTAGTACCACCAAATAAGCCTATTGTCGGCGAAAACGCATTCGCTCACGAAAGTGGAATCCACACTTCAGCGTTGTTTAGGGATGCATCGACTTATGAACCGATATCACCAGAAGTTGTTGGAAGAAAGCGAGTTATCGTTCTAGGGAAGCACACGGGAAGAGCTAGTGTTGAAGCAATAATGAAAGAACTCGGTTACAAGGCAACGCCGGAACAGATGAAAGAGATTCTAATGAGAATTAAAGAAATTGGAGACAAAGGAAAAAGAGTGACCGATGCAGATGTAAGGGCAATTATTGAAACAGTCCTCCAAGTGAAGAGGGAAAAGAGGGTCAAACTCGAAGACTTGGTTGTATCAAGCGGTATGAAAACGATGCCAATGGCTAGTGTTAAACTCAAAATCAATGGAAAAGAAAAAATCGAAGCTGCAGTTGGAGTTGGACCAGTAGATGCTGCGATAAACGCTATAAAAAAGGCTATAAGCGATTTTGCAGATATAGAGCTTGTAAGTTACCATGTCGATGCGATAACTGGCGGAACAGATGCCTTAGTTGAAGTAGTAGTTCAGCTTAAAAGGGGTAACAAAATAGTTACTGCGAGAGGAGCGAGAACTGACATAATAATGGCATCTGTTGAAGCCTTTGTCGAGGGTTTAAACATGTTAATCTAGCAATATATCTATTATAGCCAATGTGGAATCTCTTGCAATCTCTGGAATACTTCCACCTCCAAGAACAACTATAAGTCTTTCGTTGCATACCTCGGAAGCTAAATCTTTTAGCTTTTTAGCTATTTTTACGTAGTCTTTAACTGTTAAGCCAATATCTCCGTAATCACCCACATGAGTGTCGTGTCCAAAGTACCAAAATATCAAATCTGGTTTGTAGTTCCTTACTCTCTCACAAAACTCCTCAATATACTTAAAGTAATCTCCAGTAAAATAGTTTCTATCGATTTTTAGTCCATCCTCAGATGTATAATCGTTGTAACATATACAGAAATGCAATACGTTCATATCTTTAACGAGTTCCCTTGTCCCATCTCCATGGTGGGCATCTGTATCTACTATAGCAATCTTTTTTTCTCCAAACTTTTCGAATATGTTGTAAATACTTAAAAC
>Ga0190326_1000050_pt1 | contig 17206 bp, 25 predicted proteins | sample 4870111112_MG_FD_165049 | JGI IMG/M metagenome (GOLD analysis project Ga0190326, IMG submission 165049) | Hydrothermal vent sediment bacterial communities from Southern Trench, Guaymas Basin, Mexico - 4870-11-11-12_MG | ecosystem: Environmental > Aquatic > Marine > Hydrothermal vents > Sediment ... | reverse complement strand
AGAAGTATAGAGAAAGAGGGTTGGAGATTACTTGGTCTTGTAATGCGAGGGTTGATACACTCGATTTAGAAACTATGAAAGAGATGAAAAAAGCTAATTGTAGATTTTTAATAGTCGGTTTTGAATCCGCTGATGACAACATATTGAAGAATATCAAGAAGGGATTTACGGTTGAGCAGGCGAGGGAGTTTGCGAAGAATGTTAAAAAGGCTGGGTTGTTGCTGCACGCCGATTTTATAATAGGTTTACCGGGAGAGACTAAGGAGACGATAGAAAAGACAAGGAGATTTATCAAAGAGATAAAGCCCGAACAGTTGCAAGTTTCCGTGTCTTCGCCGTTTCCTGGGACTGAGCTTTACGAATGGTATAAGAAAAATGGATACCTGTTGACTGAAGATCCGAATGAGTATTTGGATGAGCAAGGACATCAGAAGAGCATAGTTTCTTATCCTTGGCTTAGTGCTGAAGAGATCGTCAAAGAGGTTGATAGGATTTTAAAGGAGTATTATCTGTCTTTGGGTTACGTTCCAGTTGCTTTGAGGCAGGTATTTAGGAGACATGCGTGGCAGGAGGCTAAGAGGTTGTGGTATTCGGCTAAGATGTTTTTGAGATATATTAGGAATAGGAGAACAGCATGAAAATTACAAGAGTTGAGGATGCAAAGAGGGGTAGGATTTACTATGTTGTTGTAGAAAACAAAGAGTTTAAAATAATGATCACACGACACGCTGAAGAAAGACTAAATCGATGGAGTATTGATATAGACAAACTTTTCGAGACTTTGCTATATCCCGATGAGGTTCTAACTGGTCATCATAATAGATTTATTGCACATAAAAAATATGGAACACATATTGTAAGAGCAGTATATGAATATGAGAATGATTTACCTGTAGTAGTTACAATTTATTACCCTTTAGCAAAGAGATACTTTAGAGGTGGTGGAACTTATGCAGATAAAATACTCCCCTGATGCTGATGTGCTTGTGATAAAACTTAGGGAAGGAAAGCTAGTCGATTCCATAGATGTAGCCGAAGGTATCATAGCTCATCTCGATGAAAATGGTAGAGTCATCGAAATTGAAATACTTGACGCATCTAAGTTGGTTGAAACGAAAGAGTTAAGACTTGTAGGTTTACAGATCACAAAGATGTAGTTATGAAAATCCTGCATATATTTGACGACTACGGAACTCCAGGAGAAAGGGCATTGGCGGGAGAGAGATCAGTCCCAACAGTTGTTTATCATCTTGCAAAGTTTCCAAAAGAAGAGGAAATAGACGGAATAAGATACATCAGGATTAACGCTGATTATAAACTCATAAAAAGTCCTGTTGGATTAGCAAGGCTTTTAAGAGATGGATTTGATATTGCTGTTAAGATGAGCAGATTTCTCAAAGAGAAGAATTTGATTAAAGAGCTGATAAAGCATTTTAACGGAAAGATTGCAGCAAGGAGGTATAGAAATGAGACGTATGATTGAAATATATGAGAAAGGACTGTTCATAACTTTTGTAGCGGGATTAGTCTTGTTGATTGTTGGTTCGATTTTCATAGGTATCGGTCAAACTTCCTTCTTTCCAATTGCTATGGTAGGTGCTGTTCTCGTAGGTTTGGCGGGAACTCTTTCCATCTCTCTTGAAGGGCTGAGGGAGTAAAATGAAGATTGCCTACATCTACGATGCTGTTTATCCTTGGATTAAAGGGGGTGCTGAAAAGAGGATTTATGAAATAGGTAGAAGGTTAGCTGATAGAGGGCATGAGGTTCACTGGTATGGGATTGGATGGTGGTTTGACGACAACGATAGTAGAACAATTGACCACGATGGGATAATCCTGCACGGTGTTTGTGAGCCGATGCAACTTTACGTTGATGGAAGAAGGAGCATAAAGGAGGCTATTTACTTCGCTGGAAAGCTTTTGCCGAAGCTTATGAAGGAGAGATTTGATGTTATTGACTGTCAAGAGTTTCCTTATTTCCCATGTTTTAGTGCTAAGGTTCATTCATTATTTAGGAGAACATCAATTGTCATAACTTGGCATGAGATATGGGACAAATACTGGTTTGAGTATCTTGGTAAAAAGGGTTTGTTTGGATGGATTGTGGAAAGACTAACTTCAAAACTGACAAATAAGAATATTGCCGTTTCTGAAAGAACTAAAAAGGATTTGGAAAGCTTAGGAGTAAAAAATGTTAAAGTTATACACAACGGAATAGATTTCAAAAAGATAGAGAGTGTAAAGCCTTTGGAAGATGAATCGGATATCGTATTCGCTGGAAGGCTGATTAAGGATAAGAACGTAGATGTTCTGATTAAAGCGATATCGTTGATAAAAGAAGAAATACCAGATATTAAATGCATAATCATTGGAGATGGCCCTGAGAAAGAGAAGCTAATGAATTTGGCAAAAGAGCTAGGAGTTGAAGGTAACGTTAAATTTGTTGGATTCCTTGAAAATCACGATGACGTCATAGCATATATGAAAGCATCTAAGGTTTTTGTTCTGCCTTCAACAAGGGAAGGATTTGGAATCGTTGCATTGGAAGCGAATGCTTGCGGTTTGCCAGTCGTTACGGTAAACCATAGGAGGAATGCGGCATGCGATTTTATAAATAACGGCGAGAATGGATTTATTTGTGAGCTTTCGGCTGAAGATATTGCTGAAAAGATACTGATTGGGTTAGAGATGGGTAAAGTCATGAGGAGGAAGTGTGTTGAGAATGCGGTGAAGTATGATTGGAGTAAAATTGCTAATATAACAGAATCGTTTTACAGTTGTGATTATTATGATATTACCTAAGAGACTTGAAGAGAGGATAAAGAAGGAAAGCGAGAGATTGGAGATTCCTGAGGAAGAGCTAATTTCAAAGGCGTTATCTGAATTTTTTAAGGAACCTTTAGATCCAGAATCTAAGGTGGAGTTACATTTGAAGCTTTGCGAGAAGTATTTAAAGGAGGCTGAGGAATTATTAGCAAAAGGGGACTACGTTCAAGCTTCTGAAAAGGCTTGGGGAGCTTCAGCTCAAATAGTGAAAGCTGTCGCAGCTAAGGAAGGGAAAGAGTTAAGAAGTCATGGAGAACTGCATAAGTTCGTCGTTGAACTTAGAAATAGGCTGAACGATTCCGAAATATCTACTCTGTGGAGCTCGGCCACAAGTTTGCATCAGAACTTTTACGAGAACTGGTTGCCCGAGGATATGGTCAAAGATTTAATCGAGAACGTTAAGAAGTTCGTTGAGAAGTTAAAGGGATTACTATGAAGATTATCCATGTTTACGACGGACATGAAAGGGTATTTCCCGGGGAAGGTTCTGTTCCTTCGGTTGTGTACTATTTGGCGAAATATACTGCTAAGAAGGGTCATGACGTTACTGTTCTGGAGAGGAGATGGGTTGAAACTAATTATGAAGAAGAAATAGATAGGATAAAGTTCGTTAGATTCGATTTGAACATTTGTTCAAACGTTTCCAATAAAGATGTTGTATATGATCTTGTTAGAAAACCGAGCGGAGTTTTGCGTTTTGTTTTAGATAGAACAGTATTCGCACTTAAAGCCAATGAGTATCTCAAACAGAACGATTTCGATGTAGTTCATGTTCACCTACCTTTTGCGGCGAATATTTTAATAAACGTAAATAGAAAGCTAAGAGAGAAGATGGTTTATACCGCCCACATAGGCGAGGAGAAGAAGAGATTTGCCTTAGATTCTTCAGCTCCTTTAGTTCTTAAATTGTTTTCACCAGATCTATATTTAATGAAGAGGATTAAGAGAAGCGTTGTTTTAAACGAGCCTTTGAAGGAGAAGCTTATTAATAAGGGGATTGAAGAGGAGAAGTTGGAAGTAATTCCAAACGGAATAGATGTGGATGAGTTTAATTTAAGCAAAGAAGAGATTGAAAGGGTAAAGAGAAAGTATGGGATTGATGATGATAAAGTAGTGGTGATGTTTTCTGGTAGCATAACTCCAAGAAAGGGAGTGATTCATTTGGTTAAAGCTGTTGAAACGATAAAAGATGGTAAGATTCTTTTGTTAATCGTTGGAAATCCAAACGTTGATAAGGAATACGCTAAAATGGTTATGGATTATGTCAAAAAGAAGAATATTAACGCTAAATTTACAGGTTTTGTTCCTTATGAAGATTTAAAAGCTTTGTATTCAGCTTGTGATATTTTTGTTTTACCATCTTTTGAGGAGGGGGATCCGATAGCTTTAAAGGAGGCATTAGCATCGGGAAAACCTTTAATAGGTTCAAACGTTGGGGGGATTCCAATGCAGATAAGAGATGGCTGGAATGGATTTTTAGTTGAACCGGGAAACGAAAAACAATTAGCAGAGAAAATAAAGTATTTGATTGATAATGAAGAGGAAAGAGAAAAAATGGGAAAAAACAGTAGAAAGTTGGCTGAGGAAGAATTTGATTGGGGCAAGATTGCTGAAAAGTATATAAAGGTTTATAAGAAGGTAGTTGCATGAGTTCGTATCGTTTGAGTCTGTTAAAACACTATTAAAACTATCTATTTAAAATCCTATGGAACCCTCCGCCTTATAGTTATAGTATAGAAATATGATCAACCAGTAGGGGGTACTAGATGATTATTACAAGAAGAAAATTGTTAGCACCCTATATCTATACGTTTGTCACGAGAACAAAAGGAGAGTCGCATAAGGAGAAGTTGATAAACTTCTTATTGAGTGGCTATGTTGCTGGTAGTACAATACCATTTTTCTTAGCACATCTAGTTTATGTATGTTTACTATTGAAATTAAATTATTATCAAGCTATGTATGATTTTGGTTTATTTGTGTTGGGGTATTTAATATTATTGCCGATTTATGAGATTGGATATTTGATAAATGATGTATATTCCATTAAGTTTGAGGAAAAAAATCGTAAGACCATTAGAGTAAAGTATGAATTAATTCCATTTCGTGTATTGGTACTTTCTATTTTTGTGAGATTATTGATATCCTTTTTGCTTTGGTGGCTATTTATTCCAGATATTTACAAAACTCAAACTTTAGGAATTCTACTTTTAATACTACTCGTCTTTGCAATTCATAATCTTGTTAGAGTAGAAATTAGAACCGCTACAACATTTCCTATGCTAAGATTTTTAAGAATCTTAATTATCTTTATTCCAATTATTAAAACACAAATTGAGTGGATCTTATTCACTTTATACGCATTCTCATATGTTATTCCTAACCTTATAATTTATGTTGGTAAGAAACTTGGAGAGGGTGAGAAAAGTATAACTAAAAATTTAAAAATAAATATAAACTTGTGGTATTTACTATCAATTATTTTTAATTTTACGATACTATCTATCTCGCTGTTGCTGATAAATAATTTCAGACACATACTCGAAGTCACAAGTTTTATGGTTGTTACTCAATTCTATTGCTTATTTGCTATACTTGTCAATATTATGGGGGAAAGCAAATGAAGTTGTTATTTGTCGATTTGGATGGAACAATTACAAGCCCTGAAATAAATAACACATTTGATTTTATACAGTCTTTTTATAAACATTATAACATAGATTTACATTACCACATAAAGATGGTAACTCTAGTGATATTGAGCCTAATTGCTGTCGTTATACCTATTAGAATTCTGAAGATCAAAATTAGAAGACTTCAGATAATAATAATGTTCAAAGGTATAGATTTAAATCAACTAAAAGGCTTTGCAGAAACATATTGGATCAACATTGTTTGCAATAACTTAAACAAAAAAGTTATGGAGATTATTGATTATTATAGAAAAAGAAAGTTTAGGATAGTTATGTTGACTGCATGCACCGAAATACCAGCCAAAATAATAGCTAAAAAATTAAAATTTAATGATGTAATCTCAACAGAGTTTATTATAGATAATGATAACAAAATAGTTGGCATTAAGAATGATACCTTTGGAAATTTAAAGATTAATGAAATCACTAAAAGATATTCAATGGCTGAGATTAGAGAAGCTTACTATATCACAGACAATCCAAAGGATGAATCAGAACTACTATCTATGTTTAAGAGAGTGTATATAGTCTAAATAGTGTTATTACAACTCTTCGGAGGAGTAATTTACCTTGAGGAAAATCGTTATTAAGATTCAAGTGAAGCAGGAGACGGAAAAGAGTAAGATCAGGACTAGAGTGAAGAAATTGAAGGGAGGTTGAGGATATAAATGACCGAAATAAGGTTAAATGTTAGACCTGTTGTACTAATATTTTATTTTATTACACTAAGCTTAATTTTACTACTTATTACACAATTCGTTCCATCGGATTTAGTAAGGTTCATTCAATACCTTTATGTGTTTTCAATCTTATTCATTCCTGGATTTCTAATCCTAAATATCATAGAAAGAAAAGAGATAGATTTCACAACAACTATACTATTTTCACTGGGTCTTAGCATTTTTTCGATCACTTTTGTTTGTATATTATCCAATACAATTTTGCCAATTTTCAACGTAACTCCAATTAATAGAGAAAACCTGCTGATTTCTTATCTTTTTGTCTTCTCACTGTTTATATGCCCTCTATCAATTAAAAAAATCAAGAGAATATCCATTCCAATTAGGTATGATATTACCTCAATACTTCTTGGACTCTTATTAATTCTCATAACCTTAATTGGAATACTGCTGCTCAAAATTGATAATACTCTGATATTATTGTCTTTTTCATTATTTTCAATCCTACCAATCCTTATTCACTTTAAGGTTATTAAAGAAGAAGGTTTTCCATTCATGATATGGGCATTCTCTCTTTCTCTTGTGATGTATAACTCCATCTTTGGTGAGTATCCAAGAGCAACTGATAATGCTGCTGAGATGTTTACAATTAATGAATTCGTGTTAAAGCACGGAATCTGGGAGCAAATAGCTCCGAGCAACATCTTGGCAATGCCAAATGTCGTATTGCTTGTTCCTTTTCTGAGTTTTTTTACAGGTGGGTTATTTAGCACGTTTAAACTCATTATCCCATTTGTAGCATCTTTTATCCCGGTTGCTGTTTACAAATTGGCGGAAATTAAATATGGGAGCGGATTTGCCTTTTATTCTGCTTACTTCTTTTCCTCTCTCTTTATTTACTTCACTTGGTGTTCCACTACAGCGAAAATGACATTTGCTGGGTTATTCCTCGGTTTACTTGGAGTCATCATACTAAGGAATGATCTTAAAGAAAGAAGATTATTTCTCGTCATTTTCGCAGCATGTCTTATATTCTCACACTATGGAACTGCTGCTATATTTGCTATTGGCTTAATTTTAAGTTCTCTTCTTTTATTACTGTTACCACACAGGTCGAGTCTAAAGAATTTTGCAATTTTGTATGTTGCAATGTTTTATGCTTATTCAATGTATGCAACAAAAGGAAGTATTTTTGAGTCCGTGAATTTAACGATAATAAATACTCTCAGAGGGATTGAAGACATTCTTTCGCCAAAGAGTTATGGGACAGAGTTGCTGCTTGCACAGGTTCCAGCTTATTTAGAAATTCTGAGGTTTCTGTATATTATCGCATTTGTTTCTGGTTTAATAGAAGTTCTACACATCCTACTTAAGAGAAAGGAAACTATAGATGAATATTTTGTAATTTCATGTGCTCTTTTTGCTCTTATCCCTATCCCCTATATATTTCCAGTCGGACAATACGAGGGAGGTAGAGCGTGGTTTATTCCATGTATTTTAGCATCACCATTTGTAATCGCAGGATTAGTTAAGCTGGGCAAATTCTTGAGATTTAACAGTTTAATCGTTGTCTTTATAATATTGTTCTTCATGTTTAATTCTGGTCTTGCTGCGGAAGTTTTTTGGAAAAACAATGTTGGTGCATCAATATATATAAGTTACCCGAGGATAATTAAGAATGGAGATATTTGGGAAAGAGAGTATCTTGATAGAGTTACTTTGAAGGAGGAAGATTTAATTTCAGGTTTTTGGCTGTCACGTCATATACTCAATGAGACCGTGATATATGCTGACGCAAATGCCATCTGGAAACTCCTTTTCGTAGGTATTAGCAGAGGTGACATTAGTAGTAAGATAGGGAGTAAGCCATACGCGCACGTTCTTCAAAGAGATAAGAACATGAAGAGTAATTCCTATCTATATTTGAGCAAATTTAATAGGGAAAACGGATTAGTGAAAATTGGTGGCTGGCTCAGACCAGAGCTAATTCCTACAAACGAGAGAATAGATGTCAATATTATCTCAAAAATATACACTAATAGTGGCAGCGAGATTTATTATTACCACAGATGACTCTCTTCATTCCAATCCCAGCAGCTACAACCGTATTGCCAGCCAGCCACCCTACTCCAACACCCTCGATGCCGTAAACACGCACAAGCAAGTATGCTACCGATAGCGTTATAACTGCAATCCCACCATAAATCCAAATCACAGGCTTAATCTCCTTCCTAACCCTCTTAACAGAGGCATAAACAACATTGAAGGTAAAAGGAACGCTGCCGAGCACCAAAATTAACAGAACATCTAGAGAATTTTTCGCATACTGTTCTCCAAAAATCTGGAGCAAATGCTTTCCAAAAAGAAATATTCCTGTTATTGTCACAGTAAGCAAAATGAGAATAAACTTTACAGCCCTTCTTGCGTTCCATACAATCTTTTCCTGATTATATGAGCCTTCAGCGAGCAAAGATACGGAAGTCCATCTCGGAATCGCATGTAATAGCATAGAAATCTGCCATGCTATAAAGAAATAAGCATTCTTTTCCGCACCAAGCATGTTCACCACCATGATAGGTAATACAAGAGTGGGAAGATCTTCAAATATCCTTGCAAGGTAGTTTCCGAAGGAGAAGTGGAAAATATCATTAATAATATCTTTCCTTACCGCTGGAAAGGGCTTATACGAAGTGATTTTTGAAATTAGAAAGATTCCAAGGAAGAAAGCAAGAACAAGAGTTAGACCATAAGAAGCGTATACTCCAAAAGCACCAAAAGCAACCAAGAAAGGAATAATGGCAATGCGAATAAAAATTACAATCGTTTGATAGAATGAATATTCTGCCCTCCTGAAACCTACGAAAACGCCTTGATGTTGCAATGCAGTTAAAGTTCCCAATGATGCAAAAGCAATAAATAGAGCAAGAAAGAGACCACTATCTTTTATAATCGCAAGGGAAGGGCTCCACACGTCAATTCCCACAATGAATATTATTGATAGCGCAAGGGAGAGCAAGAAGGAGACCGTGAAGCACGTGTTTATCAGCTCTTTTTTGTCCTTCCTTTCAGGCAGAAACCTAACTAAAGAAACATCAAAACCCAAAAGAGATAGCATACCTATCAAGCCCGTAGCTGAAATAATAGCTGATGCTAAGCCAACGTCCTCAGCGGAGTAAAACCTTGCAGCAATAAGCCAGAAGAAAAATCCTGAACCGGCAGATGTTATCGATGACAGCATTAAAAAGTATGCGTTTTTGAAAAGAGGATCGCTTAGATGCTTCTTTAAATCTTCCCTGTTCTTGGGTATCCAAATTTTCATTCTGTTTAACCTCCTCTATTGTTTTTAATGATGGTTTCGGTAATACTCAAAAGCATTAAGAATATAGAGTTCTTGTACAAGATCTTTGAGCTTTTGAATAAGTTTAAGCGTAACCGCTGAATTCAAAGAGAGTTTAATAAATCTGACGAAAAGTGTTTAATACCTTCAGAAGGAAAAAGACATTTATGGAGATACAAGTGATAAAGCAAGCGGTAAGAGAAGTTCTTCGAGAAGAACTGCCCAAGATTCTAACTGAGGTCATGTTACACCTCATACCTGAAGATGAGCCAGAAGAAGATGAGAAAGAGCTTGTGGATGAAGAAATTAAAGCAGAAGACTACACACCGCTTGAAGAAGTTTTGAGGAAGTATGAATAAAGTTCTGCTCCATAAGAGGGTAATTAAGTTTCTGGACGATATTGACGAGAAAAGAAGATCAAAGATAATAAATATCTTAAAATCTTTAAGGAACTTTCCGATGATTAGAGCAGATATTAGAAAGATCGGTGATAAAACTTTCAGGCTGAGAACAGGAAATATCAGGATAATTTTCGATTTCGACAAAAGTGAAAACATTATTTTCGTGAAATATATTGACTATAGAGGAAGAGCTTATAAAAAATTGTAGAGCATAGCGAATTAAATATAATCGCTGAGATTCAATCAAAGTTTAATAAAGCTGTCGTATTTCTTGTCCAAATACGTCTGAACCAAAGTAGAACTCTAATCTTCCGTATCCTAATTCTTTAACCTTTCTCAAAAACGGCTTCAACTTCTTCTTCAACGCTCATTTTATCAGTATCCGAAACAAGTAATACTACTGTGTTTTTGGCAATTCTTTGCACAGTGTTCATAATTTATCACTTGTGTGGTGGATAGAACCAGTCCCAAGGCTTGTTGCAACGAGGATCATCCTCTCTACCGTTAATCTTCTTTGGAACTATTGTAGGATCGTTCCAAGGTTTTCTGATTTCATCTGGATTCTCGTAATCGTATAATCTGTTCACGAAGTAGACAAGTATTGCTGGCTCAATTCCCAAAGCCTTAAATCCATGCCAGTAATGACCGGGAACTCTTACAACTTGTGGATTTTCGCCAGTTGAAATTATCTCAGCTAATTCTTGTGTGTTTTCATCATAGGCACAGATCTTGATAGCTCCCTTAATGCAGACAAAATAATCAACCTGCCCCCTCTCATGCTTGTGCCAAGCCCTTACAATCCCTGGATAAGTGATTGACAAATTCGCTTGAACTATTTCCTCCTGAAAAATATCATTCCAGTCTTTACGCATTATTTCTGTGAAAAACCCTCTCTCATCTGCAAATCTCTTTAATGGTTTAATCACTATACCGGGAAGCATGATTACGCCTCCACAACCTCCAAGAAATCAACCCTCTTAAAATCCCCGTCAAACGTGGCAATCTTCTTAATTCCGTAATACTTACACGTTGCAGCAATTAAAGCGTCGTTCGGGAGTAATCCATAAGTTTTGATGACCTCGAACATTATGGAATGCCCAGCGGGTGGCAAAACAACTATGTCTAAGAAGTCTAGAACGTTTGAAACATCTGAAATTACCTCTTTCGAAATCTCCGCTGTGAGATCTGGGTTCTCTCTTAAATGCGTTAACAGATCGTAATGTCTTTCAATTCCCGTCATTTCTTTTGCTCTCTCTTTCATTAAAATGTAGGTTACTTCCTCAATGACGTTTACGGACGTAACCAACCTATACTTTTTGAGTTTTTCAAAAACATGTATTCCGTCTATGAAAAATGCTATGAATACAGAGCTATCTACGAATATGGTTTCTCCTGTCATGGATTTCATCCCTTAGCTCTAAAAGCTCAACTTTCTTTCTTTTTCCGTATTTACCCCTCAAGTGGCTTATATCTCTCTTGATCTCTATTTTTACTTTTGTGCCTTCTTTCAAATCGACCTTCTCAAGAGGTTTGAAAACTCCGCTCTCGTAAACTACTTCGATAACCTTTGGCATTTTGATCACCTTAACATTTCTTCCTTCAACACTTTTAAAGCTTTTTTCAACTCGTAGGGTTTCTCATTCAAATATTTTGTGGCTTTTGATGTATCAAGAGATGAATCCTTAGGTCTTTTGGCGATCCAGTTTATCTCATCCATTCTTGCAGGAATAATTAAACTCTCATCCAATCCAAATACTCTTGCAATCTCTTTAGCAAATTCAAACCTTGAAACCCTTGTAGCCCCAGCTAAATGGAAAATACCCTTAAGTCTTCTTTCAGCAATCTCCAACAACATCTTAGCAAGATTGGTATTTAATGTTGGTGTAATATATTGGTCTGTGATTATTCTAACGTTTTCCCCTTTCTTAAGCTTGTTAATCAGCCACAGAGCAAAATTAACCTTACCGCTTGCCGGCTTCGCCCCGTATATAACACAGGTTCTTGCAATGCAAAAATCCTGACAGTATTTCTCTCCCAACAGCTTTGTATAACCGTAATAATTCACAGGATTCGTTTCATCATCCTCCTTGTATAATCCCTTATTTCCATCGAAGACGTAATCTGTTGAGATGTAAATCATAAAAGATCCTAACTTTCTTGCCATATCAGCAACAACCCTAGTTCCCTCAACATTTATCTTGTAGGCTAGTTCTTTTTCAACCTCGCATCTATCAACATCTGTAAGTGCTGCCGAATGAATAATCACATCTGGCTTAACCTCATCAATAGCTTTCACAACACTGTCTGAATTAGCCAAATCAAACTTAACTTGCTCACCAAACTCAGGCCTATGGTTATTATATCCAGAATAAACTTCGTATCCCCTCTCTAAAGCTATCTCAGCTACCTTACTTCCCAGAAGTCCACTTCCTCCAGTGATGAATATCTTCATTCAGTAATCCTCCTCACGTCCAATTTGTCAAAATCTTTATCGAACGAATATATTTCATCTACACTGTTTTTCATCATTATCACATATGCTATTGCGTCACAAAATCCTACGTTTTTCTCCTTAGCAATTTTTAGAGCTTTCAGACAATCTTTCTTTGTAACGCCAAAAACCTTCACGTTTCCAGTCAGCAATAAAAATTCTTCAACTTTCAGGGCTTCATTTAACGGTAAATAACTCTCAAGCAGATTTGCTATCTCGGCTATTTGAACAACCGTTATACCCACTTCTTCACCCTCGTTGATTCTTCTCACGATCTTTTTGGCGGACTCTTTTATTTTTATCTCATGAGGTTTCAACTCTCTTTTCGGCTTAAGATATGCATGAACGAAAACGCTCGCATCAACGAACCTCAAGCAGTTCCCTCCTCACGGATTTCCAGTCAGATAAATCAGATTTCACATCAACTTCAATCTTATCGAAGAATTCTGTGAGATCAACTAACTCATATGGTTTTATGATAATAGTGTCGTTCTTTACCTTTAGAACAACTTTCCCCTTCTTTGCGTATTTTTCTCTCCAATCTTTTGGTAATACCAATCTACCTTGCTTATCCAACTCCTTGATAGTTTCCATATCGGATGCCATGGTTAAATGTTTGAAGTGGAATTATTTAACCGTTACCACTCCAGTTTCCAAGGAGTAGGATGCAACACCTTTTCGTCAGCTAAAGGCTTCCACCACCACTCGTTTTCGAGATACCATTTCACAGTCTCTCTTATACCTTCCTTAAAGCTGTGCTTTGGCTTCCAGCCCAATTCTTCTCTAATCTTTGAGGAATCCAAGCTATATCTTAGATCATGCCCTGGTCTATCTTCAACAAATTCTATTAAACCATTATCTTTACCCATTATGCTTAAGATAGTTTTAACGACTTCTAAGTTCGTCTTTTCTTCCCCACTTGAAATGTTGTAAATTTCTCCTTTCTCTCCTTCCCTCATCACCAAATCTATAGCCTCACAATGATCTAAGACGTAAATCCAGTCTCTTATGTTCTGGCCAGTCCCATAAATTGGAATTTTGAGATTCATTGAAGCCCTAATGATAGTTTTAGGAATGAGCTTCTCTGGGAACTGATAAGGCCCATAGTTGTTCGTGCATCTCGTGATCATGGCATCTAATCCATATGTTCTCACGTAAGACAAAACGAACATGTCAGCAGCAGCTTTACTTGCCGAATATGGTGATGATGGCTTTAACCTATCTTCCTCTTTAAAAGATCCTTTTATAATATCTCCGTATACTTCGTCTGTACTAACATGTACAAGTCTTATTTCTGGATTATGTTTCCTTATTGCCTCTAAGATCGTGAAAACACCAATAACATTACTCTGCAGAAAGGAATATGGATTAGAAATACTTCTGTCAACATGTGTTTCTGCTGCAAAATTTATAATTATATCAATATTTTTCTCTCTTATAAGTTTTGAGATCAATTCATAATCACAGATATCTCCCTTAATAAATGTATATCTATCATCATCATCTTTAAGATCTCTTAGATTTTCTGGATTTGACCCATACTTCATGGCATCTAGATTTACTACTTCTGTATCAGAGTATTTTTCCAGAGTATATCTGATGAAATTACTTCCTATAAAACCTAAACCGCCAGTAACTAAGATCTTCATGGTGTCAACCTCAAAGGATTATATCCGAATTATCTCCAACTATAAATCTACAACCTTTCGGTTTTGAATCGTGTTCTCTTATCTTAACGTTTCTACCGATTAAGCTCTCAACTATTCTTCCAGCGCTAATGATCACACTTCCATCCATTATAACACTATCCTCAATCTCAGTTCCCTCTATCATACAGTTGTTTCCAATTGATGTATAGGGCCCTATGTATGAATTGACGATCTTACTATTCTTGCCAATCACACATGGCCCTTTAACAGTAGAATTCTCTATTACTGCTCCTTCTTCGATTACAACCCTTCCAATAATCCTTGAATCTTCCGCTATACCATTATTCTTTGGCTGAATATCGTCTAATACCAGTCTGTTTGCTTCTAATATATCTTCTGGCTTTCCTGTGTCTTTCCACCATCCTTTAACTATTGAAGCTTCAACTCTATAGCCGTTATCTATCAGCCATTGAATTGCATCCGTAATCTCAAGCTCATTACGCCATGAAGGTTTAATATTCTTACAAGCTTCGATTATTATGGGCTTAAAGAAGTATATTCCCACCAACGCATAGTTTGAAGGTGGAACTTTCGGCTTTTCTATCAACCTTTTCACCCTACCATCCTTATCCAGTTCAGCAACACCAAAGCGTTGAGGTTCATCAACTTCTGTAAGCAGTATGAGAGAATCTGGATCCAACTCTTTAAATCTTTGAGCATGATCAACAATACCATCTCTAAGGATGTTATCACCAAGATACATTACGAATTCTTCGTTATCAAGGAATTCTTCTGCAACAAGTATCGCATGTGCCAAACCCTTAGGTTCGCCTTGGTATATGAATTCGATGTCAGCATCCCAGTCAACTGAATTAACCGTTTCCATAACCTGCTCTTTGTTTGGGCCAACAATGATCCCTATGTCTTTTATCCCGGCTTCTATTACGTCTTCAATAGCATAGAATAAAACTGGTTTGTTTGCAACTGGAATCAACTGTTTCTGTTGAGAATATGTTAGAGGACGGAGCCTTGTTCCGTGTCCACCGGAAAGAATTAGAGCCTTCATCGTATCACCTCAACTTTAGGAATTAATAAATTTAATGAATTTAAAATTATTTCTGCAACTTTTGAGACAATGAAAAATTATTCTTAAAGATATAACAAACAAAAAAATCAAATCCCAAACGGGAAAGCAGAATTATCAAAGTAATACCAACATCTTCAGCGGAGTAAAACCTTGCAGCAATAAGCCAGAAGAAAAATCCCGAACCTGCGGAGGTAACGGATGACAGCATTAAGAAGTATGCGTTTTTGAAAAGGGGATCGCTTAAGTGCTTCCGTAGGTCTTCTCTGTTCTTAGGTATCCAAATTTTCATTCTGTTTAACCTCCTCTATTGTTTTTAATGATGGTTTCGGTAATACTCAAAAGCATTAAGAATATCGAATTCTTATACAGGGGATCCTTGAGTTTTCGAATTAACCCAAACATAATCGTTGAATTCAAAGAGAGTTTAATAAAGGTGTCGTATTTTTGACTATTCTCAACTTTTTGAAGGTGTTTAGCTTTGCAGAAAAGTTTTACTAAAGCAGAGTGAAAATTGAATTGGTGAAAAAATGGCTGTAAAAATTAAGCTTCCAAAAGAGATTGAAATCAAGTTAAGGAAAGATAGAACTCTTCAGCACATAATCATGAAAAGGTTAGAACGTGAGATAACGAGTAATGCTGTTTGACGATCTCCTAAAAGAATGCGAACTAACAGAGAAAGACGTGGAAAATCTTGATCGCAAGAATGGAGAGGCTCGGATGGAAATAGTCGTTGCTGCATTGCTTAGGGATGGATTGACAAGAAGAATTCTTTTACTGGCTCCTTTCGAAATATTCGCAAAACAGGAAATTGAAAAGCATAAAGGCGAGCTTCTTCATAAGTCTGGACTTGATGAGGATTCCTTTGATTATCTCTTAGATCTGATATTCGCTAAAATCAATGTTGTTGATCGAGAAGTTCTGGAACCGTTCAGAAAGAGAGCCAGTGAAATTCTGAAAGGATTTTAGCTGTTCTTCTCATTGGGGAAGTCTGGATGTAAGTCGCTGAATTTTTATTTCAAGCGATATCTTGCATCCAAATACGTCAGGACTCAAACAAAAAACATAAAATACTTAATTCCACAGACTTATGTGTATGCCTAACATAACATTATCGATACCTGATGACATTTATAGAAAGATGAAAAAATATAGTGAGATAAAATGGAGTGAAGTTGTTAGGAAAGCAATAGTAGACTATCTAAAGAAGTTGGAAGAGAATAGATCTGAAATTAGTACAAAAGAGCTTTTAGATGAGCTTGGTAACGACTTTAAGAAGAGTTTGGATGAATTGAACTTGGAGACCGTCCTGAAAGGTTACAAAAAGATGAGGGAAAGTGAATGGAAAAGAGTCTCTACGACACAAGCAAATTAATCGATGCATACAAAAAGAATGAAAATATTAAAGGATACACAACGATATTCAATCTGATAGAGTTCCCAAAAGCGTTAGAGTTAAATCTTACGGTATTGTATCCGTCAAAGTCCGATTACAACTTAGCTTTGAAGATCTCCACGGAACTGCTAAAGATTGGAAAACCTATTCCGGCTGTAGACATAATAATTTCAGCAATTGCCGTAAACAATAGTTTAAAATTAATTACAAAGGATAAACATTTTTTATTTGTTAAGGAAGTTATAAAAGATTTTGATATTATAATTGAAGATTATTGATTTCCTTATATCTAAAAGTGAATATTTGGCAACCGAAGATAGCCCTGTCAACTTAATCACATCAGATGATTGTAATACCACATAAACAGCTTACAGAAAAAGTTCCAGTTTACAATTGGCTTTTTAGCTGTGATCGAGCAGAAAAAGATCTTTATTGCCGTTTAAACAAACTAAACACTAATTCGACTAGACTTCTCTTCCGAAATTTTTCTCCAATTCCAAGCTTTCAGGTGTTATTCTCGTTGAAGAAATTTGGATTTGACCTCCTCCCCGCACTGAAGTGCGAGGATTCCCAGCGGGGAGGTTTGTGCATATTCTCAACCTCGCTCCTCATCGGATATACACGGGGTGGGTCAGCACCCTGTTAAACC
>Ga0190326_1000049_pt1 | contig 17358 bp, 18 predicted proteins | sample 4870111112_MG_FD_165049 | JGI IMG/M metagenome (GOLD analysis project Ga0190326, IMG submission 165049) | Hydrothermal vent sediment bacterial communities from Southern Trench, Guaymas Basin, Mexico - 4870-11-11-12_MG | ecosystem: Environmental > Aquatic > Marine > Hydrothermal vents > Sediment ... | reverse complement strand
GTTAAGAAGATTGTGGCTGAGAGTTCTAAACTGGCAGGGATAATGGGAGAGTTGAGGGGTGAGAAATTAAACCAGCTCAGGAACAGCGTTGCCAAAACTGTGGGGGTTAGTGTTGAGGAGCTTGAAGCCATCGTTGTTCCTCTTGAGAAAGTTTACTCGCTTGCAGACCACACGAGATGCATTCTTTTCATGCTTGGGGATGGCTTAGTCCCATCCAATGCTGGTGCCGGTTATCTGGCGAGGCTGATGATAAGGAGAAGCTTAAGAATTGCTGAGGAGCTTGAACTGGGCGTTGACATCTACGACCTGATTGAACTGCACAAGAAGATACTCGGATTCGAGTTTGAAGTGCCTTTAACAACGATTCACGAAATAATAGAGCTGGAAAAGGTAAGATATAAGGCGACTGTTTCCAAGGGAACACGGCTTGTGGAGAGGCTCGTTGAGAGGAAAAAGAAGCTTGAAAAGGATGATTTAATCGAGCTTTATGACTCGCACGGCATTCCGGTTGAGCTTGCCGTGAGCATTGCCACCGAAAAGGGTGCTGAGGTGGAAATACCAAAGGACATTTACGCTGAGCTTGCAAAGAGGCATTCAAGGGCGGAAAAAGTTCAGGAAAAGAAAATCACTCTCCAGAAGGAGTATCCCAAGACGGAGAAGCTTTACTATGATGACCCAACTCTGCTGGAGTTTGAGGCAAAAGTCATCGGTGTCGAGGGCGATTTTGTAATTCTGGACAGAAGCGCATTCTACCCGGAGAGCGGTGGACAGGACAACGATGTTGGGTATTTAATTGCGGATGGCAACAAGTACGAGGTAGTTGACGTTCAGGATGCTGATGGTGTGGTGCTACACATTGTAGAAGGAGCAAAGCCGGAAGTTGGTAGAAAAGTAAAGGGCATCATCGATCCAAACGTGAGATGGAGGCACATGCGCCACCACTCCGCAACTCACGTTCTTCTTCACTCCTTACAGAAGGTCTTGGGCAACCACGTGTGGCAGGCTGGAGCAAAGAAGGAGTTCGGAAAGGCGAGGCTGGATGTCACTCACTTCAAAAGACCGAGTGAGGAAGAGATAAAGGAAATCGAGATGTTCGCAAACAGGGAGATTCTGGCGAACAAGCCAATCAGGTGGATGTGGATGGACAGAATTGAGGCTGAAAGGAAGTTTGGGTTCAGGCTGTATCAGGGAGGTGTACCTCCGGGCAGGGAAATAAGAGTTGTGATGGTTGGAGACGACGTTCAGGCCTGTGGAGGTACTCACTGCCGCTCTACTGGAGAGATCGGGATACTCAAAATTCTAAAGGTCGAGTCGATACAGGATGGAGTGATAAGGTTCGAGTTCGCTGCAGGAGAGGCTGCAATTGAGGCGGTTGAGGAGATGGAGAAGATACTGAGAGAGGCAAGCTCAATTTTGAGGGTTGAACCTGCAAAGCTTCCCAAGACTGTTGAGAGGTTCTTTGAGGAGTGGAAGGATCAAAGAAAGGAGATTGAAAAATTGAAGACAGAATTGGCTGAGGCAAAGGCGGATAGACTTTTCGAGAAAGCTGAGGAGTTTGATTCCATAAAGGTCGTGGTTGACTACATTGATGGGGACATGCAGGTTTTGCAGAAGCTGGCCGAAATTCTGGCATCTAAGGGAGCGGTGGGCTGTCTGATGGCCAAGGGAGAGGGGAAGGTTCTCGTTGTAACTTTCAGTGGTCAGAGGTACGACGCAAGGGGGCTGATTAAGGAAATCGGCAGAAGGGCAAAGGGAAGTGGGGGAGGAAGGAAAGATTTAGCTCAGGGGGCTGTGCAGCAGATGCTGGACAGGGAGGAAATACTGGATCTCGTGTTCGAGTTCCTTTCAAAGCATGAAGGTTGAAGTGATACCCGTTAAGGGCTTGCCCCTCATAAAGGAGGGGGACGACATAGCCAAGCTTTTAGTGGAAAAATTTGAGCTGATGGACGGAGATGTGGTGGTCATTTGCTCGACAATAGTGTCTAAAGCTGAGGGAAGGGTGAGGTTGCTGAGGGATTACAAACCGTCTGAAAGGGCAAGGGAAATCGCAGACAAAGTGGGAAAACCACCAGAATTTGTTCAGGCAGTTCTGGATGAGAGCGAAGAGGTGCTAATCGATTCCCCATTTTTGCTTGTTAAGGCAAAGTTTGGTAATATCTGCGTGAATGCGGGCATTGATGCGTCCAATGTGGAGGGGGGGAAGATAGTTCTTCCTCCCGGAAATCCCGACGAGAGTGCGAGAAGGCTCAGGGAGAGGTTCAGGGAGCTGACGGGCAAGGATGTTGGAGTGATCATCACCGACACAAACGGGAGGTGCTTCAGGAGAGGTGTTGTTGGCTTTGCAATCGGCCTTGCAGGAGTAAAGGCAATGAAAGACTGGATCGGGGAGAGAGACCTTTACGGGAGAGAGCTTGAAGTGACTGTTGAATGCATAGCGGATGAAATCGCAGCATTTGCCAACCTCCTCATGGGTGAGGGTGGAGACGGAATTCCTGCTGTAGTTGTGAGGGGGCTCGATGTTGCGGGAGAGGGCAGCATGGACGAGATTTACCGCTCAGAAGAGGAGGATGTAATAAGAAGATGCCTGAAAAAGTGCTGATAGCTGGGAACAACGTAAGGAACGTTGCCGAGTCCGCGGCAAAGGCGGGTTACGAAGTCTATGCGTTAACAAAGTTTCCAGATGCTGATTTAAGGATTTACTGCAGGGAAGTGGTCAGAATTGACGAGTCTCAGCCGGAGAAGGAGATTAAAAGAAGAGTTGAAGAGCTTGCGGAAAGCCTCGATTTGAAAATCGTGCTCTGCTCGGGATTTGAAACCCTTAAGGTTAGAGGTGACCTTCTCTGCAACCCACCTGAGTTGAGCGAGAAGGTGTCGAACAAGCTAAAATTTTACAGGAAGCTTGAGAAGGCAGGTTTGCCCTTTCCTGAACTTCTCGGAGATGATGAAAAAGGGATAGTCAAACCCATAAAGGGGGGAGGTGGAGAGGAGGTTTCAATCTCATCAAGAGCAGAAAAGGGGTTTCTGAAGCAGAGGTTCATTGAGGGCATCCCGTGCAGTGTTTCTCTGATCGCTTCAGACGGTAAAGCTGTTCCTATAGCGTGCAACTTCATTTACGCGGGCTGGAAGGAGATGAACGCCCACGGATTCAGGTATTCCGGCAATCTAACCCCCCTCATCGTCGAGGAAGGAGTAAGGAGAGAGATTGAGAGGCTCGCTGTTGAAGCCGTTGAGCTTTTCGGTTTAACCGGATCAGTGGGGGTGGACTTTATTCTGGCGGAGAAGCCATACATTCTCGAAATCAACCCGAGGTTTCAGGGTTCATTGGACAGCGTGGAGTGGAGTAGCGATGTCAACGTATTCAGAATGCATGCTGAGGCTTTTGAGGGGAAACTGCCTGCAAAACCCAAAACGAGACGATTTGCACTCAGGACAATTCTATTTGCACCGGAAAAAGTTGAAATGAAGGATAATTTGGCGGGAAACCCATTTTTTGCGGATGTGCCTAATAAAAGAGAAATCTACCAGAAAAATGATCCCTTGGTCTCGATTCTTGCTGCGGGGAGGAGCAGGAAGGAAGTGGAAAGGAAAGCTGTTGAGAGAAGAAATTTGTTTTTGAGTTTGGCTGTTAGAGCCTGATTTTGAAAAAACACTCAGACCTCAAACACACTCCCACTCCCCACCATAACGTACTTCTCCCCCAGCTTCTCCTTAAGCACGAACTCGTAAGCGAGCCCAGTGCAGTGGCAGGGAGCTATCTTCTCCACCTTGGCATCAAGCCATCTGATTATCTCAGGAAGCTCGCTTGGCTTGAAGGCTATCAAATGAGTTCCTCCCACTACAAACTTTACCTCATCGCCAACAACCTCCTCAGCCCACTCAATGGTATTCCTCAACCCGGCATGGCAGCATCCGAGAACTAACAACACACCCTTGTCCGTTTCCACCGCCAAAGAAGTGTCGTCCAGAATCCTGTCCTCCTGCTTTTTACCTTCCACAACAATGTAGGAGTCCTCAAGTACTGCCTCCTCGTACTTTCTCGGAATCTCACCCAGCATCCAGACGTTCTTCACAACCTCTGTGGGCTCGCTAACTTCCACCACATCAGCCACAGACTCAATTCTCTCCCTTACAAAGGGTATGCCAATGTGCACACCCTTGTAAAATCTCGGCAGAAAAGCGTGTGGATGTGCGTAGAGCTTCATCTTTGGTCTCAGCATGCTCATCAGACCTCCAGTGTGGTCGTAGTGGCCGTGGCTAAGCACCATTTTTTGCGGTAACTCAAGCCCTCTGATCAACATGTTCCTGAAGGCGATATCCGACTGCCCTGAATCCATCAAAACTGGCTCTTCTGCATCAATGTACGCTGAAAAACCCCACTCCGCTTTCATTCCCGGTGGCCTTAAGTCAACCACCTTGTTGTCCACAAGAACGTAAACATTCATAGCTAACCTATGAATTTCACCTTTTAATCCTTTTTATTTTGGATGCTTGACTCAGCCTCAAGTTCCAAGAGTTTGTCAATTTTTCCAGCAACGGCGATTCTGCACCCCTCTTTAATCCTGTAATCTAAGTCGGTAATAATCTCACCATTGCATTCTGCGGCAATTACTATTACTTCTCTGCTTTCAAGTTCCCTCAAAGCCTTCCCTATAATCTTCGAACCCTTCTTTACCTCGTAAACGGCAATCTCGATGTTCTCAAATCCCATTCTCCTTCTTATGGACTCTCCAAACACCTCTGAGAGAATCATCTCAGCAGTGACCATAGGCAGAACAACAACGTAATTCGCTCCCGCAATGTACATCTTTTCAGCATTTTCCGTCTCGTTGCATCTGACGTATATCTTCAAGTCCTCCTTCAGTCTTCGAAGAGTTAGAATGCAGAAAATTGCATGCGTATCTTCAGGAAGTGCAACAATTGCAGCATCAAAATCGGAGAGATCAATATTTTCCCAGAAGGATTCAGAAGTTACATCAGCCATTGTGAATTCCACGCTTCCCTCAGGCTCGTGTGGTTCCTTATCAACAACTACAGTATCCACGCCTCTCGACGTCAGAATTCTTGCTGCAGTCTTTCCCACATCACCATAGCCTAAAATGAGTACCTTCATGGACAATTCTCCTTATAGCCTCATCAGTACCGGCTAAAAGTGCAACACACCCCTTCTCAAGCGTTCTGTCCTTGGGAGGGTTGAACTCCAGTTTTCCGAGGCGGCATGCTGCGATAACCTTCAAACCCTTATCCTCAAGTTCAGAAACCGAAGTCTTCGACGGTAGCACAATCTCAATAGCCTGCAAACCGTCAAGTATTACCCTCTTCTTCCCGATCTCTACCTCCTGAAGTATCATCCTTGCTATGCTCGAAGCGATCAAACTTTTCGGCAAAAATACCCTCTTCGCCCCTGCATAAAGAAGGTACTTCGTGTACTTGTAGTCTCCATAAACCACGTACTTCGGAAGGTTGTACTCCCTAAGTGTGAGCAGCGTGTCGAGGATATCCTCCAGCCTTTCCCACGCTATTATCATCGCGTTTGCTCTCCTCACGCCGTTATCCAAGAACGACCGCTCAGAGCCGTCGGTGTAGACGCAAACAATTTTCTCGTCCATGGCCTTCCTGACCCTTTCTGGATCTTTTTCAAGAACTACATAGTTAACGCCAAATTCGTTGAGTATTTTGCAGAATTCAACCGTGAAGAGGTTGTAACCGCAAATAATTATGTGATCACTCATCTTAACCGATGTGGGCAGGACAAGCTTCAGCCTCTCTTCAGCCCATGGAAGTATGGCGTATGGCAAGAAGAAGCCGAAGAAGTAGAGCACACCGCTCACCATCACTACCACAGAGAATATTTTCCCTATTGTCGTGGTGAAGTAGATGTCTCCATAACCAACGGTTGTTATCGTTGAGATGACCCAGTAGAACCCATCGATAATTGAGTAGCTCTTCCCTTCAAAATTCTGCATGAGAGCAACGAAAAGTGCTGAGTAGAAGAGGAGAAGGAAAATAAAAATTAAAATAGAGATTAAAATTCTTGACCTCATTCAGGCTTTGCCATAAGCTGGGTCTTGGTCAGGATCTTTCCATCTCTGGAGTGCGGGTTTCTGTAAACCGTATCATTACCTTTTTCAATCTCCCTGGCCTGGTCGGCAAGGATTGCTGCTACCCTCATCATCTCATGGGCCGAGGCAACGAGCGGGATGTACTTCTCCGGATCCTTCTCGATGAAGCATCCCTTAACATCTATGTCGGCAACCTTCTCGGCGATGTAGAATGCGGCCATGGCCTTTGCCTTTGCGTATGGGTTGCTGAACTTTCCTGCCTCAACAGCTCTTTCTGCCGTAACAACTACCTGCGGAAGTTCTGGCTGCTTGCCAGCCTTGATGTCTTCAATGACTTTATCAATAGCCTCCTGAACGAGCCTGAATGCTCCGGTGGCTGCGAGAACCTTCACAACATCTGAATTGAAGAGTGCCATCTCGGTTGGGTCGAGGAACTCCCTCCTTGCACCGATCATGGAGTCGGCGTTGATGAGGATGTAACCGAACCCCTTCTCCTTCAGCTCGTCCTTTGCCTTCTTCGCCGGAGCGTCACTGATCACTATCACGGGTTTGCCCTCAAAGGCTTCTCTTGCGGCCTTTGGCCCTGGAAGTGCAGCGTTTGGAGATACAACAATAATAACATCTGGATCGAACTCCTTGAGCTTCTCCGCCACAACAGCCTCTTCAGGCTGCATCTTGGCGCCACTTGTTACAACCCTAACCTCGATATCCTCCCTGTCAGCCCTCTCGTCGAGCAGATATTCAACAAGCAGAGCAGTGCCAATAGCACCCATCTTCAAAACTCCAACTTTCACAACCATTTTATCACCTGATGCCCGTATGCTTCGGTTTATTTAACATTTCCTTTTTAATCTCATACGCAACTTTGGGATATGAAAGTGTTCTTTGTTGTTGACATCAAGGATGGGAAAGTTGTTGCGGGCAAGAGCGGTGAAAGGGAGAAGTATCCTCCCATATCATCCGTCAGCAGCGTTGTAAATTCCGACGATGCTGTTGAGGTGGTCGAAGAAATTAAGCCCAGATTTCTGTATGCTGCAGACCTCGACAGGATAATGGGGAAGGGGAATAACTCGGATACTCTTCTCAAGCTCTCAACAAGAGTTGAGGAGCTAATAGCAGACTGCGGATTCAGAAAACCTGAAGAACTCGAAAATCTTCCCTTCACCCCTGTGGTCGGAACTGAGACTTTTGACATTACGCAGCTTGACAGAAAATGCTACGTGAGCATCGATTTCAAAGAAAAATTTCTGGACGCATCGGAGAAATTTAAGAGCTATAAGGAAGCAGTTGAGTTTCTGAACTCCCTCAGCTTAGAGGGGATAATCGTTCTGCCGATACATGCTGTTGGTACCATGAAGACTGACTTCTCAATCCTTGAGCAAACTCTTGAAATTTCCGAACATCCCGTTTTGCTTGGTGGCGGGATTTCCGGCATTGGAGACCTTGAAAGGCTCAAGGAAATGGGTTGCAGTGGAGTTTTGATTGCAACGGCCATTCATAAAGGCAGAATACCTGTTAGTTTGGTGAGGAAAGGAGAGTTTTAGCCGTAAAGCTTTTCAGAGATTGCCACAAGCAAAACTCCAATTCCATAGGCTGTAAAGCAGTAGGGGCAGAAGTAGCTGTGCAGAATGGCATATGTTCCCAAGAAGGAGGCACCAAAAACACCTGAAAACCTCCAGAAGTTAAGCAGTTTCCTGTTAACGTTTGTGATGAAAATAAAAACGGAAAGAATGAACCAGCACAGGCCGAGAAGCGCCGGAAGAAATGGGGGTAGAGAGAAAATGGATATCGAAGCACACGTTCCTGTTGGGCATGAAACGACATCTTCGAGCAGCAGATATGTTGAATCCACAATCCCTGCCAGAGATAGCAAAATTGCCACCCTCCTCATTTCAATCCCTCAATGGCCCTCATAACCTCATTAGAGCCGATAAAGATGCGAGTTTCTTTATCCATTACAACCAGTGTCGGCACATATTTAATTCTCAACTCTTTCGCCACTCTGGAGCAATTCGAATCCATCTTCGCTACATTGCACCACGTCAAATTATGCTTTTCAGCAAACTCCTCAACGTAAGGCTTTACTTCGCGGCAGTGGGGGCAGGAGTCGGAGTAGAAGAAGTAAATTTTTGCGTTCTGGAGGTTTATATTATGATTGCTACCATAATACAGAGTATTCCCCACTACAGCGAGAACCACTCCTGAAATGATTGCTGCAGCGTAAAATGTAGCCTTGGACACCATCAGAATTCGTGGTTTGGTGCTAAATATATTGATTGCGCCTTCCACTACCTAAAACTTTTTAAGACTTTTCCCAACTCAGAACGAGGTGGTTGAATGCCGGTACTCTGGTTGGCAGACGTTGATAAAGATGATATTCCGCTTGTGGGTGGAAAAGGTGCGAATCTTGGTGAACTTTTAAGGGCAGAAATTCCGGTTCCTGATGGATTTGTTGTTGATGCTCGAACATTTCGAGAATTCATCCAGAAAACGGGAATTGGGGAAAAGATATACTCGCTTCTCAAAGACTTTGAGGTTGAGGACACTGATAAGCTTGATGCAGTTTCAAAGCAGATCAGGGAGACTATTGAGAAAACCAAGATGCCGGAAGAGATTGAGAAGGAAATCAGGGAAGCTTACAGAAAGCTTTGCGAGGAGGAGGGGGAAGAAGTTTATGTTGCAGTAAGAAGCTCAGCCACAGCTGAGGATTTGCCTGATGCAAGCTTTGCAGGTCAGCAGGAAACGTATCTCAACGTTGTCGGAGAGGATGAGGTTGTTGAGAAAGTTAAGAAGTGCTGGGGAAGTCTATTCACGCCGAGAGCAATTTACTACAGAGTTCAGAAGGGTTTCAGGCATGAGGATGTAAGCATCGCCGTGGTTGTGCAGAAGATGGTGAACAGCGAGAAGAGTGGAGTGATGTTCACATCCCACCCAGTCACGGGAGAAAAGAAGTGCATTATTGAGGCTGTTTTTGGCCTCGGGGAGGCGATTGTCGGTGGTTTGGTGACGCCCGACACTTACGTCTATGACAGAGTAAAGAGAAAGCTCGAAGAGGTCAAGATTGGTGAGAAAAAGTTCATGCTTACCAGAAAAGATGGAGAAACTGTTAAGGTTCAACTCCCACCTGAGAAAGCCAAGGAGAGGGTGTTGAGCGATGGGGAAATAGAAAGGCTCGTAACCCTCGGCGAGCTAATAGAAGACCACTACGACAAGCCTCAGGATGTTGAGTGGGCGATAGAAGGTGGAAAGATATACATAGTCCAGTCAAGGCCCATTACGACCATCAAAAAGGAGAAAAAAGTCGAGGAGGTTTCGGAGGAGGCTGAGGGTAAAATCCTTCTGAGGGGGCTTGGAGCTTCGCCTGGCATTGCTTCTGGTAAGGTCAAGGTAATCTTTAGCGAGAAGGAGATTTCAAAGGTAGAGGAGGGAGATATTCTGGTTACGACGATGACTACACCCGATATGGTTCCCGCGATGAAAAGGGCTGCGGCAATTGTCACCGACGAGGGCGGAATGACCTGCCATGCTGCTATCGTTTCAAGAGAGCTTGGAGTGCCGGCTGTTGTTGGAACCAAGGAAGCAACAAAGGTTCTGAAGGATGGAATGACAGTCACTGTTGACGGTGAGAAGGGGGTTGTCTACGAGGGTAGAATTGAGAAAAAGGAGGAACCAAAGCCGGTTGTTGCTTCTGCACCCATAATAACCGCAACTGAAGTGAAAGTAAATATCTCCATTCCTGATGTTGCTGAGAAAGTTGCGAAAGAGACCAACGCCGATGGAGTTGGACTGTTCAGAATCGAGCACATGGTTCTCGGACTTGAAAAGCACCCGATGAAGTTCATAAAAGATGGGGAAATCGACAGGTACATCGATTTACTCTACCAAGAGATGAAAAAGGTTGTGAAAGCCTTCTATCCGAAGCCCGTCTGGATTAGAACCATTGATGCCCCAACAGATGAGTTCAGAGCGATGGAGGGTGGAGAGAACGAGCCGATAGAGGCAAACCCGATGCTTGGTTTCAGAGGGATCAGGAGAGATTTGGCAGAGGAGGAGCACTTCAGAGCGGAGATGAGGGCCATAAAGAAGCTGGTAGATGAGGGCTACACCAACGTTGGTGTGATGCTACCCCTCATAACATCTCCAGAAGAGGTTAGAAAAGCAAAAGAGATAGCAATCAGTGAAGGACTACCATTGGACAAAATAGAGTTTGGGGTGATGGTGGAAACGCCAGCAGCAGCCCTCATACTTGAAGAAATAATAAAAGAGGGGATTGACTTCGTAAGCCTCGGAACGAATGACCTCACCCAGTACACGCTAGCGGTTGACAGAAACAACGAAAACGTTGCATACCTGTACGACGAAACTCACCCTGCTGTGCTGAAGCTCATTGAAAGAACAATCAAGGTCTGCAAGGAGCACGGAGTGAAGAGTTCAATCTGCGGTCAGGCGGGCAGCTATCCGCACGTCGTTGAGAAGCTTGTTGAATTCGGAATCGACAGCGTTTCAGCCAACCCCGATGCGGTTCATAAGATCAGAGAGGTTGTGGCAAGGGCAGAGAAGAAGATAATTCTGGAAAAGCTCAGAAAGCTTTAACCGTAAGCAATTATCTTTCTGGCCTCCATTTTTTCAATTTTTGAATTTCCCTCTATCAGAAGTCTGTTTCCGGCTTTTATCTCACCAATTTCGCAATCCTTTGCAATCCTTACATCCCCTTTCGCCGTTATCCTGTTGCCTCTGCACCCCACAAGAACAACAACATCTTCAGCCTCAATCTCGTTGAAACTGCTGTATGCTCCAACAGTAACCTCTTCAGCCCTGATGACTCCACCAATCACGCAACCTCTCCCCAGATTTACCTCCTTGGCCACTATATTGCCAAGAAAGCTGCAGTCAATTCCGGCAACAACAGTTCCGTCGAACTTCAAGTTTTTCGTGATAACGCTACCAGACTTCACGCTCAAGACCATGTTCTTCCTGTCTATCCGCATCATTTTTTGACACCCTGTCTTACTTTCACAGCCATCCCCCTCTCCATCTCAAGCATTTCAAAGGCTGAGAGTACAGCTCTGCCCGTTGCGAGAAGCTCATCTGATGTATTGACAACAACAACCTCGTCATTTGCTCTAATTTCATCATCAACATCAACAACGTGCTTTGCAAAAACGCTCTTACCAGCAGCAATAAACTCAGAAACTTCATCAAGCACCACTACTCTCATTTTCGGAAAGGGCAGAGCTTCCTTAACTCTCCTCGCCCCCTCAATGCTCAGCGTGAACCATCCGGAATCGGGTTTCAGTGTTGCTATCCTAACACCACCGTCAACAACCTGCCTGACTCGGCCAGAGCTTGAGAGTATAAACTTACACGTATCCGGAAAAAGCACTTTCCCAACACCTTTTCCGAACTGATAATCTGCTATGACCCTCAGCATTCTGAGATTCTCATCTTCCATACCTTCTTTCCCTCCTCTGGTACTCCCTCAATATTCTCAGAAAGTCCACATACCTGAGATTCTGCCAGTCAATATCTGCAAAGTATATTTCAGCATATATACTTTGCCAGATGAGAAAGTCAGGGATGTCGTTACCGGCCTTGATGATTATATCAGGTGGAGATTTTATGGTCAAAAATTTCTCAAAAGTTTTCTCGTCCATATCTTCAACGTTAAACTCTCCCCTCTCCACAAGCTTGGCAATTTTCTTAACCACGTTGATTATCTCCTCCCTTCCGGTAAAGGTGAGGATGTTAATTGTAGGCTTAGAACCTTCTTTCACTTCAACACCCTCATTCGTGATAACCCTCACACAAAATCCTTCGAAAAAGAAGCTGTCAAGGTGGAAGTTTCCGCAAATTGTTATCTCCTCAACTCCAAACTTCCTGCACCACTTTGCAAGTCTCAGAAATCCCTTTCCAATACTGTCTGTCACAACAACAATGTGTTTAGGAACCTTCTGAATTTCTCTCTCAAGCAGTTTTTCGTAGATTCTTAGCAGCATCTCACCAAAGTTTAAATGCAAGAAATACTTAACTTTTCCCAATGCTTCCAGCCTTAGTGCTTGCAGCGATAGCCTTAATTGCGATTAAACTCGACTCAAGATTCGTTGTCGGATTGCTCGCCCTATCCACCCTAATCTATGCTAGAAGGGTAGAAATCAGCCTAAAACTGAGAAACGTAACGGAAGAGGAATCTTACCTTAATGCATATCTGTTTTCGACATTTCTGGCAGCACTTTCCTGCTTTGGGTTCTCCAAGGATGTCATCTTCGCATCAGTTTTTCTCGTTTTGATTCACAATTTCAGAAAGAATGCTCTGTGGGACGTGGCAATCTACACAACAGCTGCCCTCTTTTACTTCCTCAGTTATTATGCAATTAACGGTGTGGATGTAAAGCTTGCCCAGGTCTTTTTCCTCTCCCTATCAGGCGGTTTAACGGCAGCTTTGGTGGAAAGCGTTGATACGAACGCGGACAAGAGGCTAACCTTACTAATAGCTCTCTCAACAGTCTTCACGATCTTTAAGTTGTACATACCCTCAGCCTCATTACTAAGCCTGACGTTCGCTTTTCTGTTCTCCTTCTTGGTAAGCCTTCTTGCCCTTTACGCGAAAGTTGCAGATGAGTCTGGGGTGATGAGTGCGACAATAGTGGGGACAACGCTTATACTCTTCACAGACATAAGGTTTTTTGCTGTAATCCTCCTCTTCTACGCCCTCGGCTCGGTGATAACGAAATACAAGTACAGCGTGAAGCTGGAGAGGGGAATCGCAGAGCAGGCTGGAGGAGCAAGAGGTTATGCAAATGTCTTCGGTAACAGCCTTGCTCCACTCTTCTTTGCAATCCAATATGGCGTTCTGAGAGAGGAGATTTTTGCAGCAGCCTTTGTAGCAGCGGTTGCTGCAGCTCTTGCCGACACAATGGCGAGTGAAGTCGGAAAAGCGGAGGAAAAAGTCTATTTGATAACTAACCTAGACAGAGTTGAACCGGGGACGAGCGGTGGTGTCTCGTTTAAGGGCGAGCTGGCAGCTTTGGTTGGATGTATTATTACGGCACTGCTGGCTCTAACCCTCGGAATTGTTGAAGTTAATATGCTCTCTCCCATCATGCTGTCATCCTTCATAGGTGTTCACATTGACAGCCTGCTGGGTGCGACACTTGAAAAAAAGGGATATTTGACAAACTCTGCCGTAAACTTCTTGGGAACTCTTTCTGCCGGAATTATCTGCGCCTTAATGCTATTGCAGCCGCCGTAATGGCAATAACTGTGGCAAAGCTCCCAAAACCTGGCGTCTCGACTATTTTCTCTATCGTTGACTTTTCAGATGATGGTGTGTAGTATGTATAGTATGTATAGGGGTTGAACTCTGAGTGGACTAGTTCTCTCTCCACACCTGAACTCACCATGAGCGACAGCAACTTTGCAAGCCTCATTGAGAGCTTGTAGTACATCAGTCTCACGTACTGGTTGTCGAGGTTCTCGGCATATTCAAAGTATGCTGCAGGCAAAACCGGAAAGAGAGATTTTTCTGCCTCTGAAATTGCGGCCATTGCCGCTTTTCTCGCTCCCTCTACCTTATCGTCGATTTTGCCGTAGGTTACTTCGATTGACAGGCTTGCGTCGGTTATTGAGTCCAGAGCCATGACAGCAGCACCTGCATACAGACCTTCTGAGAGCAACCTTTTGGCCGTTTCGAGAGACTCAAAACCCTCGTTTATAAGATACTCGTTTCCGTTCAGTGATGATGCGTATATCAGCAGAGAACTAGCCTGGGTAACGTAGAACTCTGCTCTTCTCTTCAAAACCTCCTTGGAAATTTCGTAGTCGTTTTCCATATCAGGTAGGATGGACAGCCAGACTTTTGCGCTCTCAACTCTCTCCTTGGCGTATGCGAGGTTATATAGCGCCTCATCATCTGTTCTCGCATTTTTTGCATCCTCAAGCAAATTCTCAGCCTCTGCAACCCTTTCTTGAGCGGCGGCAATGATCTGGAGTGAGTTCACACCCACCTTCTCTTTTGAGAGATAGTCTTTCATGTATTCTATCTCATTCTGGATCTTTTCAATCTCTGCGTCAAACTGCTGGGCTGTGATGATTTTGCTCTTGTATTCTTCATACCTCTTCAGGATTTTTGCCTGAAAGTATATGCTGGTTGCCGTGTAGTATTTACCCTCATTGTAGAATTGATCAGCTCTTTTACTCAGCTCTTCTGCCTCATCGCTGCTCGCACCAATTTCATCAAGAGAGGACTTCATGCGATCGGCAAGCTTTTTCAGAATGGTGGAGTAGCTTCCGATGTTAAACTGTCCTTCTGGATGCTTTATCTCATAACCTGTAAAGAACTTCAGAGCTTCGTTGATGGTTGCTACTTCATAAACATCCACGCCTAACTCCTCACCATATTCAACAAGATCAAGCTTTCTGTACTCCACATCAATGTAGCTGATAATACCAACTCTCCTGATTTTCTTTTCCTCAACATAGGTTATCCTCTGTCCTTCGGGTATGAGGAAGATTTTAGCCCCATTTTTTGCAGCAGCCTCAAGTTTATACTTCAATCCACCAACAGGGCCTATGTAGCCATCAGGATAGATCATTCCCGTCATGTAAACGTCATCCCTGATTTGTAGATTCTTGAGAGCTGCAATAGTGGCAACAGTCATAACGCCCCCGGCAGAGGGGCCACCAACAATCGGAGCCTCAGCCTCTATAATGTAGAAAAAGTTGTATTTGGTGAAATCAATGCCGAGCACATCGCACGCTGTAATAGCCGCAAGCTGGGCACTTCCCTGCATGTCTATTTCGGTGTATGGTGTTGTAGAAACAAACACTCTCCCGTCCCCAGGGGTGACGATTACAGAGATGTTTATCACAACACCTGTTGGCGGTTCACCGCTTGCAACAGCTACCGCCTTTATATTCGCTTCTTGAGCATTCTCAAACTGCGCTCCTGCTGGGATGATTAGAATCAGCATCAGCATTAGAAATTTAAGAGCAGACCTCATGGATAATGTTAGGCTGCATAATTAAAAAATTTAGTGGAAGACAAGGTATGGTTTTGGTTGGTTCTTCTTTCAAGAAGAAGCCTTGTGATTCTCCACATCTATGTCAAGAATAAACGTCGAGAAATCTTCAAAAAATATTCTGAAGTAGTTTCATTATGCATAGGCTGAAGATTGTTGTGGAGGACGTGAAGGGAACGTGCTATGCTGGGTACGAGAAGGGAGATACAATCGAGGTTGGGGATCCAGTTATAAAGGGTAAGATTTGCATATACGCTCTGTCGGCCTTAATTCCGTACATCACAGCAACTTACAGAGAGATACCATCAGATGGCTGGATAAATGCTGTTGAAGTCCTTCAGTGCCCGGATCCGGAAAATACGGTAAGATTTAAGATTATCAGGGAAAAATGAAGGGCGTTGAGTGGCTTGAGAATTACATCAGGGAGAACAATATAGATGCAAAGATCATAGAAGTCAAAAAAGCTTCAACTGTTAAAGAGGCTGCTGAAGAGCTTGGTTGCGGTAAAAGGCAGATAATTAAGTCCATTGTGCTTGTTGCCGGAGATGAAGCTGTTGTTACAGTCGTTGATGGCACATCATCTGTCGATTTAAAGAGGGTTGAAAAAGTGGTTGGGAAAGAGGTGAGAATTGCAGAAAGAGAGGAAGTTCTGGATTTAACCGGATTTCCAGCTGGTGGCGTCCCTCCTGTAGGACACAACTGCAAGGTAATCCTTGACGAGAGAGTTCTTGAGAACGACTGTGTTTACGGTGGTGGAGGGGACGAAAGGCATCTCCTTTTAATCCCTTCTTCCCAGATTGCGAGAGATGGAGCAATCGTAGCAAGAATAAGAAAGTAATTCCCTTTAGCTTAATCAAAAAAGAATTCACACACCTAACCACTCTTTTTTAAGCTCATAAAAAGTCCCGTCGATTATGGAATTCCTTATCCTCTCCATTAGTTTGAGGATAAAGTAGAGGTTATGGTAGGTGGCAAGGCGGAAGTAAAGTAGCTCGTTTGCTTTATAGAGGTGCCTTAAGTATGCTCTGGAGTAGTTCTGGCATACGAGGCAGTCGCATGTTCTATCAATAGGCCTTGTATCTCTTGTGAACGCCGAATTTTTGATGTGTATTCTGAATTTATTTTTGACATTCCCCCCTTCAGCCGGGCTGATGTAGAGGTGTCCTCTCCTCGCCCATCTTGCTGGAGCCACGCAGTCAAACATGTCCACTCCTCTTTCAGTGCAGTTGAACAAATCTTCAACGCCACCTATGCCGAGAAGATGCCTTGGCCTCTCTTCGGGAAGAAGTGGGATAACCCAGTCGAGAATGTTCAGCATGTTCTGCTTGCTTTTTCCCAAGGAGCCTCCAATGCCATATCCGGCAAAATCCCTCTCGGCCATGAATCTTGCCGACTTCTCCCTCAAATCTCTATACTCCCCACCCTGCACTACTCCAAATAAAGCCTGCCTTCTGTCGTAATATTCTAAACACTCCTCTGCCCAGCGATGAGTTCTTTCCAGAGCCTTTTCTGTGTATGCTCTGTCTGAGAGGGGGGATGTGCACTCGTCAAAAGCGAAAATAATGTCTGAGCCAAGGTTGGACTGGATTTCCATAGACTTTCTTGGTGTTAGCTCTACGATTCTTCCAGATTTGGGGTCTTTAAATCTGACTCCTCTGTCATTCACAAAGGCAAACCTCTTTCTCTCCACCTCCTTGAGCTTCTCCTCCTTCAACCCCTCAAGGAAGATGTTGTTTGCGATCTTCCCAACTCCATGCTCAAGTCCGTAGCCAAGGGAGAACGCCTGAAAACCGCCTGAGTCAGTGACAATGGGCCCGTTAAAGTTCATGAATTTGTGCAATCCTCCGAGCTCCTTGATGAGCTCATCTCCAGGCCTCAAGTGGAGGTGATATGTGTTTGCCAGAATGACCTCTACACCCATATCTTTCAAATCTCTGTTATCTAACCCCCGGATGGCTCCAAGAGTTGCTACAGGAATGAAAACTGGAGTTTTAAAGCTTCCATGCCTTGTCTTAACCACTCCAACGCGCACTCTGTCCAGCGTTGCCTTGATCTTGAATTTCAACATCTGCTTGGGTTTTAAACCTGAAACTTAAAAGTCATTCGTACTGGCTTGATGGTGAGGGTTTGAGGAATAGCTAAAAAATACTGCATTTTCTTCCCCACGGTTGGGGGAGTGTGTTTAACATCCTGTAACCTCAATACTACACTAATATAATTCAACATCAAAACTTATTTAAAACGATTCCAAACCAAACAACATGCTCAAAAGGTGGGATACG
>Ga0190326_1000048_pt1 | contig 17478 bp, 20 predicted proteins | sample 4870111112_MG_FD_165049 | JGI IMG/M metagenome (GOLD analysis project Ga0190326, IMG submission 165049) | Hydrothermal vent sediment bacterial communities from Southern Trench, Guaymas Basin, Mexico - 4870-11-11-12_MG | ecosystem: Environmental > Aquatic > Marine > Hydrothermal vents > Sediment ... | reverse complement strand
GTTCTATTATAACCTTATTCTTCTCATTAAGATATGAAGCCTCCTTTTTATCTGCCCTAAGGAAGCCTCCTGGTTCATAGATTATCCTTTTTACTGTTCCGTCTGCAGGGATCCTGTTTACATGAACATCAAATATGGACATAAATATAGAAATCTTTTTTTTGTCTCCTTTTTCTTCTATTTCTATTATCCTTCCATCAGCAGGAGAAAGGATCTCATTCTTTTTTGGTCTGTAATCTCTTTTTGGATCTCTGAAAAAGAATGCTGTAAATGATGTAAAAAAAACGGATAATGAGAAAAAGATGAGGCTTTTTATGTAAAGTGAAATCAGGACAAAGATACATCCTATAGCTATAAAAGGAATAGCTTCTTTTACAAAAGGAAGCCTTTTCTCTAACATCTGAATACTCCATAAGGATTATGTCTTATTTCTGGTGGTCTCATATAGACTGGCTCAAGCAAAAAAGGATCATCATAATCTCTGTTTTTAATCCTTGAAAGAGCAAGCATTCCAACTGAAGAAGCACTTATGTGCCAGAGATAAGAAGGAGCAAGAAGAGGATCTTTTAATGTATCTTTGAGGAACTTTGACTGCCTTAGATAATCGTTCCCTACGAATATGGTTTCTTCAGTAAATCTTTCAGCAAACTCCTCTTTCTTAAGACACATATTAGGACCTTTCTGTAAAAGTTTTCCTTCCTTCCATATAAACTGAGCAACAAAATATTCTCCTTTTCTTGAATCTATCATTGCTGTTATAGGGATCTTTGAAAATGGAATCTGATTTGCAAGTGCCTGAAGACTTGAAATTCCAACCACAGGGATATTCAAACACACAGAAAGAGCTTTTGCAACAGAGATTCCTACCTTTAAACCAGTAAAACTTCCTGGTCCTATAGCTACTGCTATGGAAGTTAGGTCTTCTGGTTTTATCCCTGCATTTTTCATCATAACTTCCAGAGCAGGTATAAGGAACTTTGATCCTGAAGCAAATGGAAGGACATATTCTGACTGAAGAATACCTTCAGTATCAAAAAGAGCCAAACTGAACTGCTGAGTCGTAGTATTTATGGCAAGTAACATGTCATTCTTTTGTAAGTATTCTCATTATGTCGTTATACATAACAATTGCCATAAGACATATCAGAATAGCAATACCTACTTTATGAACAGTCTCCTGGACTTTCTGATCAATAGGTCTTCTCATAAGTGCTTCTATTATAAGAAGAACAAGGATTCCTCCGTCTAATATAGGAATAGGAAGAAGATTTATGACTCCAAGGTTTATACTGAGCACAGCAGTAAAAGGAATGAGATATAGCCAGTTTTCCTGTGCTATTTTTCCTGTCATCTGACCTATAAGAATAGGTCCTCCTATTGTCTTAAGAGGAACTATTCTTTCTATAAGCTTTAGCAGTGTTAAACATGTAAGCTTTATTATCTTCCATGTTTTAAGGAGTGCTTCACTCAGTGCACTGAAAAATGAAAGTTTTATAAACTTTGTCTTTCCAGATGCAATTATACCTATCATCACTGTCTTTACTTCCTCTCCAAATATGTTCTTCGTTGTTCCCTCTTCAGGAATCAACCTTACCCTTATTATCCTGTCTTTCCTTTTTATTAAGACTTCCATAGGAACCTTCCCTTTTTTCTTTACTATCTCCCTTATATCCTCCCATCTTTTTACACAGATCCCGTCTATACTCAGGATCAAATCTCCTGGCTTTATACCTGCTTTAAAAGCAGGTGAACCTTTCTTTACCTTTCCTACCTCAGGAACAATTATCTTTTCTCCTGCTGTAAGATAAAATGTGAAAAATATAAGGAAGGCAAGGATAAGATTAAATAAAGGACCAGCTGATACGATAATAAACCTTTTAAAAACAGGCTGACTGCTAAATGCCCTTTCCTTTTCCCAAAAAGGAACAGGTTCATCTTCAGGACCTTCTCCAAGCATCTTTACATATCCACCAAATGGTATAGCAGAGATAAGATATTCTGTCTCTCCTATCCTTTTTCCAAAAAGTTTTGGTCCAAATCCTAAGGAGAATTTTATGACCTTTACTCTAAAGAGCTTTGCAAAGATAAAATGTCCAAGTTCGTGAAAGAGTATAAGGATTCCAAGGACTAAGCAGATAGGGATTATGTAATACAGAAAAAAGTTCATCTTAGACTCTTTATCAAATCAATAGCAATGTTTCTTGCCCATCTGTCTGCTTCAATGACACTGTCTATGTCATCTACAGGAGAAGCATTGTGAGAAGACATAACCTTTTCTATTATAACAGGAATATCCAGAAATTTTATCTGTCTGTTTAAAAACGCCTCAACAGCTATCTCATTTGCTGCATTCATAACAGCAGGCATTGTTCCTCCTATCCTTATTGCAGAATATGCAAGTTCAATACACCTGAACTTTTTTAGATCAGGTTTTTCAAATGAAAGGACTCCTATCTTTTCAAGATCAAGAGGAGGAAGATCGTTTTTTATGTGATGTGGATATGAAAGTGCATAAGAGATAGGAATAGTCATATCAGGTATTCCAAGCTGTGCTATTATTGCTCCATCCTTGTATTCTACCATAGAATGGATGATACTTTGAGGATGTATAAGGATGTCTATCTGATCTATTTCCAAATCAAATAGCCATTTTGCCTCAATAACCTCAAGTCCTTTGTTCATCATTGTTGCTGAATCTATAGTAATCTTTTTTCCCATGTTCCAGTTTGGATGCTTAAGTGCCTGTTCAGGTGTAACATTCTCCATCTCTTTTAGAGAAAGCTTCCTGAAAGGACCTCCTGATGCAGTAAGTATTATCCTGCGGAGATCTTCTCTTGGATGACCTTGAAGTGATTGAAGTATTGCAGAATGTTCACTGTCTATCGGAATTATACTTACTCCTCTTTTTTTTGCCTCTTTTACGACAATTGATCCTGCCATAACCATTGTTTCTTTATTTGCAAGTGCTATCTGCTTTCCTGCTTTGATTGCAAAGAATGTAGGGAGAAGTCCTGCTGCACCTGTTATAGAAGAGATTACAGTATCTGCAACATCCATCGTAGCAATCTTTATAAATCCCTCCTCTCCATAATATACCTCAACTTTTTCACCAATAGCCTCCTTAAGCTCTTCTGCATCTTCTTTTCTAAGGACTGCTACTGCCTTTGGACGAAATTCCTTTATCTGTTCAAAAAGAAGCTTTATGTTCCTTCCAGCAGTAAGTCCAACTACTTTATACCTTTCTGGATTCTTTCTTATTACCTTAAGTGAAGTAACTCCTATTGATCCTGTTGATCCCAGGATTGCTATCTTTTTCATCTCGTAAGGATATAACCATAAAGTATCGGAATAGAAAACAGAAAAGAATCTATTCTGTCAAGCATCCCTCCATGACCAGGAAGTATACTTCCTGAATCTTTTACATTATAGCTCCTCTTTATCATTGATTCTGCAAGATCACCTATCTGTCCCATTATAGACAAAACAGAGACCAAAATAAATGCTTCGGCATTTACCTTCATGAGCCTGAAAGCTCTTATAAAGAGAAGTCCACAGATAACAGAAAATACAAAACCACTTATTGCTCCTTCCCATGTTTTTTTTGGACTGAGCTTCTCGTTCAGTTTGTGTCTTCCAAGGTATCTTCCAAAATAAAAAGCAAATGTATCAGTTGTGAAGATCACACATAAAAGAAAGAATATCCAGGCTTTTCCACCAGGATAGCAGTATATCAGGACAAGCATCAAAAAAGGAACAGTTATGTAGACTATTCCAAATATGCATTTTGCTATGTCCTCTATAAGAGACCTTGAGGGAATGAGCCCTTTAATAATTGATAGAATAAAAGGAAGGCATATACAGCAAAAGACTGCAAAAGGAAAAAGGAAGAAGAGTTTTTCAAGTATAAGAAGTAATAAAAAAAAAGAAAGGAGATAAGCCAGGACCTGAAAAAATAAAGAAACTTTTGTGATCCTATAAAGTTCTCTTAATGAGATAAACTGAACAACTCCTGTAAGTATGTAGAATCCATAAGGAGGAGAATAGCCAATCAGGTATATGATAACAGGAAGGCTTAAAAGAGCTGTTATCCATCTTTTAACATGCATCAACTGCACCAAATCTTCTCTTTCTTTTAGAAAAATCCCTAAGTGCTTCCAGATATTCCTCTTTCGTAAAATCAGGCCAGAGTGTATCAGTAAAATAAAGCTCAGTATAAGCAATCTGCCAGAGGAGGAAATTGCTTATCCTTTTTTCCCCTCCTGTCCTTATAAGGAGATCTGGTTCAGGCATATTCAGATAAAGAAAAGAAGAAATCATGTCTTCTGATATATCTTCCTCTTTTATCTCTCCTTTCCTTATCTTTTCTGCTATCTTCCTTATGCTGTCTGTTATCTCCTGTCTTCCACCATAGCTTAAGGCAAGGACAAGATTCAGATCTTTGTTAGATCTTGTTTCTTCAATAGCATTAATTAGTCTTTTTTTTGCGTGTTCTGGAAGCTTCCAGATCCTCCCTATTGCAAGAAGTCTAATGCCATTTTTTTGAAGCTCTGTTAGCTCTTTTTCAAGATACTCTGAAAGGAGATTCATAAGTGTATCTATCTCTTCTTTTGGTCTTTTCCAGTTTTCTTCTGAGAAGCTATAAAGTGTAAGCCAGGGAATTCCAAGCTCTCTTGTCGTCCTTACTATTTCTCTTACTGTTTCCACTCCTTTAAAATGCCCCTGAAATCTACTAAGTCCTCTTTTCTTTGCCCATCTTCCATTTCCATCCATTATTATTGCAACATGCCTTGGAAGTTTTTTTGGAACTTCCTGCATAGAAGTTAAAATTCCATGATTTCTTTCTCTTTTTCTTTTACAAGCTCCTCTACTTTTTCTATAAATTCATCAGTAATCTTCTGGACCTCATTCAATGCCCTTCTGTAATCATCCTCAGATATCTCTTTCTCATTTTTCATTTCTTTAAAAATCTCATTTGCCTCTCTTCTGTGATTCCTTATAGAAATCTTTATTTCTTCTCCTATCTTTTTCACAAGCTTTACAAGCTCTTTCCTCCTTTCTTCTGAAAGTGGAGGAATAGGAACTCTTATAACCTTTCCGTCATTTATAGGTGTAAGACCAAGCTCTGATTTAAGTATAGCCTTTTCTATTTCTCCTATAATTGATTTATCCCATGGCTGAATGAGTATAAGCCTGCTTTCTGGAACAGAGATAGATGCAACCTGTTTAAGTGGCATCTGAGTCTCATAACAGCTTACCATGATGTCTTCAAGGAGTGAGGTTGATGCACGACCTGTCCTTACTTTTCCAAGTTCTCTTTTCAGTGCATTTATGCTTTTTTTCATGTTCTCTCTCAATTCAGAAAGTACATCCTCTATCATGGCTCATCTCCTTTTATCAGTGTCCCTATTTTTTTTCCTTCTATGATTTCCTTAAGAAGTCCTTTTTTTCTCATGTTATAAATAATTATAGGAAGATTGTATGTCATGGCAAGAGATACAGCAGTAAGATCAAGGACTTTTAATCTTTTTTCCAAAAATTCCTGGTAGCTTATTTTATCAAAAAACTTTGCATTTGGATTTTTAAAAGGATCATCAGAATATACTCCATCTACTTTTGTCCCTTTTATAAACACATCTGCTTCAATCTCAAGCGCCCTGAGGACTGCTGCTGTATCTGTTGTAAAATAAGGATTTCCTGTTCCAGACGCAAAAAGAAGGATCTTTCCTTCTGAAAGATACCTCAAGGCAGCATCTTTTGAAAAAGACTCTGCTATCTTTTCTATACCAAAAGCACTCATAATCTTTGAATCTATTCCAAAAGAAGAAAAGGCTTCTGAAAGAGCAATGCAGTTTATAACAGTTGCAAGCATTCCCATGTAATCTGCCTTTACTCTGTCTATTCCAAATTCTTCAAGATTCACACCTCTGAAGATATTTCCTCCACCAACAACTATACCTATTTCTATACCCAGATCATGTATCTGTTTGACTTCAGATACAGTATTTCTCAGAGAAGAAAAATCAATTCCTCTTCCTTCCTTTCCAGAAAGTGCTTCACCACTCAGTTTAAGAAGTATCCTTTTATACCTCTTCTCCAAGCTGAAACCTTACAAATCGTCTTATTACGATGTTTTCACCTGTCTTTGCTATTAGTTCATTCAGAAGGTCCTGAACAGTTATTTCAGGATTCTTTATAAATGGCTGTTCAAGAAGGCAGACCTCATTAAAGAATTTCTCAAGCTTTCCCTGAACAATCTTGTCTATAATTTTTTCAGGCTTTCCTGCCTTTCTTGCCTGTTCAGCATATATCTCCTTTTCTTTTTCTATAACCTCCTTTGGAAGATCTTCCCTTTTTACTGCAAGAGGAGCAGTTGCAGCAATCTGCATAGCTATGTCTTTAACAAACTGCGAGAATTCCTCTGTCCTTGCAGTAAAATCTGTTTCACAGTTTACCTCAACAAGGACTCCAATCCTTCCTTCACCATGTATATACGCATATATCTTCCCTTCCTTTGCTACCCTTCCCTCCCTTTTTTTAGCAGTAGCAATCCCTTTTTTCCTCAAAACCTCTATAGCCTTTTCTATATCTCCATCTGTTTCAATAAGTGCTTTTTTACAGTCCATTATTCCTACACCTGTCATCTCCCTAAGCTTTTTTATAAGCTCCATTGATACCGTCAACTTTCTTCCCTCCTTTCTTCTTTTTCTTTTCTTATAATCACTACCTCTGGTCCTCCTTCCTCAGCCTTTTCTACAGGAGGAACCTCTTCTTTTTCTTCCTTAGCAGCTTCTTCAGCCTTTCTTTCTTCTAATATCTTCAATCCTTCAAGACAAGCATCAGCAATCTTTGAACATATAAGCCTTATAGCCCTTATCGCATCATCATTACCTGGTATAGGATAATCAATCTCATCAGGGTCACAGTTTGTGTCTGCAATGGCAACAACAGGAATACCCAGTTTTCTTGCTTCTTTTACAGCAATATGCTCCTTCTTTGTATCCACGATAAATACTGCTCCTGGAAGCTCTTCCATGTCCTTTATTCCACCAAGGTTTTTCTGAAGCTTTTGAAGCTTTTTCTCAAGTCTCATCTGTTCCTTCTTAGGATATCTTTCCAATGTTCCATCCTTCTTCATTGCCTCAAGCTGCTTCAGCTTTTCTATGCTCTTCTTTATTGTCTGGAAGTTTGTAAGTGTTCCACCAAGCCATCTGTGTGCAACATAAAACATTCCACATCTTTGTGCTTCCTCAATTATTGCATCCTTTGCCTGTTTTTTTGTTCCAACAAAAAGGATCTTTTTTCCTTCTGCAACAGTCTTTACGATAAACTGATATGCAACATCAAAAAGCTCTACAGTTTTTTGGAGATCAATTATGTGGATACCATTTCTTGATCCAAAGATATAAGGCTTCATCTTTGGATTCCATCTTTTTGTCTGATGACCGAAATGAACTCCTGCTTCAAGAAGTTCCTTCATCGTTACTACACTCATAAACTCCTCCTCACGGTTTTTTTCTTTGGCCCGGAATGCTGCCTTTAAGGCAGAACCGTGAGCTTTCCGGACCTGTTTTTTTACTGGCTTGTTATTATACTAAAATATTGATAACATACAAGTGGAATATTTCTGTTTCAAGAAAAAATTATGGAAGAAAAAAGGAGTTTTCTGCTGGAAATAAGAAAAAGGCTTGATGAGGCTGAAAAAGAAAGACTTTCAAAATGGGCATGTCCAAGTCTGGCTGCAATAAGAGAAAAAGAGGAGGAAGAGATCACATCTGGTCACAGACAGTATTTTTCTATTGATGTAGACAGGATCCTTCATTCCCGTGCATATTCAAGATACATAGACAAGACCCAGGTTTTTTACCTTATAAAAAACGATCACATTACTCATCGTGTCCTTCATGTTCAGCTTGTATCAAAGATAGCAAGGACGATAGGAAGACTTCTGAGACTTAACGAAGACCTTATAGAAGCAATCTCCTTAGGACATGACATAGGTCATGCACCATTTGGACATGATGGAGAAAGCATCCTTTCTGAGATATGCCTTTCTTATGGTATTGGACATTTTGTCCACAGTGTGCAAAGCGTAAGATTTCTTCAAAGGATAGAAAGAAAAGGGAAGGGATGGAATCTTACACTTCAGGTTCTTGATGGAATACTCTGTCATGATGGAGAAAGATATACGAGAAGAATTGAGCCAAGGTGGAAAAAGGACTTTAAAGAGATTTGGAAAGAAGCAGAAGAAAAAACAAGGAATCCTCAGATTGAACTTATTCCTATGACACTTGAGGGATGTGTCGTAAGGATGGCAGACATAATAAGCTATATTGGAAGGGATATTGAGGATGCAATAAGACTTGGTTTAATAAAAAGAGAAGAGATTCCAAAGGAATGCAGGAAGGTCCTTGGAGATACGAATGGAAAAATAGTCTATACACTTGTAGAAGATCTTGTTGCAAACAGCATTGACAGACCGTATATATGTTTTAGCAAGGAAGTTGGAGAAGCGCTTGAAAGGCTTAAAAGATTCAATGAAGAAAGAATATATACGAATCCAAAGATAAAAGCTCAGTATCCAAAGATAAAGCTTATGTTTGAACTTCTTTTTGAGACATACATGAATGACCTTGAAAAGGGAAATGAACAGTCAGACATATTTAAAGGATTCTTAGATGGAATGTCTGATGAATACAAAAGAAGCACATCATATCCAGAAATCGTAAGAGACTTTATATCTGGTATGACAGATGAATATTTCCTAAATCAGTGCAGAAAAAGGATTATGCCAGAAATAGTCTCTAAATTTTAGCCATGCCAAATACAGTAGCAATTGTAGGAAGACCAAATGTAGGAAAGTCTACTCTTTTTAACAGACTTACAAGATCCCGTACCTCCCTTGTAGATGATCAGCCAGGAGTTACAAGGGATAGAATTTCAGCAAAGATAGAGTATGAAGGGATTCCTATGATCATTATTGACACAGGTGGATTTGAGGATACAGATGATCCTCTAATACAGAGGATAAGAAAACAGGTAGAAATTGCCATTGATGATGCAGACAAGATCATATTTCTCCTTGATGCAAGAGAAGGAATAACACCACTTGATGAAGAGCTTGCAAGGATGCTAAGGAGGAAAGGAAAAGATGTAATTGTTGCTGCAAACAAGGTTGATACAAAACAGCAGGATCCACTTGCACTTGAATTCTATAAACTCGGGCTTGGAAAGGTATTTCCTATATCTGCTGCTCATGGTCGTGGAATAAAAGAGCTTATGGAAGAGGTTATAAAGGGTTTTTCAAAGGAGGAGGAAAAGGAGGAGGAAGAAAGGATAAAAGTGGCAATTGTAGGAAGACCAAATGTAGGAAAGTCTTCTTTTATAAACAGAGTTCTTGGAGAAGAAAGGGTAATTGTAAGTGAAGAGCCAGGAACAACAAGAGATTCAATAGATACATACTTTTCCTTTTCAGGAAGGGATTATCTTCTTATAGACACAGCAGGAATAAGAAGAAGGTCAAGGGTAAAGGAAAGGCTTGAGAAGTTTTCTGTAATAAAGGCATTAAATAGCATTGAAAGATCTCATGTAACTGTGCTTATGATAGATGCAGTTGAAGGTGCAACAGATCAGGATGCACACATCTGTGGATATGCATTTGAGCAGGGAAAAGGGATTGTCATAGCTGTAAACAAGTGGGATCTTATAAAAAGAAGTGATGAAAGGATAAGAAATATGATGGATTCAATAGAAAGGAAGCTGAGATTTGTAGACTTTGCACCAAAGATAAACATATCTGCACTTACTGGAGAAAACATAATGCTCGTCTTTGAAAAGATAAATCTCGTATACGATCAGATGAAAAAAAGAGTAAAGACTTCTTTTGTAAACAAGGTTCTTGAAGAGATACAGGAGGAGAATCCACCTCCTATGAAAGGAAGAAAAAGACTGAAGATATATTATGGAACACAGGTAGAAGTTCTTCCTCCTACATTTGTCCTTTTTGTAAACAGTCCAAAGCTTGTCAAAAAAGAATATGAAAGATTTCTTATAAATCAGTTCAGAAAAAGACTTGGTTTTGAAAACTCTCCAATAAGGCTTCTTTTTAGAGAAAGACCAAGAAAGGAGAAAAAGAAATGAGGATAAAGATAACCCTGGGAGAGACAGTGCTTTATGCAAGACTTTATGATACAAGGACAGCAAAAAAGATCTTTGAAATACTTCCTTACAGATCCACTTATAACAGATGGGGAGATGAGATATATTTTCCTGTTCCTGTTGAAGAAGAGCTTGATGAGACAGCAAAAGAAGAGGTCCAGATAGGTGATATAGGATATTGGCCAAAGGGAAAGGCATTCTGCATATTCTTTGGTGAAACTCCTATAAGTAAACAGGGAAAGATAATTCCTGCAAGTGCTGTAAATATAATTGGAAAGATAGAAGGAGATGCAACTGTCCTTAAGTCTGCAAAAGGAAAAGAGATCGTTATTGAGAGGTGTTAAATGGCAGAAGTAAAAGAAAAAAGGCTTATTCACAGAGGAAGGATATTTGACATATTCAAGGAAAGGATAATACTTGAAAATGGAGCTGATACAGAACTTGACATAATAAGACATCCTGGTGCCTCAGCAATCGTTCCTCTATACAGCAGTGATACAGTCGTCCTCATAAGACAATACAGACACGCAATAGGAGAATACATATGGGAGATACCTGCAGGGACATTCTCAAGTGGAGAAGATCCACTTTCATGTGCAAAAAGAGAGCTTCTTGAAGAAACTGGATTCAGGGCACGCTTCTGGAAAAAGCTTGGAATAATAACTCCTGTTCCTGCATATTCTGATGAAATGATTCATGTGTTTTTTGCAAAGGATCTCATAGAAGAAGGTCAAAGACTTGAAAAGGATGAACTCCTTGAGGTTCATAAGGTTAAGATAGACGAAGTTTATAAGATGATAAAAGAAGGAAAAATAAAGGATAGCAAGACAATAGCAGGAATATTCCTTGCAACACTCTGGCTTAAAGATGAAGGAGATAAGAAAAATCCTTGAAAAAAGAAAAATAAAAGCATCTGCACCTTGCAGGATAGATTCTGGAGGAACATGGGACATAAAGGCAATGGCAATCTCTTTTGAAAAGATAAAACCAACAACAGTAAACATTGCTCTTGATCTCAGGACCTATGTAGAGATCCTTCCTTTTGAAGAAGGAAAGATAAAGATATCTTCAGAAGGATTTGAGACAGAGGTCTTCAGCTATTCCAATATAAGATTTGATTCACCATATGGGATATTTCTTTCTGCAATAAGACATTTTGGATTTCACGGAATAGAAGTCAGAATAAGTTCAGAATTCCCTCCACAGTCTGCACTTGGAGGATCAAGCACTGCTCTTGTTGCTCTTATAAAGGCTCTTTCAAAGATAAAAAAACTACTTGATGGGAAATCCTTAAGCAAAAGACAGATCCTTCATCTTTCGTATCACATAGAAGACGCAATATCTGGTGGAAACTGTGGTGCACAGGATCAGGGTGCAGGGATATATGGTGGAGTAAATCAGTGGATATGGACTTATAGCAGACCTTATTTTTGTAAAAGGATTAAGCTTCTTGATAAAACTGACCTTGATGAGCTTTCAGAAAGAATCCTTGTTGCATACAGTGGAATAAGGCATCAGTCTTCTTCTATAAATAGAAGCTGGATAGAAGATTTTCTTTCTGGAAAGACACAGAAGGGATGGATAAAGGTAAATGAGGTTGTTCACAGATTTGCTGATTCTCTGAAAAGAAAGGAATGGTCTGAGGCAATAAGATGGCTGAATGAGGAAGTAGCTATAAGAAAAGAGATAACACCTTCTGCTTTTATACCAGTTACAGAAAAGCTTATAGATGATGCTGTAAGACTTAGATGTGGAGCTCGTTTTTCTGGAGCAGGTGCAGGTGGAAGTGTCTGGGCAATTGGTGAACCTGAAAACATAAGGAAACTAAAGGAGACATGGAAGGATACCTTAAGTTCTGTAAAAGATGCAAGGATTTTTGAATGTAGGGTTGATGGAAAAGGACTAGTTTAACTTTTTATAGATCGGACCAATTCCAGCCTCTTCAAATATCTCTCTAAGCTCCATAAGAAGAGAATTTGTTGCCTGCTCAATTCTCTGAACATCCTCTTCCTTTACGAGACTCATATCAAGATTCTCTACAAGCTCTTTTAACTCCTCAAATCTTGGAAGAAGACTTCCAAGCTCTGTCTTTTCATTTATTACTTTTTGAGCATCTATTATTGCACCAATACAGCTTTCTACCCTCAGCTTATAGATGTATTTGTTCGTCATAGCCTTCCTGTCTCCTTCATTACCTCAAAAAATGGTCTATAAAACTGTTCGTATCTTTTTATAGCAGACTTCAAAACAGATGTCAGCTTTTCAAGTTCCTTCGTATTTACTATAAGATTCACACTTAGAGCAAATGCCATAAGCTGATCAGCTGTCTTAAATCTTTCACTCAAAAGCACAACAAACATCTTTCTTCTTAAAGCCATAGGAAGTCTGTTTAAGTATCTCATAACAGGACTTTTTCTTACATCACCCAAGAGTCCTTCATGAAGAAGGATGAGGTCAAACTGATGAAATCTGAGTTTTCCTAAGGCAGTTTTTATGTCAGATTCTGAGATAAGTTTGTATCCAAGCTCTTCTATCTTAGAGACATGTGGAATAAGATCTTCTTTTCCTATAAAAAAAGCAAGCTTTCCTTCCTCATAAAACTCAGGAATATAGCTTTCAGAATATTCAGGAAATTCTTCCTCTTTTTCTATAATGATATCTCCCCCACATTTAGGACACTTTACCTTAAGTCTTTTTCCTTTTGGTATCTTTTCATCAGGAACATAAAACCTGCTATTACAGCTGTTACAGCTAATCTCCATTATTCTATCCTCTTTCCGTATTCCGTATCAATTGTAAGACCTTCAATTTCTGTTGTCTTTTCACCTCTTTCTGCCTTTATAGCATCTATCTGCCTTCTTACAAAAGACTTCCTTGTTGCATAAGAAAGTGCTACCTCTTCAGTTATAAGCCCTTTTTTGAAAAGATCTATTATTGACTGATCAAATGTCATCATACCTATTGCATTATTCTTCTGCATTATGTCATAAAATGTCTTGTCTTCTGTCTCACCGTTTATTATAAGATCCTGGACAGTAAGGGTATTCCTGAGGATATCAAAAGCAGCAACCCTTCCTCCACCTTTTTTTGGAAGAAGCCTCTGACAGACTATCCATCTTATTGTCTCTGCAAGCCTAAGCCTTATCTGTCTCTCTTCTTCATGACTGAACATGCTTACAATTCTGCTTATTGCCTGACCTGCATCAATTGTATGAAGTGTGCTCAGGACAAGATGACCTGTTTCTGCAGCACTTAAGGCAATCTCCACAGTTTCTCTGTCACGCATCTCTCCTACGAGTATCACTTTTGGAGCCTGTCTCAGTGCAGCTCTTAGTCCTGATGCAAATGTGTCAAAGTCTGTTCCAAGCTCTCTTTGATTAAATGTTGCCTTTTTTGGCTGATGAATGAATTCTATTGGATCTTCAAGTGTTATGATATGAACTGGATAATTCTCGTTTATCTCATTCAGGATAGCAGCAAGGGATGTGGATTTTCCAGATCCTGTAGCACCTGTAATAAGTATAAAACCATTTTTTTCTTTTGCCATCTCATAGAATGCCTGAGGAAGTCCAAGCTCTTTTATTGTAGGAACTCTTGTAGGAAGTCTTCTCATTACGATAGAAAAATTTCCTCTCTGTGAAAATATGTTTACCCTAAATCTTGCCTTTCCTTCTATCTGATATGAAATGTCACATGATCCATGTATAAGAAGGTCTCTAAGTGCTCTTCTGTCTCCGTCTATAATAGAAAGTGCAAGAAGCTCTGACTGGTAAGGTGTAATTTCTTCTATCTTAGGCTCAAATTCCACAGGTCTTAGTTCTCCAGAGACCTCTACCTGAAAAGGTCTTCCTACTGTGATATTCAGATCAGATACATCACTTGCAGAATTAAGCATTTTCATAAGGATATAATCTACATATTGTCTTTGCATAAAACCTCCCTATATGAGTGCTTCTGTAAAATCCTCTGGAGGCTTCTTTAAAAATGGAAGGAATCTCTGTTTATCTATGCATTTGTTAAATGCCTCTTCAGGACTAATTATTCCCCTTTTCAAAAGATCCATTATTGCATCATCAAGACTCTGCATTCCATATTTTTTTCCAGTCTGGATAAGAGAAGGTATCTGATATGTCTTTCTTTCGCGTATAAGATTCCTTATTGCAGGAGTTGCAATCATTATCTCAAGTGCAGCAACACGACCTTTCTTGTCAATCCTTTTTAGAAGTGCCTGTGAGATGACAGCTCTTAGACTGTCTGCAAGCATACTTCTTATCTGTTCCTGTTCTTCTGGTGGAAAGACCTCTATGATCCTGTCAACTGTGCTTGGTGCACTTATTGTATGAAGTGTTCCAAAGACAAGATGTCCTGTTGCTGCAGCTTCAATTGCAAGAGATATCGTTTCAAGATCTCGCATCTCTCCAACAAGTATTATGTCTGGATCTTCTCTTAGAGCTGCTCTAAGTGCTGTTGCAAAGGATTTTGTATGTGTTCCTACTTCTCTCTGATTTATTATTGCTTTTTTGCTTTTATAAACAAACTCTATTGGATCTTCTATCGTGATTATATGATCCTTTCTCGTCCTGTTTGCTTCTTCTATTATTGCAGCAAGTGTTGTTGACTTTCCACTTCCTGTTGGTCCTGTAACAAGTACAAGACCTTTTGGAAGATGTGCAAGTCTTTTTACAACAGGAGGAAGTCCAAGCTCATCACATGTCTTTACCTCTGATGGTATCTGACGAAATACTGCTCCTATTCCATTCTGTTGCATAAAAAGGTTTACTCTGAAACGGGCAAGTCCTGGAACTTCATATGCAAAATCAACATCTCCTGTTTCTTCAAATATCTTCATCTTGTGTTCTGGTGTAATCTCATAAAGCATCTGTTTCAGAGTATCATTGTCAAGTTCCTTAAATTTTATCCTTTCAAGATCTCCATGAACCCTTACAACTGGCTGATGACCTGCAACAAGATGAAGATCAGATGCACCAAGCTCATGCATGAGTTTAAAAAATGCATCAATCTGTGCCATCTTTATACTCCCAGTGCAAGATCTACCATATCTCCAAGTGCCTTGGATATTGAATCATGAATTACAACGTCTGCTTCCTGATCAAGATGTGTTGGATCTCTGTTTATTATTATAAGCTTTGATCCGTGCTGGACCGCATGACTTGGAACAGATGCAGCAGGATATACGACAAGAGAAGATCCAAGAACTATACAGAGATCACACTGCTCAGCATACTTGAATGCCATAACAAGTTTTTCTTGTGGAAGTGGCTGTCCAAATGATATAGTATCAGGCTTTAGAATCCCAGAACATCTATCACAGTATGGAACCTTTATTCCTGACCTTATCCTTTTTTCTATCTCTTCTCTGTCATACTTTTTTCCACATGTAAGACAAGATACACTGAATGCAGTTCCATGAAGCTCTATGATCTTTTCTGGAGAATTCCCTGCTTTATGATGAAGTCTGTCTATGTTCTGTGTAACAACTGCAAGAAGCTTTCCTGCATCTTCAAGCTTCTTTATAGCAATATGACCTCTGTTTGGTTTTGCATCTTTCATGACATCCCAGTATTCACTGCTCATCTTCCAGTATTTTTCCCTTGCCTTTTCATCAGATATGATCTTCTGAAAATAAAAGTCAGACGGATCATATTTGCTCCACAGCCCTCCAGGACTTCTGAAATCAGGTATCCCTGATTCTGTGCTTATTCCTGCTCCAGTAAATACAAGTATCTTGTTTGATTCTCTTATAAGCTGAGCACCTTTTCTTATAAGATCTTCCATATCTTTTCTCCTTTTTTTGCAAAATAGTATGAAAAATGTCTTTTTATGTCAAACGATTCTGAGTTCAAAAAAAAAGATAAAACTTGAACTGGAAGAGCTTTTAAGTTATCTAAGGCACAGATTTAAAAAAAAGGAGGGAAAAAGATGAAATCAATTAAAGGAACAAGGACTGAAAAGAACATCTTAATAGCATTTGCAGGAGAGTCTCAGGCAAGAAACAGATATACTTACTTTGCAAGTCAGGCAAGAAAAGAAGGATATGAACAGATAGCAGCAATATTTGAAGAGACAGCAAATCAGGAAAAGGAACATGCAAAAAGACTTTTTAAGTTCTTAGAAGGAGGAAAGCTGGAGATTCAGGCAACTTTTTCTGCTGGAGTTATAGGAAATACCTTAGAAAACTTAAAAGAAGCAGCTTCTGGAGAGAGTTATGAGCATAAAGTTATGTATCCAGAATTTGCAAGAATAGCACGCGAGGAAGGATTTGATGAAATTGCAGAAGTTATGGAAGCAATAGCAGTTGCTGAAAAAGGACATGAAAAAAGATACAGGGCTCTTATAAAGAAGCTTGAAGAAGGAAAGGTATTTAAGAGTGATAAGGAAGTTGTATGGAGATGTAGAAACTGTGGATATCTGCACAAGGGAAAAGAAGCTCCTGAAAGATGTCCTGCCTGTTCTCATCCAAAAGCATATTTTGAGCTCGTAGGTGAAAATCTTTTTGAATAACTAATGCAGAAGTTAAGAGAATTTTAGAAAGTTGCTACGACAATTCCTGTAGTTACAGAGATCTGATAGAGGATCTGTGTGATATCTTTTATATTTTTCATCCAAGGCATGATCTTAAGTTTATAAGGAACTACAATTGTATCTCCAGGTTCAAGCTTTAGCATAGACACCTTTTCCCAACAGTGTTTTTCTGAATTCCAACGAAAACTTATCCTTTTTTCTTTAGGTCTAGTAGCAGAACCATCTACTTTGAGAATATATACATTTTCTTTATCTGCAATCTTTAAATACCCTCCAGCCATCTTTATATAATCATCCAGGTCCTTTTTCGGAGTATATATATAAGCTCCTGGATTAAATACAGCTCCCTGAACTAGAATTGTAGCAGGCTTCCGTGGAATATAAATCTCATCTCCATCTTCAAGAGAGATATCATAAGGTGTGCCGGCTAGTTTTTCTGGAGGAGCTAATCGTATAACCATACGTCCAGTAGCCTTAAGAGTGCGGAGTCGTGAGATAAAACGTCTTATAGTCTCATGTTCCATTTTTGAAACCTTAGCTTCTTCAGCAGTAAGAGCTGCTCCTACTGTTTGAGTTTCAGAAACTAAAAGCTCTTGTTCAAGTCTAGAGATAAGCTCATCTAAAAATTTCTGTTGTCGTTTTTGGATACTTTTTCTGATAAATCTTGCTCCACGCAGATAAGCTTTTTCTGTAAAACCACCTGCTCTTTTGATAAGGGAAGACAATTTTTCTCCTTTGCGAATAACATAAGTACCAGGAAATCTTACCTCTCCTTCTATT
>Ga0190326_1000046_pt1 | contig 17592 bp, 15 predicted proteins | sample 4870111112_MG_FD_165049 | JGI IMG/M metagenome (GOLD analysis project Ga0190326, IMG submission 165049) | Hydrothermal vent sediment bacterial communities from Southern Trench, Guaymas Basin, Mexico - 4870-11-11-12_MG | ecosystem: Environmental > Aquatic > Marine > Hydrothermal vents > Sediment ... | reverse complement strand
CAACGAAGAAGCTGAGAAGTTATACGAATTACTCAAAGATAAATTTAGAATCGGAATAGTCACCGCTGGGAAAACCAAAGATTTCGAAAAATTCCAGAAATGCGAACTTGACTACTTAATTGGAACAGCTTATTACTATGGGTCTCTTGTAAGAGGTTTAGATTTGCCAGAAAAGATTAAATTCTGTGTTTTTTACGGTTGCCCGATTTTTAGGGTTAGGGTTGAAGATATAGATAACGCATCTATTGGAGTTTTAAGGGTTTTAGCTTTAATATATAGAGACTGCAAGGAAATAGAAAAGTTTCTACCTTATCTAAGGAATTTAGAAAGACAGAGTGACGAAACGATAAACGAACTAAGAGATGTCTTAAAATCTCTAATAGAAAGAGGTGAAAAGGGTAGTAAAGACGTAGTAGTTAGGAAGGGGGAGATAATATTTCCAGATTTGAGAACGTATATACAAGGATCGGGAAGAACTTCAAGGCTTTTTGCTGGGGGTATTACAAAGGGTGCGAGCTTCGTACTTGAAAAAGATCCAGAAATTCTTTCCGCATTTCTTGAAAGAGCTAAATACTTTGATTTAGAGTTTAAAGGCTTAGATAAAGTCGACTTTGAGAAGTTAAAAAAGGAATTAGAGGAAACCAGAGAGAAATTCAAGAGGAGAGGGGAGTTTGAACTTATAAAGCCAGCGTTGTTCGTAGTCGAAAGTCCTACAAAAGCTAAACAGATTTCGAGATTTTTTGGAAAACCGAGTGTCAGAGTTGTAGATAACGTAGTAGTTTACGAGATACCAATGGAAAAATACGTACTGCTAATCACTGCAAGTATAGGACACATAACGGATTTAATAACGGACAGAGGATTTCACGGAGTAGAAGTAAATGGAAGATTTGTACCGATTTATGCAACTATTAAGCGATGTAGAAGCTGTGGACATCAGTTTACTGAGGAAAGGGATTCGTGTCCAAGATGTGAAAGCACAGATATAGACGACTCAAGAAAAAGAATAGAGGTTCTAAGAAAGCTCGCTCACGATTCAGAATTCGTGATAATTGGGACTGATCCAGATTCGGAAGGAGAAAAGATAGCATGGGATATAAAGAATTTGCTATCTGGTTGTGCAAAGATTATGAGAGCGGAATTTCACGAGGTAACAAGGAGAGCTGTTCTTAAAGCTTTAGAAAATCTAAGAGATATAAATGAAAACTTAGTAAAGGCTCAGATAGTTAGGAGGATTGAGGATAGATGGATAGGTTTTGTTTTAAGTCAAAAACTCTGGGACGTCTTTAACAACAGAAATCTATCTGCTGGAAGAGCACAAACACCAGTTCTAGGATGGGTAATCAATAGATACAAAGAGAGCAGAAAGAAAAAGAAGATAGCAATAATAAGAGATTTTGACTTAGTTCTCGAATACGATAAACCAGAATTCGATCTGGAAATTGAATTAATCGAAGAGAAGGAAGAAGAAAGATCTCCTTTACCACCGTATACAACGGATTCAATGCTAAGGGATGCAAATGCTATTCTAAAACTCTCAGCAAGAGACACAATGCAAATAGCTCAAGAACTCTTTGAAAACGGTGTAATCACATATCATCGCACTGATTCAACAAGGGTGAGCGATGTCGGTTTAAGAGTTGCTAAAGAGTACTTGGGTGAAGACTTCGTTGCAAGAGAGTGGTTTGCCGAAGGAGCTCATGAGTGCATAAGACCTACAAGACCGATAGATAGAGATACGTTACAAAGGCTTATTCAAGAGGGAGTTTTGCAGATAGAAGGATTTACATGGAAGCACTACGCTTTATACGATTTAATATTTAGACGTTTCATGGCTTCTCAGTGCAAACCGTTCAAAGTCTTAGTTAAAAAGTATAGAATTTCCTTCAATGGAAAGAGTGTTGAAGAAGAAAGAATCGTAAACGCTGAAGGAAGATCATATGAACTTTACAAATCCGTATGGGTTCGAAAGGAATTACCAACTGGAAGATTCAGAGTTAAAGCTGAAATAAGGACTATTCCGGCTGTGTATCCATATACTCAGTCTGATGTAATTCAGCTTATGAAGGAAAGAGGTATCGGAAGACCTTCTACTTATGCAACTATAGTTGACAGACTTTTCATGAGAAACTATGTTATAGAGAAGTATGGAAGAATAATACCTACAAAACTTGGAATTAGGGTGTTTGATTATCTATCAAAGAATTACGGTAGCTTCGTTTCAGAAGAGAGAACAAGACTACTTGAAGAGAAGATGGATGCTGTTGAAAAAGGAGAACTCGATTACTACAAAGCTCTTGAAGAATTGTACAAAGAGATTAAAGCAATTGAATAATGTTGAATTTATTAAAATAAAAATATATTCTAATCTTTTGTCTTAAAAACTTTATATTTTGACAACCAACGTTTTTAATGATATCTGCTTGGTTAATAGATGTGGATTACGTAACTGTTAATGAAAAAGCCGTTATTAGGCTATGGTGTAAAGACGATAACGGTGTTTTCGTGGCTTATGATCCAAATTTTAAGCCATACTTCTACGTAATAGGTTTAGATGAGAGCGATATTAAAAACGCTGTAATTAGAGATAAGAAGGTAATAACTCCCGAAAGTTATGAGATAGTGAAACTCAAGAGTTTAGGAAAGAGCGTTGAAGCTTTTAAAGTATATGCAAAGCATCCACAACACGTTCCAAAGCTTAGAGAGTACTTTAGAAGTATAGGAGGAGACGTAAGAGAAGCAGATATTCCATTTGCGTACCGATATCTTATAGATAAGGATTTGGCATGTATGGATGGAATAATCATTGAGGGAAAGGAGAAGGAAGGGAAACTAAGGAGTTACGAAGTGGAGCATGTGGAAAGAGATAAAAGAATTGGATTTCCAGATTTAAAAATCATGGCTTTTGATTGCGAGATGCTCGCATCGCAAGGAATGCCCGATGCAGAAAAAGATCCAATTATCGTCATATCGATAAAATATAGGGATGAAGATGAACTGATTTTAACGGGTAAAGAGAGAGATATTTTGCTTAAGTTTGTGAAGTTCATAAAGGATTACGATCCAGATGTAATCGTTGGCTACAACCAAGATGCATTCGATTGGCCATATATAAAGAAGAGAGCTGAGAAGTGGAAAATACCGCTTGAAATTGGAAGAGATGGGAGTGAACTCAGTTTTAGAGGTGGAAGACCGAAAATCGTTGGAAGACTTAATGTGGATTTATACGATATAGCTTTGAAGATTTCCGATGTTAAAGTTAAAAAACTCGAAAACGTAGCGGAATACCTTGGAAAAAGGATTGAGTTAGCAGATATCGAAGCCAAAGACATCTACAAGTATTGGAATAGAGGTGAAAAAGATAGAGTTCTAAACTATGCAAGGCAAGACGTAATCCATACGTATCTAATTGCTCAGGAACTCTTACCAATGCATTACGAACTCTCTAAGATGATAAGAATCCCACTTGATGATGTAACAAGGATTGGCAGAGGTAAACAAGTCGATTGGCTCTTACTAAGTGAGGCACACAGAATTGGTGAAATTGCGCCAAATCCTCCAGAATTTGCCGAAACTTATGAAGGAGCGTTCGTACTTGAGCCAGTGAGGGGTTTGCATGAAAACGTAGCTTGCTTAGATTTCACGAGTATGTACCCATCTATAATGATTACTTTCAACATAAGTCCCGATACTTTGGGGTGTGAGGATGATTGTTTTACAGCTCCAGAAGTAGGACACAAATTCAGAAAAAAGCCAGATGGATTCTTTAGAAGAATCTTAAGGATGCTAATTGAAAAGAGAAAAGCTATAAAAGAGGAAATGAAAAAGTACAGCTATGACAGCCCAGAATACAAGCTATTAGACATTAAACAACAGACTTTGAAGATTTTGACAAACAGCATCTTACCTAATGAATGGCTTCCAATAATTGATAACGGTGAGGTTAGATTTGTGAGAATAGGAGAATTCATAGATGAACGCATGAAAACGGGGAACGTTAAAAGGATTGGTGACAGCGAAGTTCTCGAAGTTAAAGGAATAGAAGTCTTCTCGTTTAATAGAGATGAAAAAACATCCCAAATCAAACCCGTTAAAGCCTTAATAAGACATAAGTATAAGGGCAAAGTTTACGAAATCGAACTCGAATCGGGTAGAAAAGTCAAAGTTACCGAAGGACATAGCTTGTTCACAGTGAAAAACGGAGAAATAGTCGAAATTACGGGAAAAGAAATCAAAGAGGGTAGCCTTATTGTAGTTCCAAAGAGGATACACATAGATGAAGAAGAAATAACGCTTAACATTCCAAAGTTGTTGTCTAAACTTCCATTAGATAAGACTAGGGATATAGTCCTAACATTTCCAGTAAACGGAAGAAAGAACTTCTTTAAAGGTATGCTCAGAACTCTGAGATGTATTTTTGGTGAAGAGGACAAAAAGATCAGAACTATCAACAGATACCTTTCCCATTTAAAAGAGCTTGGTTTAATTAGAATGAATTCAAAGGGTTTTGAAGTAACTAATTGGGAATCCCTAAGACACTACAAACTGTTCTATGAGTTGTTAGTTAAAAAAGCAAAGTACAATCCAAATAAGCGTGAATACGTCATAAGATTTAACGATTTGAGAGATATAATAGGCTTAATTCCCGATACCGAGCTTAAAGCTTGGAAAGTCGGTACAATTAACGGTTTCAAAATGCAATCGGTAATTCGCATAGACGAAGACTTTGGAAAGCTCTTGGGATATTACGTAAGTGAGGGCTATTCAAGAGTTCAGAAAAAAAGTTACACTGTTAGACTGTACAACAGAGATCAAAAAGTTCTCGATGAAATGTACAGACTTGCCGAAAAGTTCTTTGGAAGGGTAAGAAGAACTAAGAACTACGTCGAAATATCGAAGAAGATTGCTTATCTGATATTCAATACGCTTTGCGGTTCTAAAGCTGGGGACAAGAGGATTCCAAGTGAAATATTCAAGAGTCCTAAAGATGTTAAATTAGCGTTCTTGAAGTGTTACTTTATAGGCGATGGAGATGTGAGACTTAGGCTTTCAACAAAGAGTGAACTCTTGGCAAATCAGTTAGTCTTACTACTGAATTCCTTAGGTATATCTGCTGTTAAGCTTGGATATGATAGCGGGGTTTACAGAATTTATATAAACGAAGAAGTCGAATTCTTAAACTTGAAGAGAGAGAGAAACAGCTACTACTCTAATGTAATACCAAAAGAAGTTCTAAAATTCCAGAAGAACATGAGTTTTAATAGGTTTAGAGAACTATTGTATAACGATGAAAAAGCGAAGGCAATTGAGTGGATAATAAATGGAGATTTAGTTCTTGACAGAGTTAAGAATGTAAAAGAGGAAGAATACGATGGTTACGTTTACGATTTAAGCGTAGAGGACAATGAAAACTTCTTAGTTGGTTTTGGACTCGTTTACGCTCACAACTCGTTCTACGGTTATACGGGTTGGGATGCTGCAAGATGGTATTGCCGTCAATGTGCTGAGGCAACTACTGCTTGGGGGCGGTATTTTATAAAGAAGTCGATGACAATCGCTAAAAACCTAGGGTTTGAAGTCTTATACGGAGATACAGATTCAATTTTTATAAAAAAGAAAAATATTAATCTAAGTAAACTGAAAAGTGAAGTAGAAAAACTAATAGAAAAACTCTCAAAAGAGTTACCGATACAAATAGAAGTTGATGAATACTTTAAAACGATATTCTTCGTTGAAAAAAAGAGATATGCAGGCTTAACAGAAGATGGTAGACTTATTGTTAAAGGTTTAGAGATTAGAAGAGGAGACTGGTGCGAATTAGCAAAGAAAGTTCAGAAAGAAGTAATAGAGATTATACTCAAAAAGAAAGATCCAGAAAAAGCTGCTAAATTCGTAAAAGATGTTATTAAAAACATAAAGTTTGGTGGAGTTAAACTTGAAGATCTCGTGATATACAAGAGTTTAACGAAAAAACCCGACAAGTATGAATCAATGCAAGCTCATGTTAAAGCTGCAATAAGGGCTATGGAAATGGGTATAGTTTACGCTGTAGGATCAAAAGTTGGCTACGTTGTAGTAAAAGGCTCTGGAAATATCGGAGATAGAGCATATCCCGTAGATCTGATTGATGACTTCGATGGAGAAAACTTAAAGATTAGAACTAAGGACGGTTATGAAACTAAAAAGATCGATAAGGATTACTACATAAACCATCAGGTAATTCCATCCGTATTAAGGATACTCGAGATGTTTGGATATACAGAAGCCAGTTTAAAAGGTGTTAGTCAGATGAGCTTAGATGAGTTCTTTTAAATAACTAGACATCTACCAGCAAGCATGCCTTTAGAGTGTAGTAAATGTGGAGTATACGCTTGCTATACTGGAAAACTTGATAAAATTCCAAAACACTGCCCAATGAGAACTGAGGAGGAGATTTACAAGAAATCGATTGAAGAGTATGAGAAGAACTTTATTAGAAAAATAGCGTTAAACGCTGCAAGAGTTGAAGCTGAAGGTTATTTAAGATGGACTAGGATTGAAGAAACGATTGAGTTCGCAAAGAGGTGTGGATTTAAAAAGATTGGAATAGCGTTTTGCATTGGATTAAGAAATGAGGCAAGAATACTAACCGATATCCTTGAAAAGAACGGTTTTGATGTTTGCTCAGTTGTATGTAAAAGTGGATCGATTCCTAAGGAGAGATTAGGATTAAAAGACAGTGAAAAAGTTAAACCTGGGAGATACGAAGTTATCTGTAATCCAATAGCTCAAGCAATGCTTTTGAATAAAGAAAATACGGACTTAAACATAATTCTAGGTTTGTGCGTTGGGCATGACACATTGTTTATAATGTATTCGAAAGCACCAGTGACATGCTTAGCTGTAAAGGACAGAGTTCTCGCACACAACCCTTTGGGAGCTATTTACACGAGTTATCACTACTACAAGAAAAAATTATATGAGGAACATTCAAATCGAAAGCAATAAAAGATTGACATACTATTGAAAAACTATGGATGAGATAGAAGAGATCAGAAAGAAAAAAATTAAAGAGTTGATTGAGAAAATCGAGATGTCCAAAATAGATAAACCAATAACTGCGACGACTAAGAACTTTGATGAAATCATTAATAAGTATAAAAACGTTGTAGTCGACTTTTGGGCAGAGTGGTGTATGCCGTGCAGACTCATCGCTCCTATAATTGAAAACCTTGCAAAGGAATACGCTGGGAAGGTAGTATTTGTTAAGTTAAACACCGGTGAAAACCCTGAAATAGCTAGTAGGTATGGAATCTCCGCAATCCCAACACTTATGTTTTTCAGAAATGGTAAACCAATCGATTTAATTATTGGAGCTTATCCAAAATCTGAAATAAAGAGATGGATTGACAGTAAACTCTAGACAAACATGTGTTTCGGAGGCTGTCTTGAAGGTGTCTTAACCTTTTCAACAACGGACAGTAAATCTTCAGTTTCTATTACATCTTTGTCCTCTGCAATAGCTCTATGAAGTGATGCTTTAATAACCTTTTCAACCAAATCTCTTCCAGAGAAGTTTTCTGTGCTTCTTGCAATTAAATCTAAATTCGCTTTAACTTTAATCGGAAAGTCCTTGAAGTTTTTCTTTAATATTTCCAATCTTTCCTCATAGCTTGGAAGCTTGAACTCTATTTCCTCTTCAAATCTACTCCTTATCGATGGATCTAAAAGTTCGATTCTATTCGTTGCTGCAATTGTGCATATTCCTTCGTTACTCTGTATTCCATCAAGCTCTGTAAGTAAGGCGTTTACTATTTCAGTTACGTCTCCTCTAAGATCTTGATAACTTCTATCTAATGCTATAGCATCGAATTCATCTAGGAAGACTATGCATGGTGCAAGTTGCCTCGCCCTCTCATACAACTCATGAATTCTCCTCGCTCCATCTCCAACATGTTCTCCGATTAGTTTAGTGGATTTGACTGATAAAAATGGTCTTTTAGCTTCATTGGACAAAGCCTTTGCGAGCATAGTCTTACCAGTTCCGGGTGGGCCGTAGAATAGAACGTTTTTTGGAGCCCACTTTCCAAACTTCTCTGGATTCTTTAAGAATTTTAATATTACTTTGACCTTTTTCTTAGCTTCTTCTTGACCAACTACATCCTTTAGTGAAACATCTCTAACTATCTCTGTCTCAATAATTCTGGAATCGCTTTCAACTAGTATAACAGTAGAATCCGAAATGTAACCTGAGGGGGGATCTAAATCAACTACTTCAAATGCGAAATCTGGGAACATCCTTAAATCAAATAAAAGTTTACCCTTTGTAACGAATTCACCTTTCCACTGATCCTTTGCATACACATCAAAAACCCTTGGATTGTCTACTACTGGATACTCATGATAGCTTGCTTTAAGGGGATATCCTAGGGGCTTTAGTATTACGTACTTCAATTCGGTAACATCTCTTTTCATTTGCCAAAAGTTATTTCTACTACTTAATATCCTTTACCGTTCTCATTAACTTAAGGGTACAAGCTTTAAATATTGAATATTTATGCTTTTCGCACTAAGTTAATACATCCAAAGTAATTGAAAAAATTATGTTTGATGAGTTCTCCCGTTCCATCTGGCTTTATAAGCCAAACTTCATCAGGGAGCGTTCGGAGGGAACGGAACTCCCTACATACTCCTAATACTACCTTACGAAGAACTACTAAAATACAGTTCACTTAGGCAATTACTCTAAACACACAAGAATAAATGTATGTAAGATCACCTACACGTGAAAGAATCAAGCCAGATCCATGTAAGATCTAATGAAGACCTCTCAAAAAGAAGCTCATACAAAATTAAATGAGAATCCCATTTCACGTGCCTAAACCCAAAAAATGGAAATCATAAAGAAATCATAAACTAACCACCAATCTCACATCACACACGATAACAAGATAATCCATTAATACAATGAAACAAGGATAGAACCTCCAAATCACAATCAACCTTCCAACCTATTATCGTTCAACTCTTACCACGCCTCATTCAAGCACTTCATCCTCTATGTAGTCCATTCTGTAAACGTGTGCCCCCATATTCTACCACAATCTAGACATTCCAGATACAAACAAACCCAACGAAAACTTCCTAACTACAACCTTAATATCATCTCTTCAGAAGTTAAACAGGTGACAATGATTTAACTAGTCTGGTAGCGTTATAAAGCCGTGAACTTTGAAATCATTATCAAATGTGAATGCTTCCTTTATCTTCAACCGTTCCATAATCGCAAAGCTTAGGCAGTCTGTTAAATCAATCTCTTTATCGTCGTATCTTTTAAAGTATTCAATCGCCTTTTCCCAGTCTCTCCTCTTTTCAAACTCTATTATCACGAGCTTACTGTTAAGGATGTTCTCCAGCTCTTCTATAGCTTTCCCCTTACCAATCCTCTTCGTAACCCCGTCAATGTATTCTATTAGCACATGCTTCGGTAAAATGAATCTAGTCCTCTTTACAACTTCTTTGAAAAATTTTACCGCCTTTTCGTGGTTCTTATCCTTCCTATCACTCAAAGCTATCAAAGCAGATGTGTCCAGAAGAATCATTCTAATATCCTCCAATCCTTCCTCTCACTCCAATCCCCTTCCTTCGTTTCAAAGCTACCAATTATTTTAAAAAACGAATCCTTTTCAACCTCTTCCTCAAACTTCTTAACGTATTCCTTGATAGCCTCTCTTACAACATCTTTCAAATTCATCCCTTTTAACTTGGATATGCTAACTAACTTTGCATGTAATTCATAATCCACATCCGTTTGAACGTACTTTGTTGTGCTCATGTAACTATGTGTAAAATGTTCATGGTAAATAAATGTTATGTCACAAAACGTCGCTAAGGGAGCTTGCCCTTCAGGGCGGAGAAGAGGTCAGAAATCACACATTATCGTAATCTCCACTTTCAAACACCTCTGGAACCTCTTCATCCTCTATGTAGTCCATTCTGTAAACGTGTGCCCCCATATTCTACCACAATCCAGACATTTCAGATACAAACAAACCCAACGAAAACTTCCTAACTACAACCTTATGTCCATTTTTCAGGCAGTTCAGGTATAATGCTGTGGGTTTTTGACCATTGTACTCACCCATGCTGAGCGGAGAAAATTTTCCATCTTTTTCTCTAATTTTTAATCTTCTTCCTTCTTTTAACAACTAAGCGAAACAATACTGTAACACTATTGCAAAGGTTAAACTCTCATTCTTCCCTTAGAGTAGATAAATATATAAAATTGTGAATAATAATATTATTTATATTAAATATTTTTTATTTAAACTTTTTAGTAAACTTTTATAGTTTAACGCATTACATAACGATATGAGGTTATTTGTCGCAGTAGATCTAGACGAAAAAATAAGGGATTCAATATATAAAGTTGCCGAGAGACTTTCAAAGCTAAGTGGATTAAAACTTGTTGAGAAAGAAAATTTACATATAACTTTGATGTTTTTGGGAGAGGTTAGTGAGGCGAAAGTCGATTTGATTAAAGAGAAGTTATCCGAAATAAAGTTCGATCCATTTGAAATAAGCTTCAAGGGAATAGGTTTCTTTCCACCAAAAGGTAATCCAAGAGTGGTTTGGATTGGCATTGAAAACGGGGAAGACAAGCTCAAATACTTAGCTAACGAGGTTTCAGAAAAGCTGAAAAAACTAGGATTTAAAAGGGATAAAGAGTTTTCAGCACACGTAACAATTGCAAGGGTAAAGAGAAGAGTTAGTGGATTAAAAGAACTGTTAAGCGAATTTGAAAACGAAGTGTTTGGTAGTATGGTTGTTGATAAATTTAAACTAAAGAGGAGTATTTTGAAGCATACTGGGCCAATTTATACTGATATCGAAGTTTTCGATTTTAAATAGTGTGGTTACAGTTTTATGTTAAAACACCGTAGCTAACTTCAATGACAATCCGAAGCTTAATGTCAGAAGTCAAAAAGGCTACTGAATCCGCTGTAAAGAATAGGCACAGATTTATGGTGATGATTTGCAGTAGAGATTTGAATGAGGACGTATTTAAGCTTGCAAGCAAAGTCTATAAGAAATACAAAGACATCGCGAAAAGAGAAGAAGAAAACTTGTTAATCGTTGGTAGAAGTAGTTTTCTAAGGATTGCTGAGGAATTCTTCGATGGAAAGTTTATACACTATAGAGATTCCCCATCGGTTTTAGGTGAAACCTACTCCTCTCTTATAATAGACTTTACCGAAGGTTTTCATCCGAACGATTTAGGAATAATAATTGAAACAATAGCTGAAGGTGGAATAATAATCGCTATATCTCCTCCGATTGATGCATGGTATAATTTGATTAGTAAATGGCATGAAGAACTTGTTAGTGAACCGTATACAGTTAAGGATGTAGTTCCGAGGTTTTTTAGGAGATTTATAAGGATAACTCTTAAATCTGAAGGTATTATAATATTTGATTATGATAAAAGAGAGGTGATTAAGAAATACGAATTCGAGCCAAAGCAGATTTCAAGGGAAGAGATAATCATACCAGAGGAAACAGAAATAAAAAAGAGGTTGTACAAGTTGTGTGCGACTCAGGATCAGGTTAGAGTTCTACAGCTTTTTGAGAGATTTTTTGAAAGAAAGAAAAGTAGAAAGGCAGTAGTAATAACCGCAGACAGAGGAAGAGGAAAAACAGCAGTTTTAGGTATTGTAACACCATATCTAGTTTCGAGATTAAACAGAATACTGAAGAGACCTGTAAGGGTTATGGTAGTAGCTCCATCTCCACAAGCGGTTCAAACCTATTTCAAGTTTCTGATAAAAGCTTTGGTAAGACAGGGAATCAACGACTTCTTCGTCAAGGAAACGAACAAGATGATTACAGTCGTGAACAGCAGAATTGCAAGAGTTGAATACGTAGTTCCAAGGAGGGCGATGGTTGAGAAGGATTACGCTGACATAATAATTGTTGATGAAGCTGCTGGGATAGATGTTCCCGTTCTATGGAAGATTGTAGAAGACTCAAGGTATTCGATATTTTCAACAACCATTCACGGATACGAAGGAACTGGGAGAGGATTCAGCATAAGATTTCTCAAAAGACTTGAAAAGGATGAAGATATAGAGATCGAGAAGATCCACTTAGAAGAGCCTATAAGGTATGGAAAGGGAGATCCGATTGAAAGATGGCTATACAACGTTCTACTTTTAGATGCCCAACCAGCTGAACTCAGCGAAGAAGATATAGAAGCCATAAAATCTGGAAAACTCGAATTCGAAAAGATAGACAAGGATAGGTTAATAGAGGATGAAAAACTGTTAAAAGAATTCTTCGGTATTTACGTCTTAGCCCATTATAGAAACAGACCATCAGATCTGGTTATACTTTCGGATATGCCAAACCATTTACCCTTTAGAGTTAAAGTCAATGGTAAAACCGTCTGCTCATTGCATATAGCCGTTGAAGGTAATCTAAACGACGAGGTTATAGAAAAGATTAAAGAGGGTTATAAGCCTCGTGGTCAGATAATTCCAGATCTGGTGCTAAAACATTATTGGAACTTCGATTTTCCCAAAAAGTTGGGTATAAGAATTGTTAGAATTGCTACGCATCCACTGGTAATGAACATGGGTATAGGTAGCTTCGCTTTGCAAAAGATCGTTGAATGGGCTAAAAATGAAAACTTAGACTGGGCTGGATCTGGATTTGGAGTTTCTCCAGAACTCCTTAGATTTTGGGTTAAAAACGGATTTACCCCAATACATATAACTCCGCAACGCAATGAAGTCAGTGGAGAACACTCTTTAATAGTTTTAAGGGCTTTGAAGGATGACATTCAAAAGATAGTTGAGGATCTAAATGCTGATTTCACAAGAAGACTCATAGAATATCTAAGTGATGAGTTAAGCGATTTAGAAACGGAAACAGCAATAGGCCTATTAAAATGCCTTATGAGAGACATCGCCACATATGAAATAGAAATCGATGACGTTGTAAGAAGGAGAATGAGTAAGTACTTGCATGGTATGAGCTTATACGAGTACACATCGGACATAATCAGACCACTTATTAGGTACTATTACTCAAAAACTGATAAAATCGAATTAGATGAAGAGGAGGAGAGAGTTTTAGTTGCTAAATGCCTACAACTCAAACCTTGGAGGGAAATCAAAGGAGAAGGGTATAAAAAGTATAAGACGCTAATGAAAGCTGTTCAAAAGATTTGGAGATGGTATAAAAGCAAAGTAGAAATTGAAGATTAGATTAAGGGATTTTGAGTTCATGGAACTTTTCTTGAATTTTAATAGCTAAATAAATTACGAAATCTATACAAAATCTTATATCATCTTTCGTAATAGATTTTAATTTCTTTGATAAACATTCTTCTTCAGGTATACCAAGAAAATCACATATTGTTCTACGTGATGGAATTATATTTATAATGCTTTTGAACTTATATAACTTAATATGGATCTATATTTAACATAAAAATCGATAATACTTCGGAGATATTATTATTAACCCAATATACTATATTATCAAAATTTGAATCAATCTTATTAAAAATTCCAGCTAAATCTGGATATTTCTTTATCAGATTATTTTCTAGTCCAATAGAGCTTAAATCTGAATTTATGTTAAGATCTATATTCTCTTTAATTTTATTAATATATTTGTTCTGTATAATTTCATACGCTCGTTTAATATTTTTCATAGAATTTATTTTACTTTTTATATTTAAATCATCTAATTTTAGATGTTCCTCGGCTCTTTTGATATGTTCTCTTATTTTATCGTCTTTAATCGCATTAGCTAATGAAATTTCAGAAAATTTTAAACCAAATACTTTCTCTGTATTTTCTTCAAAAAATAGTTTTACTATAGTATTACATTCTTTTATATCTCCTCTACTGGGGCGAATACCATAATGCTTGAAATTATTTCTAGTCTTTCTAAACTTGTTTATAATCATGGACTCATAGGAAAGACTTACTCCTATATCTCTAAGTTTATCAAAATATTTTGGAAGAGTCCAGCTTGGATCTAACTGTATTCTTTATTTTTTTCATCATACTTTTTAAGCACGGCAAGTATTAAAAATAATTCCACAGCATCATCAAAAAGCAAAATAGATATTGCACAGAATGGATCAGGTAATTTCATCATTTCAACACCTTTTTCATAGTAGGTATTTAATAAATGATAATCGTTACAAGAACAATAATGTCACTAATATCGCAGCTCATTAGTAATCCTAGATCATCAACATAACTTAACCATTTCCATCAGTAATTTATATTTAAAAATTATAAGACTTTTGTTTTATAACACTGATATACTTCTTATAAAACTCTTCAAGCATTAAAAAATCTGAAATTATAAAGGATATGGCAGGTGGGATAAGAAAGCATCCATAGCTGTTTGTAAAATCAAGCATTATACTTGACAACCCCATAAGAACGCATGAAAACGTAAAGGCTTTTGCAGATTCTCTTGGCTCAATAAGACTACTTGCGAATACATCTTTAAATATACGGTGATCCAAACTGCTAATACTATGCAGATTACAGTTGACAGTTGATAGTATTATTGATATAAACCTTATAATTTCTCGTGGAATAGTTGGGTAGATATGATACATAACAAGTGTTATCGTTAATGAATAAATAACAACTTCAAACCCCTCTTTTCTTAAATCGATAATACGAAACGTATCGGAGGATAGCTAGATTCATAGCGATTAATATTGGATCTAAGCCAATAAATATTACACCTAATCCAGTAAACCCCTCGGCTAATGATTAAAAGAAACATCATCAAACCTTTAACCCTAAAGACGCATATACACTTCTCAGAGTACAGTGTCGAATGGGCTAAACTCGAAACAATAAGTAAAATAAAACCAAGAGTTATTCTGATCATATTGCATAAAACTGCATATGTGTAATATAAGTCGTTTGATTAAAAAGCTATATACATTGAGAACAAAAAGACTAACGTGGAAAAGATAAACTTCGATAAAGAATACGTAGATTTAATAATTAAGGGTGAAAAAACAACGACCGTTAGAAGGGGAATAAAGAGTTATCCCGTTGGGAAACTTGTAGAGTTAACTGTAAACTACAAACCGTTTACAATAGCAAAGGTTAAGAAAGTAGTTGTAAAGAGAGTTAAAGAACTTACAGACGAAGATGCAAAAAGAGATGGATTTAACAGCAGAGAAGAACTGATATCAGCATTAAAAAGGATATATGGAGACATTGCAGAGGAGGAATTCGTTACGATTGTGCATTTTGAATTGGCTGATAGAGGGAATAGATATGTACGGCTCGATAATTTCGAATCCGAATAAGATTAGGATTTTAAATAGTATTAAGAGAAAGAAAAGCGATATAAAATCTATATCAAAATCAGTCAGATTACCAGAGAAAATTTTAGAATCACTACTCAGAGAACTCATTAAAGATGGTTTTGTTGAGGAAAGAGAAGGAATGTACGGCATCACAGAAGAGGGATTAAAAGCTCTGAAATATGCTGAAGGAATTCGATACGAAAGATGAAAAGGTATTCGTATTTAGGGATATAGTTGAAATCAGAATTCCAAAGGAAGTTTATATCAAACTTTCAAAAAAATATAATAAAGAATATATAATTTCTTTTTGCAATAATAAAAAGATTCTAAATAGGGTTACTGGAAGAGAGCTTGTTTTTATAACGAAGGAGAGCGGTATACCGTTAATAGGACATTCAGCTTTCGGAATTATAGATAGAGGTACAAATCTCTTGCAAGTCAGATGCATAACTGGATGCAACTTGAACTGCATATTTTGTAGTGTTGATGAAGGCAAATTCAGTAAGACGAGGAAAACAGACTACATCGTTGATCCGGATTATATAATCGAAAAAGTGAAAGAAATAGCTAAATTTAAAGGAAATGGTGTAGAAATTCATTTAGATGGACAGGGTGAGCCAACGTTATATCCATATTTGGAGTACTTAGTTGAGGAGATTAGCAAAATAAGAGAAGTAAAAATTATTTCAATGCAGACAAATGGAATTCTTTTGAACGATGAGAGGATATCTACTTTAGAAAAATACGTTACGAGGATAAATCTATCGTTAAACGCTTTAGATGAAAAACTTGCAAGAGTATTAAGCGGAGGTGCTTACCCACTGCGAAAGGTAATTGAAAACGCCGAAATGATTGCGAATAGTAAGATGGACTTATTAATAGCTCCAGTTTGGGTTCCCGGTTACAACGATAGAGAAATACCTAAGATAATTGAATTCGCTTTGGAAATAGGAGCTGGAAAGAAATTTCCGCCATTAGGTATTCAGAAGTACATCCCCTACAGGTTTGGAAGAAAAGTTGGAAAAAGTATTTCTTTTAGAGAATTTTATAAAAAACTTTCAGAATATGAAAAAGAGTACGGGGTCAAATTAATACTCAAGCCAGAGGATTTCGGTATTGAGAAGAGAAAGAGAATTGAAAATCCATTTAAAAAAGGAGAAATCGTTAAAGCTAGAATAGTTGCTGAGGGGAGGTTAAAGGGAGAAAAGATATGTGTTGCGAGAGATAGAGCTATCGCCGTGATAACAGATAAGAAAATAGGAGATGTAGTTGAGTTTGAAGTTGTTAGAACTAAAGACAATATAATAGTTGGTGTTGAGAGATGAAACATTTAGAGTTCAGTGGAACTTATAGGTATTTACTCCTAAGTGGAAAGAAGAAAGCGACAATTAGGAAAAAGATTTCAAAGCTTAAAGAGGGAGATGTAGTCTTTGTTCACTGTGGCGGAGAAATAATTGGAAAAGCTAAGATAACATCAATAGAGAGAAAGAGGTTAGATGAATTAACGGATGAAGATGCAGTCTTGGATGGTTTTAAAAACAGAGAAGAATTGATAAGAGAACTAAAAAGGATTTATGGCGATGAAGATGAATTTTACGTGATAAAGTTTGAATTTGAGCCAATTGAAGCTGTAAATCCACATGAATTTCACTATGGCAACTCAGATCTCGTCGAAATCGCAGAAAAGGCGTTAAAAGAATTAAATTTAAGTGAGAGAGATAGAATGGTTCTAGAACTTTTTTTAAAAACTGGAAGCATAAGAAAAACCGCAAGTAAATTGGGTGGTTTAAGAAAAAGGGGCGAAGTAAGAAAAGTTTTGAGGAAGTGTTACAATATACTCAAAGAAATCGGAAAATTATAACTCTTTTAGCAGAGACAATCATAATTGATTATATCTTTAACGTTTAACAGGCAATTAGGTTGACCTAAATAGGGTTTAGAATTTTTATTTGATTTTAAAATGCTCTCTGAATTTTTATCTGATCGCCAAATATTTCACTTTCGGAACTACTGTTTAGGGCAGAGAGAAGGTCAATCCTTATACATTCCTTCAGTGAGGACAAAGATCGTTAGAGGTAAAGATCTGAGAGAAGATATCGTATAATTTGCGAAATTATGGTAGCGTTGATTTGCCGAACAACCAGTTGTATGCATAAAGTAAAGCTCATATTCTCTAACCAATAGCATGAGCTTATGGCTAAGAAAATTGTAATAGATAGATATAAATGTGCATACTGCGGTGCTTGTATAGCTGT
>Ga0190326_1000045_pt1 | contig 17716 bp, 16 predicted proteins | sample 4870111112_MG_FD_165049 | JGI IMG/M metagenome (GOLD analysis project Ga0190326, IMG submission 165049) | Hydrothermal vent sediment bacterial communities from Southern Trench, Guaymas Basin, Mexico - 4870-11-11-12_MG | ecosystem: Environmental > Aquatic > Marine > Hydrothermal vents > Sediment ... | reverse complement strand
ACGTTTAATATTACTGGTTCATTCTCAAGATTTCTCTCCTTCAAGAATTTTACAACTTCATCGTACTTTAATTCCGTTTCGATAACCTTTGGTTTTGCGATTTTTATTGCGGTTCTTAGGTTCATAGGTCTTATGTGGAAAAACGATTTTATCTACTTTATCAACATTTTATCGTGCAGAGTAATGGTGTATCAACACTAGTAGGATTTATACTACTGTTGCTCATAGGTATGGTATTTCTGAGTGTAGTCCAGACTCAAGTTATTCCCGGCATATTAAAAGATGTAGAGATCAAGCATATGGATGAAATAACTGACGACTTACTCAAACTGAGCAGTAATTTATTAGCTTGTAAACTTTCAACCGTTGAATTCGATTTAGGCGTTAAATATCCGAAGTATTTATTTTTATTAACCCCTCAGTCAATACCCTCAACGATATCTTGCAATAGATTTCCGTTTAAGCTTAACTACACTGATGTCAACGGCAAGATCTACAACCTTTCAAATATTGGAATAGATAAAAATGTGAGACTTGAAATAACACTTAAAAACTTTGTTAATCCAACCTATGAACTAATATTTGAAAATACAGCGATTTTCAAAAAATTAGGTAATAGATTTTTAATTTTATCCGACCAAAAGATGTTTTTAAGTAATGCAATAAACGTATATATAATAAACACCTCATTCAGTTCGATTTCTACAACTTTTCCAATCGATTTAATAGTAGTTCCAATCTCCTACGGTGGCGAAAATCCCGTTAATGAAGTCACTATAACTTTTAAAAGCGTTTATCCAGAATACTGGAATAAAACACTGAGGAGTTTGGGTTATAAAGTAGAAGTCAATGAATCGAGTGGTATCGTAAAAGTTGAAGCTAAAAACGTTACCGTCAGAATTCATTACATCTTCATAACAAAGAGCTTATCGATTTCAGTTGAGGAGTCCTCTGAAATGTATAAAACTCTAAGAAACATTACAGTAATTCCTACTGAAATGATTAGAGCAACCTACATCGGAGTAAATCCAATTACTATAAGTGTTGGACAGAGTCTAAATTTAGGTGTTAGAGTTTTAGATCAATTCAGAAATCCAGTCAGTGGAGTAAAAGTAAAGGTCTCCGTAAATCCAAGTGATGCAACCGTAACCCCCACTGAAACATATACAGACTCAAATGGTTATGCATATTCTGTATTTAGTTCTAACAGAGTTGGTAATTACAACGTAGTGTTTTACTCTCCCGATTACAATCTAAATGTCAGTTATGATATATCCGTTGTTTCTGGTGGTGGAACTAACATCAGTATTGTACTCTCATGTCCTGAAGGTTGGGGTACCGATGGATATTCACAAAAAACGATAATAGCATATGTAACAGCTAATGGTCAGCCATTACCCAACTGTGATGTTGTATTTTCAGCAAATAGTTCTAATGTAATGTTCAATCCTTCGAGAGCAATTACTAATGAAAGCGGATATGCAGTGACTAAAGTTTCACAAACAGTCATGGGTGCAAATTCTTATAAAATATATGCTTACGCTTTGAGTGCATATAATACGCATGATATTTTACTAAACACAACAATTCCACCAGACATACATATCTTGAAAGTCTATATTGAAAATTTAATGAATTCTCCATTGGACGATTATCAAGTTAGAATTACTATTGATAAGTCTATATTAGCTGGAATTCAGCCAGATGGTAGAGACTTAAGGGTTACGGAAGCTATGATTGATCCTTACAACGAAACCGCTGGTAAGCTACCGTTTTGGATTGAGCAAAAACCATCAACTGGAAAACTAGTCTTTTGGGTCAAAGTTAATCTTAGTGCGAGAGAGAACAAGACTATATATGTGTATTGGAGTGGTAGAGATGTTTCTTCGGAAAGTAATGGTGACAAAGTATTTATATTCTTTGACGATTTTAATAGATTAGATAAAAATAAATGGGTAATAAGTAATACGAGAAAGGCGTATGTAACAATTGTTGATGGTAGGTCTGTTATTTACTTTAGAGATTATAATAATAGTGGTGTGTATATAAAAAGTAAAAGATTATTTAATCCGAATCAAGTTGTGGTAGAGCTGATGGTGAAGTTTATAGGTTATACGTCTGGCGATGTAGATTTTTCAGCGGGATTTACCCATGTGCATACGTATATAGGCGTTAAACCATTGAATATGTGGGAATTTCCTCATTCAATTTACATCGATAGTAACATAGTTGCTATGGGAAGTAAAACTGCTGTTTTCGATTGGAGACGGCTTATTGGTAAGTATATTAGTGGTAGTCTCTCATCATATTATGATGGAGAGTTGATTACGTCACATGAAACACATGTCTACACTAGTGATCAAATTAGAATTTCAATGGGTAATTTGGGTAGTCCTAGAGTTGCTGTTGATTGGATACTTGTAAGAAAATATGCTGAAATAGAGCCAAAAGTAACAATAGGAAACCCAATACAATAAATCAAATTTTATTTCTCCTCGCAACTCTCGAAATAAGTGAAGCAAAAACCGCTGCACCAAACCCATTATCGATGTTTACCACTGCAATTCCAGAAGAACAGCTTTGTAGCATTGCAAAAAGTGTAGAGAGTCCTTGAAGGTTTACACCGTAACCTATTGAAGTTGGGACAGCTATAACTGGAATATCTAAGAGGGATGCAACTACAGAAGGTAATGCCCCCTCCATTCCCGCAATAACTATAACACTATCGGCATTCCATTCTTTAATCTTCTTTATAGGTTCTACTAGTCTATGTAACCCAGCAATACCTACATCGTAGAATTTTAGGACTTCTAATCCTAAAAATTCGGCAGTAGTTACAGCTTCTTCTGCTACAGCTATATCAGAAGTTCCAGCGGTTAGTATCGCCACTCTACCGATTTTTTCTCTTTTCACTTCGCCAACGATTGCAATTCTACCTCTTTCGTTTACCTTAACTCCTTCAATTCCTTTTAACGCTTTGATCTGGTCATCGCTAAGCTTAGTAACTAATGTGGCTTTACCTTCATCTAAGATCCTTTTAACTATTGCAACAAGCTCTTCAACGCTCTTTCCCTTAGCATAAATAGCTTCAGGTTTACCAACTCTTTCCTCTCTATTCAAATCGAGTTTAACTATCTCGTTCAGATAATCTTGCAGCTTCTTCATGATACTCCTGTATTGTTTTTACAGTTATGCTCTTCTTCTTAATAGCTTCTATAGCCTTTAAAGCTGCTAAAGCTCCAGCAACAGTCGTTATATACGGTATCTTGTAATCAACTGCTGCTCTTCTTATCATATACCCATCAGTTCTACCTCTCTTTCCGCTTGGGGTATTTATAATTAAATCTATTTTTCTGTTTATTATTGCATCGATTACGTTTGGTCTTCCTTGACTAACCTTTAAAATCGTTTCAACTTCTAAACCGCGTTCTCTTAAATATTTAGCAGTACCCTCTGTGGCAACTACCTTAAAACCAAGTTCTAACAATCTCTTGGCAATGGGAACTATTTTTGGCTTGTCTTCATCTCTGACACTTATAAAAACTGTCCCCTCTGTTGGCAACTTCATGTCCGCTGCAAGTTGAGCTTTGTAGTAGGCTATACCAAAGTCGTAGTCTATTCCCATTACTTCACCAGTCGACTTCATCTCTGGGCCGAGAACTGGATCTACACCCGGAAGCTTTATAAACGGAAATACTGCCTCCTTAACTGCAACGTGCTTTAGCTTTAATCTCTCTTTAACTCCCAATTCCCTAAGCTTTTTACCCATCATGACTTTTGCAGCGATTTTTGCTAACGGAATTCCAGTTGCTTTGCTAACGAATGGGACTGTTCTTGAAGCACGAGGATTAGCTTCCAAAACGTAAACCTTACCATCCTTTACAGCGAACTGTATATTTATAAGTCCAACTACTTTTAATGCCAAGGCAATTCTCTTCGTATAATCGATTATCGTGTTTATTACATCCTCAGATAATGAAACGGGCGGAAGTACACAAGCTGAATCTCCACTGTGAACTCCAGCCTCTTCTATATGCTCCATAATTCCGCCAATGAGTACTTCTTTTCCATCACATACAGCATCTACTTCTGCTTCAATTGCATCCTCTAAGAACTTATCGATTAGAATGGGCTTTTCTGGACTAACCTCTATAGCCTCCTTGATATATCTGACAAGTGTTTCTTCATCGTATACTATCTCCATAGCTCTTCCACCTAGAACGTAGCTAGGTCTAACTAAAACGGGATAGCCAATTCTCTTTGCAACTTCTTTCGCTTCCTCAACACTGTAGGCAATTCCATATTCTGGATGTGGAATTTCTAGTTTTCTCATGAGTTCAGCAAATCTCTCTCTGTCTTCAGCCAAATCTATTGAATCAACAGAAGTTCCAAGTATTTTTGCACCACTAAGTTCTAAATCCCTCGCTATGTTTAAGGGTGTCTGACCTCCAACTTGAACTATAACTCCAATTGGTTTTTCATTCTCGTAGATGTTCATAACGTCTTCATGCGTTATCGGTTCGAAGTACAGCCTATCAGAAGTATCGTAATCAGTGGAAACAGTTTCAGGGTTGCAGTTAACCATTATCGTTTCGTAACCCTCCTCTTTAAGACTGAAAACCGTATGACAACAGCAGTAATCAAACTCAATTCCCTGCCCAATCCTGTTAGGGCCAGCACCTAAAATCATAACTTTTTTCTTAGGTGTTGGTTTTGCATCGTTCTCGTCTTCATACGTTGAGTAGTAATATGGAGTCTTTGCTTCGAATTCAGCAGCACACGTATCGACCATTTTGTAAACTGCAACAATCCCTTTCTTCTTTCTTGCATTTCTCACCTCTCTTTCACTACACTTAAATATGTATGCCAATTGTCTATCGGAAAATCCCAATCTCTTCGCCTCTCTTAAAATCTCCTTCGGGACTTCTTCAATCTTGTAAACCTTTGCCAATTTTTTGAGTTTTTCTTCAAAATCCACGATGTTTTTTATCTTCTCTATGAACCACGGATCTATTTTCGTTAATTCGTAAATCTCCTCAACACTGAAACCATTTTGCAAGGCATATCTTATGTAGAATACCCTATCAGCACTTGGATTTCTAAGCTTTTGAATTATCTCCTCCCTACTAACTTTCTTGTCCTTACCATCACAACCCAATCCATACCTTCCTATCTCAAGTGATCTCAAAGCTTTTTGTAGTGCTTCTTCAAAAGTCCTTCCTATAGCCATCACTTCCCCAACACTCTTCATCTGACTTCCTAGAGTTTGATCAGCTGTTGGAAACTTATCAAAGGCAAATCGTGGAATTTTTACAACTACGTAGTCTATCGTAGGCTCAAAACTTGCTGGAGTCTCTTTGGTTATGTCGTTCGGAATCTCATCTAAGGTATATCCTACTGCAAGCTTTGCAGCGATTTTTGCAATTGGGAATCCAGTGGCTTTCGAAGCTAAAGCTGAAGATCTGCTAACTCTTGGATTCATCTCTATTGCAACTATTCTGCCAGTTGTTGGATGAACTGCAAACTGGATGTTGCTTCCTCCAGTTTCTACACCTATCTCCCTAATTATCTTTATTGCAGCATCTCTTAACTGCTGATATTCATAATCACTTAGGGTTTGAGCTGGAGCAACCGTTATACTGTCACCAGTATGTATTCCCATTGGATCAAAGTTCTCTATTGAGCAGATTATCACCACGTTATCTGCAAGATCTCTCATAACTTCAAGCTCGAACTCCTTCCATCCTATTACTCCTTCCTCAATTAAAACTTGATGAATCATCGAAAGCTTTAATCCTTTTTCAGCAATTCTCTTAAGTTCTTCTCTGTTATAAGCAATTCCACCGCCAGTTCCACCTAAGGTATATGCTGGACGAACTACTACTGGATACCCTATTTCATCTGCAATTGCCAAAGCCTCTTCGACATCGTGAGCGACATCACTTCTCGGTACATCTAATCCAATCTTTTGCATTGATTTCTTGAAAAGTTCTCTATCTTCTGCCTTTCTTATCGCATCGACCTTTGCTCCAATCAGCTCAACTCCGTATTTATCCAAAACACCCATTTCGTGAAGCTGAACTGCTATGTTCAAAGCGACTTGTCCACCTAGGGTTGGAAGCAAAGCATCTGGTGTCTCTCTTTCAATTATCTTTGCAACTATATCCGCTGTCAAAGGCTCGATGTAAATTCTATCTGCCATCTCTGGATCAGTCATAATCGTAGCTGGATTTGAGTTCACTAAAACTACTTCGTAGCCTTCCTCTTTCAAAGCTTTACAAGCCTGACTTCCAGAGTAATCGAATTCAGCTGCCTGTCCGATTATTATCGGTCCAGAACCTATAACCATTATTTTTCTTAGATCTTCCCTCTTTGGCATATCTACCACTGCTTCAGCATCTCAACATATCTATCAAAGAAGAAATACGTATCATGCGGGCCGGGAGATGCTTCTGGATGGTATTGAACAGTTATAAGTGGCAGTTCCTTATGTCTTAATCCTTCAACTGTATAATCGTTTAAGTTTATCTGTGTAACCTCTAAACCCTTGGGAAGAGTTTTCTCATCGACTGCGAAGTTGTGATTTTGACTTGAAATAAAAACCCTCCCCGTTTCAAAGTCTTTAACTGGCTGATTTGCTCCATGATGCCCAAATTTAAGCTTAAAAGTCTTAGCGCCTAATGCTAAAGCTGTAAGCTGATGTCCTAAACAAATTCCAGCGAGTGGTAGTTTACCAACAAGCTTTCTTATAGTTTCAATAGTAGGTTTAACCCTTTCGGGATCTCCCGGCCCATTCGAAATAAAAACTCCATCTGGATCAAAATCGAGGATTTGTTCAGCTGAGTAGTTAAACGGAACAAGTGTAACGTTAACCTTCCTCTTTAACAACTGTCTTACGATACTCATCTTAACACCGCAATCGATTAGGACTACTTCGTATTTTCCATTTACATCGAATCTCTTAGGTTTTTTAACGCATACCTTATCAACCAAATCTTTCTCACTTATCGATGGTTGTTCTTTGGCTTTTCTTATGAGTTCCTCCTTATCTACATCACCTACAGCTAAAGCAGCTTTCATAGTTCCATAAATTCTGATTCTCTTAGTAAGCATTCTCGTGTCTACACCTTCAATTCCCGGGACATCGTACATCTTTAAAAGCTCATCTACACTCATTTCACTACGGTAATTACTCGGTTTCTTGCAAAGCTCCCTCACAACGAAGGCTTCGACTTGAACTCTATCACTTTCAAAATCCTCTCTACAAACACCGTAGTTTCCAATTAGAGGATAAGTCATCATTAAGATCTGACCTTTATAACTCGGATCCGTTAAAGCTTCGACATAACCAGTCATAGCAGTGCAGAATACTATTTCTCCTTCAGCATCTCTCTCCGCACCAAATGCCCTACCTTCAACATAAGTTCCATCTTCAAGAGCTAAAGCAGCTTTCATTCAGACACCTCAAAACTTCCTTAAGTTTTGGAACATCGAAAAACCTTCTCCCAGTTATCTCATTGCACAGAGCTTTGTATAGATTTGAAATGTTGATTCTTAAATCTTCTGGAAGCTTGGGTGGTTCTCCAACTAATTTTCTCCAATCACTTAAGCCTTTAAGTTCTTGAACTCTCTTAAACCATTCAGTATTTCTATAGAACTTCCTTAGAACTTCTTTACTCACTTCAAATTTATTAAACTTAAACCTACACTCGTCTGGAGTACCGACAGCATCTACAACCATTAGATTTCTCTTATCGTCAAGTGCAAATTCGATCTTGCCATCCTCATTGATCAATCCTATTTTTTCGACCTCTCTTGAAATTACATCGTTGATCTTCAAAGCTGTTGTTTTCATCTCTTCGAACTCATCATCTCTTAATCCAGAAATCCTTTTTGCTTCATCATAACTTATATACCTATCGAAATCCTCCAACTTTGTACTGAAATCTAGGATTGGTTTTTCCAGTCTTTGATTGGGTTTTACTTCTTTTAATCCAAAATCTTCTGGTTTTACTTCTCCCCTTTGAATTCTCTTGAGCAGTGAAGAACTCTCAGAGATATAATTCCTGTATATGACTTCGAGAGGAATTAAGTAGTTTCCTTCCAGTTTTGAAAAAATTGAGTAGTCATAGCCATTAGTTTTCTTAGGTTTAAATACTCTCACAAGTTTAATTTGCATTGTATTTGTTGCCTCTTCTATTTCATCAAATCTTTTAACAGAATCGTTTTCAACTAGACCTATGTAGTGTGTGTTTATGTCGTTTTCTTCAAGTTTTTCGAAGAAGTAAGCGGATATCATACATAAACTCTTTCCCTTATCTTCAATTAGATCTGGCATAACTCCGTAGTCGAACACAGAGTATCGATCTGAAAACACGAATCTTCCGATTCCAGTAGTTTTGCTTGGTTCTTTTAACACTATTAAATCCTTAACACTACCTTTGTAAACCTTCATCTGAATTGGGGCATTGATCTTAGCGATCAAAAAACTTTCGCTATACTTCGCTGAAAGTAAAATGGTTAAGCTTTTATCTTTGTTATATACACACGGGTTTGTGCAAAAAATTTGAATATTTTTATACCTTTTAAAAGGTGAAAGCTTAAAAGAACATGTCCTTTTAACAGATTATTTACCAAGTTAATGGGAGAGACTGATACTAATACAATCAGACCTAAAGCTTAGATATAAAGTAAATACATCCTTCTCTTAAGTTAAGAGTTTCATCTACTTATTTTAACCCAATCATTAAGCTTAACGCATGGCTGAGGATATAGCGAGGCTGGGCGATTTAGCTTTAAAGCTTGAGAAATACAGATACAACATAGCCTCAGCACTGGCTTGGGTAATATTCGGGATGGTTTTCGGATCGATGGAAGTGCTCGGAAACAGTTTAATAATGTTTGGTATTCTCGATTACGAAGTGTTCTGGGTGTTAGTAGCAATAGCTGGTATAATTAGCGGCTACCTTTACTCCAAGATCTTGAAGTATATTCCCAAGGAAAAAGAAGTTGAAAAGAGGTGGAGAGTTGGAATAGCCCTGCTCTTTATTCCGTTTATAGTTTCCTATGCATTAATCCCGTTATTATTTAAAGTGTCAGCTTTCTACTTTAACACGGTCTGGTATCCATCTTTAGGCTTTGGATTGCTGTTTTGCGGGATGTATGCTGAAAGAAAACCTCTAATCAGAGCGATGACTTACGCAGGAGTATTAATCATCGTTAGTTCCGTAATTCTCTACCCGATTTCAACTTTTCCCATGAACTTTGACATCGTTATGGCTTCTGGATTACTCTGCATTTCTATGATGATGCTGATATACTTCATCACAGCGATGTACATATTCTTTAAAGCTGAAAAGATAGTCTATGCTTGACGATAATATAGTACACCCGAAAAGGATAGTTATAATGACAATTCTTTTTATTTTTAGGGAGATGACAGAAGGAGAATTATCCAAAGCTACTGGCATTAACTGGGGTAGCTTAAGTACACATCTCTCAAGACTTGAGAAAAGAGGATACATAGAAAGAAGGAAGATGATAACAAACAAAGGAGTGAGAACTGTTGTTAGGATTACAGAAACTGGATACAAAGCATATAAAGAAGAAGTGGAAAAGTTAAAGGCTCTAATTAAAAAAGCAGAGCATTTCTAAAGAAAAACTTGGTAAGATTAAATTGTTAGTGAAATATTTAAATTGGCTACAATGTGATATCACGACAAAGTTGTAGCTTTGAAAACTCACAAGACAATAAAAGTTAATCCCAGTTTAGCAAAAATACAAGGCAAAATCTCAATGTTGAAATCTTTTATCCTAACCTAAGATTATCCCTAGGCTCTCTAAGCCTATTTTATTAAAATTAATAACTAAGTAAACATTCACCAACAAAATGTAGTTAATTATCCATGTACTATTAAAAAAGAAGCAAAGAATTTACTATTCTAGAACGGTTTCATTAGCATAATTTTTATAGTATCATCACGACTCATATATGTACAGAATTAATTATGGTTAGGGTTATAGTAGTCAAACCAAAGAGGAATTTGCATAATGAACTGTTTATACTGGCACTAGCCCTAATCCCATTAGGACTCATACTAATGGTTCTATTCTGGCATTTATTAGAAGTCATAACATCAGACACAGATATAAACTTCAAAATTTTTTTCATTCAATTCTTTGTACTTTTACTATCATTCGCATTAATTGCGCCGTTTAGCTTATCATTCTTGTCAGCAACGCTCGAACGTGTCAAAAAGCTTGTAATGTATTTTTTAATCTCCATCAGTCTTATCGTCTTACCCTTCCTGCTTATTGGATCAAGTCATGTTGGATGGTTGGGATTAGCTGTCATGTTTTACGCTATCGCCAAAATGAGAAGGGTGGGTATTACACAGATTAGAAAAGAAGAGGAATTTGTAAAGAAGTTTGACGTTAGGAATTTAAAGTTTGAGGGCTTAAACGTTAAAAAGGGATCGATCTTCTTGGGTTATGTCTGGCACCCACGGGGTGGATACTACTCAGGTAGTGAATTTTCCAGTGCAGAGACATCGAGATATACTCTACTTTACAATTCGCGCATCCTCGCTCTACCTTTCGACATATCTCCAAAGTACACAGGATCAATCCTTAAATCCATACGCAAGGCTTTGTACGATGAAACACCCCTATCTTGCTTCAAAGCACCAGCCTATAGTGTCGTAGACGGTGAATTCAAGGACATTATAATAGCTATTCTGGATCCGATTGAATCTAATCTCAATGGTGTTCTAAACGTTGAAAGTGAATACGGTGATTTTGCAGAATTGAGATTTGAAGTAAAAGACAAGAAACTCATAGGAAGTGTTAGATTTAGAAAGGTAAGAGCTAAATCCGTTAGGGTCGAACTTATAGGATGGTTAAGTACGAGAGCAGCAGGTGCTAAGGTCGTAATCTTAAAGACAAATAAAGAGTTTGATGAGTTTAGATACCCCTTATCTTGTGAGGAACGGACAATTCTAGTCTTTCACAAGGAACGTATAGAAGTCCCAGACATCGTATATAGCTTGAATTTAAGGGGTAGTGTAATTTCCGGCTGTGGAGATGGTGTGTATAAGTTAAGACTGATAATCGAACTTCCTACTAAGTTTGTTTGGAAAGAAACTAAACTTAAGATTTGATTAGTTATCTTATGTATACTGCCAGTATTGCAGTCGGTAGTATCAGTGGCTAGTCAAGCCTTCGAGTTGCCAATAGTCAAAGTAAAAGGAACACTTACAGTTGTGATTACCTTAGGATTCAACGCAGTTTTCGATTTAAGCAACATTTAAATTTAACCTTAAGAATCCAAAAGCAGCCCTTGAAAGCTTTAGCCAAGATGTGCGAGATACTGCTCATTGTGAAGGCCCCCGAAAGGGATAAGTAAAGAAATTTATAGAAACAGAAGTTTCCTATTCGTTCTGATAATGGTTGGAGCTATACATGTTTCGTTTCTGGCTTACTCAGTATAGATTGGGGAGAAATCACATTTTCAATGCTCATCTACGGATTTGACCGTTCTCTCCTCAAGAACATCTCCGATACAATTGAATCTATTATAACTGACGTTGTGAGTTGTTATTCGATGCTGATCTGGCTATTAGGAAATGAAATCTGATAAATAAAGGATACCGTAGAACTAAGACTATCTAAACACAAATATCACTAAGAATGCTACAATAGCTACAAGTAATTAGCCAAGGTATATCGATAAACTATATAATTTGAGTGATAATAGTGCAACACTGTTTATTATTATAAATATTTAAAAATCATGCACAATTGCTCACTAAAAACTTTCGCTAAATTATTCTTATACCATTTTCATCTATCTCTAATCCGAATTTTCCAAATTTATGAGATGTCTTGGAAGTCTTTGCAACCCATAAGTAAACCCCGTCTTCCTCTCTTTCAAGTACTATGACATTTCCTAAAGCCTGTTGTATTGCTATTTCAAAATTCTTGCTATGCATGTTCTTTACAGCATTAACTATTCCAACACCCTTAGTCTTCAGTATCCACCAATGTATTTTTTGTATTAGTTCGTAAGTTCTCTTCTCTCCGTGGACAAAAGCTATAGATGATATAGAGTCCACAACAAACCTCTCATTCTGCATGAAAAACTTTCTCATTGTTGAAACCAAGTCATCAAAGTCCTTTGCATTTCCTTGATACTTTTCGTCTGAAGGCTCCTCTCTACCGATAAATAAATCTACAAATTTTATTAAATCATTTTTTTCTAATTCATCTGTTTTCCAACCCAAACTCTCCATATTGGATCTTATGTCATATGGGGAATGATCTATACAGAAGTAGACACATCTATATCCTTTTTTCGCTTGAGCGTAAACGAACTGCTGACATATTACACTCTTACCAGTTCCAACATCCCCAAGCAGTAGAAGTGCTGAGGGAATCGGAAGACCACCATTTAATATTTCATCTAACTCTTTAATTCCAGTTGAAGCTCTCATGAATCAAATGCTATTAAAAACTTAAAAATATTTTTTCATCAATGCAGAGAATGACGATGCAGCATTGTGTATAATTTAGATACTAGGTAGACGTGTTAACTTAGTGCGAAAAGCATAAATATTCAATATTTAAAGCTTACACCTTAAGTTTTTCCAAAGGTTTTTCGCTCTGTTGAAAATCAACTGGCTGTTTTGCAGAGTGTATAACAATTGTTGAACTATCGATGTTACCCATAAAAAACTTCCGTCGACTTTTACCTAATTTTCAACAGATGCTGTTTATCCAACGCGACTAATCCTTTCTCTTGCGCGTCTAAGCCTATACAAATAGTAAGGGATCAGAATTGGAAATGCTACATTCTCTAACGGCGACATTGGTGGTGAGTAGGGAAATATCAGAGAACTTTCGGTATCGAAGGGTATGATTAACGAAAGAGTAAAACCTAACGAGGATGAGAAAATAATTGTGGTAAGATCTACAAATCCAGAATGTAGAAAATCGAAAATTGCTATGAGGATTATAAAGCTCAAGGAGAAATGAACCATGCCAAAAATGGCGTATTTAAGCTTTCTTTTGTAAATCTGAGTGTCCAGTAAATAATCCATCTCATCGTATTTTTTGGCTTTTGTCTCCTCTGTAACTACGTAAGGTTGTAAAAGTTCTATGAGTTCTTTAAGACGTTTCGGGACTACAACATAGGTTTTATCCTCGTAAAAGAACAGCTTGACATTCTTCCCTAATCCAAGATCGAACTCCATTACCCTCAGCCCGTATTGCGTATAAAACCTTTTTACATCGTATTTTACGTTTTCAAATTTGAAGTAATCTTCCACTATCCTTATCGCATCGTCCTCTTTCAGAGAAATATATCGTCTCCACTTTGAAAGCATATTTACTATTCGCAACGTAATCAAATTGCTCTGTTGAAAAAGTTTATGATAAGGGATGACAGGGAGAGAGAAATAGTGGCGAGGAAATGCTATGAGATATGTCAGAGAGTACTGCCGAGGTACAACAGCAGAATGGGATCTAAGAAGTATGAGTTAATAGCAATGTTCCTGCACGGCATAGTATACAATGTTGTACATGGATTTAGAAGAGTTTTGTAAAGTTTTAGGGAAAGCTCTGAATCTGGAGAAAGTCTCTCACTATTCAACGATATGCAAAGCTATGAAGAGGTTGAGGGAGGAAGATTTAAAGAAGGTGTTAGAAGAGAGTTCCAGACTGTTGGACGTGAAATTAGATATTCTGGCAATAGATTCTACCGCAAGCTTCTACTACGCTAAGATAAGGAAGAAGAGGAAGAACTGGACTAAGCTAATGGTGGTTGTTGATGTGAAATCTCAGGCGATTTTGGCTGGAGACATTAGGAATGGGCCGGGAAACGATGGAGTGATTTAGAGGAAGATGTCTAAGAGGGGTGAAATTCAATGTTCTATTAGCAGATTCAGGTTATGATTGTAGGGGTAACGAGGAAATAGCAATCTTTAAGCCGATTAGAAAGGGTGGTAGCTACAAATCCCTAAAAAGGATAAAATCTTTTCCTTAGATGGTTGTTCTGCCATATCTCAGGTTTATACGGTAATAGGTGAAATCAAGCGTAGATTCGGAGATTGTATAAAATCCCGTTCTCCTCATTCCAAGTTCGCTAAAATTCAATTATTTCCAACAGAGCAAAGGTTTTTAAGAGATACGTTTAATTGAGCTTATGAACACACTCCTGATTGGAATTGCAATAATAGTAGTTCTATTCCTACTATCTGGAATAAGAATTGTAAACGAATATGAAAGAGCTGTAATTTTTAGGCTTGGAAGATTGGTAGGTGCAAGAGGGCCTGGTATATTCTACAGGATTCCAATACTTGAAAAGTTTATAGTAGTTGATTTGAGAACTGTAACTTACGATATACCTCCCCAAGAGGTTATTACAAGGGATAACGTAACTGTAAGGGTCAACGCCGTAGTCTACTATAGAGTTGTAGATCCAGAAAAAGCAGTTACTGAAGTTTTAGATTACAAGTATGCTACTGCCCAGATAGCTCAAACTACGCTGAGGAGTGTTATAGGGCAGGCTGAACTAGATGAAATATTAACTGAAAGGGAAAAATTGAATGTAGAACTTCAAAAGATAATAGATGAGGCTACAAATCCATGGGGAATAAAGGTTACCGCTGTTGAAATAAAGGACGTTGAAATTCCAGAAGAGATGAGAAGAGTTATGGCTCTACAAGCTGAAGCGGAAAGAGAAAGAAGAGCTAAAATTATAAGAGCAGATGGAGAACTTCAAGCAGCTAAGAAGTTAAGAGAAGCGGCAGAGATAATGGCTCAGAGTAAAGGAGCTATGATGCTCAGATATCTACAAACTATTAACGATGCAGCAGCAGAAAAGAATACTACAATAGTACTTCCAATTCCACTTGAAATATTTGAAATCATGGGTGGTAAAAAGTGAATTTGGAAAAGTTAAAAAGATTACAGCTTGAAATAGCTAAGAGAGTTGAACTTAAAGATAAGTATTCAATCGATGAGGTAAAATACGTTATCGGAGTAGATCAAGCATTTCTCAAGGATTACGTTATCTCTGCAGTGGTGAGAATGAAATATCCATCGCTTGAAATAGATGAAAAAGCCTATACAATTGAAAGGGTAGATTTCCCATATATCCCTACTTTTCTGATGTTTAGAGAAGGTGATCCTGCGGTAAAAGCAGTTAAAAAAGTTTTAAAAGATAAATCGGTTATAGTAGTTGACGGTAGCGGAATAGCCCATCCAAGACGATGTGGATTAGCGACGTATATAGCCGTAAAAACTAATGAACCTTCAATTGGAGTTACAAAGAAAAAACTCTTTGGTGAGGTAAAGCTCGAAAAAGGCTTGTTCGTTTTAAAAGATGGAGACGAAACTATAGGATACGAAATTAGGTTTAAGAGGTTTAAACCAATATACGTTTCTCCGGGAAGCTATATATCTCTAAATACTTCCCTTCAAATCATTAAAAGCTGTTTAAGAGGTCATAGACTTCCAGAGCCAATAAGAGAAGCCCACAACTTCGCCAATGAAATCAAGCGAAAACTTAGTTCGATAATCGTTTGAAATTGAATTAAAAAAGCTTTAAACTCTTTAATATTTTATAAATCTCATGGATTTAGAAGATAAATTGAAAAAGTTATCGAAAGAAACACATTCTTCATTCCAAAGTCAGATAAGGTTGAGCGAAGATATTTTGAGCTTTTAAGTAGAATAAAAGAAGCCATCAGAGAGTTAAGCGAAATTGTTGAGACTATAGATTTAAATGATGAAAATGAACTTATAAAAACTTTAACAGACTTTCTACAAAGAAATGAACACGGTCTCAATGCCCTTTTAGCTCTATCTGGTATGTCTTATGAAAAACTCTATAGAATCATTTCGTTTTTGAGGATAATGTACAAAAAGGAAAAGTACAAAACGGATTCTAAGTGGCTTAAAGAGGATGTATGGACTGTTAAAAAAGGTAAGGAAATTTTTAGTGAGTGGAAAGAAAACAAGATAAAATCTAAGATAAGAAGTGATCGATCATTTGCAGAAGACATCATAAAAATCTTTTTAGGGAAAAACGAATTTGTTAACAATCAGTTATCTGAATTTGAAAAGGGATACATTTTAACACCAAATAAATTAACTCTTCAGAGAGAGGCTCTTGTAGACACTCTTATTAGATACAGCTTATCTGGGAGGTATTCGGCTAGCAAAGGAGTCGTCCCTGAAGAAATTATAAAGAATATTCTCAATGAATTAGATGTTCCATATGAAAGTGGTAGAGTAAAAGGGATTGGAAGAAAAATAGATATAGTAATCCCCTCAAAGGAGAACCCCAAGATATTCATTCAAATTTCTTATGTTGAAACAACGTCATCTGGAAAGGGAGATAAAGCGAAAACTGAAAGAGATACTGTTAGGAGGAATATCAAGAAATATTATCCAGATGCTATATTCATAATTTTTGTCGATGGTGCTGGATGGCTAACAAGAGAAGAAGCTGTGAAAGTTATGTGTGAAGCTGGGGATTACGTCTTCACGTTTCATAAAGATTCTTTAAACGAATTTAAAGGATTGATAGAAGAATTAAAGAGGAGGAATTTGTTCTAATCTAACTTTCTAAGAATGGTAAAGTCATCTGCTTTGTTTTCCTTTTATTAATCTTAAGCTCATACTTCTTTAGATAATCTTTAATCTTCTCGAAATCTTTATCTCTAATCGTTATAATTTTACCTAAATATTCAGAAACGTAAACGCCATTAATCTTAACTGGTTTAGCTTTCTCAACATTCTTTCTTGCAATCTCAACGTACTTCGGATCGATATCAATTCCTATATATCTCCTACCTAGTCTCTTTGCAGCTACGCATGTAGTTCCAGTTCCAACAAATGGATCGAGAACTATGTCGTTTTCGTCTGTACACATAAGAATTAATCTCTCAACTAAGGGTATAGGTAATTGGCAGGGATGTTCGTCTCTCCTGATCTTGTGTCTAATTCTATGGATATCTGTCCAGATATCACTAACTAGTGGCCCAAATGGATGAGCTTGATCTTTCTTTCCGCCGTAATCTGCTAACAACTCATTACACACCCTACATCTCGGATGTGGATATCTTATATCGTAGAACTTATACCTCTTAGATTTTACATACCATAGGATTCCATAGTGATTTGGTAACAACTTTTTACCCTTAGGTGCACCCATGGCGTTCCATGCTATCCAAGCTTTAAAATATGCAACCTCATTAAGGTATTGGGCAAAATAGATTAACCATTTAGGGATATTAATAACGAATATTGAGCCAGTGGGTTTTGTAATCCTAACCATTTCATGTAGCCATTTCTTGCACCAGCTTAGATATTCCTTTACATCTTTGCTGTCCTCATAACGTTCGTACTCCTTTCCAAGATTATAAGGTGGATCAGCAAAAGTCATATCTATACTGTTATCTGGTATCTGTCTCATGATTTCGAGGCAATCTCCAAGAATTACTTGATTGATAAACCTTTCCCAAGTCATGACTATAATAACTGTTCTTCAATTGTTTTTAAAATCTTAGCTTCCTATACTATTCGATTATATTGTAAAGGGTATCTCTCTGCTTTGGAATCCTTCCAGCAACTTTGATTATCTCTCTAAGCTCATCTGGTGTTAGTCTTTCACCACTTGTGGCACCAGCTGCTTTAGATATGTTCTCCTCCA
>Ga0190326_1000044_pt1 | contig 17739 bp, 5 predicted proteins | sample 4870111112_MG_FD_165049 | JGI IMG/M metagenome (GOLD analysis project Ga0190326, IMG submission 165049) | Hydrothermal vent sediment bacterial communities from Southern Trench, Guaymas Basin, Mexico - 4870-11-11-12_MG | ecosystem: Environmental > Aquatic > Marine > Hydrothermal vents > Sediment ... | reverse complement strand
TCACCTTCTTGACACCGCTCTTATCAGATACCGTAAAGCTTATCGTTGTCGTATTAGGCTTGTATCCAGTTCCATTAAACTCAAGCCAGACCTCCTTAGGCTTTGCATCTACGCTTATCGTTGGAGGCACGGTGTCTCTCATAACGCTTACAGTCAGAACTCCAGCGTAATACACAATGCCACCGTACTCCTGCGCAACGATGTATATTATGTAGTTACCTTCATCCAAGCCAGATGTATCAATCGATATTACATTGCTCTTCTTGTAGGCACCCTTACCCATTCTTTTCGGTATCCATACCTTTGTGTGCTTGTCCTTGTACATGAGCTCTCTTAAATCTTTGCCCGGATACGTTATGTTTAACCTTGCAATATGGTGCCACGCTTTAGTCATGTTTACCGTGATGTCGGCTTGATAGGTCTTGTCCATGATCATGAGTGCAGCGGTTCTGTTAACCCAGCTTGGGAATTCGATCCTAATGGTATCACCAACTGTAACCGAGTCATTTATGCTTGGCTTGTTATCGCTTAGTGTTCCGTTTACTACTATTATTGGCATCATGGCATTCAAAGAAACAATGTAGTTATCTTCAGAAACGTTTCCATCAAGTCCTATCGCAAGTAATACGTAAGCACCCGGTTCTAGTTTTGGTCTGACCGAGTATATTCTGGTATCGATGTTCTTGCTGTAGTTTGCGTCGTGATCGCTGAGCCTAAATCCATTGCTCAAATCAACAGAACACTCCTTTATAAGTGTTTTAATGTCTGCTTCAGTCTTGTTATAGAACTTTCCTCTCTCCGTTCCAACGATTACTACCTTATTTTTGCTACTGTCGTACCTACCACCTCTCCAACCCTTATCGTTAAACAGGTATATACCGGCTTTATTTGGAACGTTGTATATGTACTCATCGAGCTCATCGAGCTTTATCAAGCCCTTAACTGACCACTTCTCAGCAAACTCTTTAGCAAGATTCTCAGCCTTCGAGTCGTTTAATCTTATAACCATTAGTAATGCTCTAGCTGGTGCTTTAACGTAAAAGTCGAGCATTGTATTGGCATCTAGCACTACAAAGTTCTGATAGAAGTTTGTTATTGTTTTATTTGCATTCCTATCCACATACACCGTGTACTTTGCCTTAGATCCAGTTATTATCCTTCTCTCAACTTTGCTTACTGGAAGCTTGATTTCAGTTCCATTGAATATCGTGATGTTCACAATATCTCTATCCATCAGATCAAGGGTTGCAAGTTTTGTTACATTTAGACCCATTACAGTCTTTGGCTGTTCTCTTTTGGCGTATGCTAAGTAGTTGTTATATACATAGTACTCACGCCCGATTTCACTGCTATCACTCTTATTTCCAGCCTTATCATAGGCTATAAGTTTAATCTTTCCACCATATTCAGTTAGATGAATCGTTGTCGATGTATTGCTTACATTACCATTCACAACTATAGTTTTAATAATAGTCTCACTCTGTCCATTGGTGTAAACTATACAAATTTCTTTAATAGCTATGTTATCGCTAACATTCCATGAAACTGTTAGGTTCTCAAATCTTTCAATGAGTGTATCCCCATCACTCTCCGTGACATTAAAGTCGTGTATAGTTGGTGCATGTGTGTCTACAATGAAGGATACGTTAATACTGTTACATGGACTACCGTCAACCAACTTTCCAGTGATATTTATCCAGTGTACCCCATCATCCAACATCGGTGTGAAGCTCGTTGTGTTGAAGTATATCGTAGTTCCAACTATAGTATATGCCGTTTTAGGTACAAGGTTATCGTCTAACCATAAGTTGATGGTAGATGTGTCCACACTTGCAAATTCGACTGTAATGTTAGCATAAGATTGGTTTAAGAACCATTGTCCATCTATAACTACTCCATTTAGAATGCTAAAGCCGTAGAATCCTGCTTGTACAACGTCTATGTAGGCATTATTTGAGTTACAGTTTGGTGTACCATTAAGATCACAGGCGTAGACAGTTACCTTGAGTGGTGTAATCGGTAAACTGAACCATTGAGCCACATCAACATCAATTAAGACATTTACCGTATCTGGATTGTAACCAACTCGTATGATGTTGTAATGGGTTCCATTAATAAGTTCGACTGTCTTTGTATCGTTGCTGATACTGACCTTAATAGTTGAAATATCTACCCCGCTCCAATCTTTAATCATAGCATTGAGTTTTAATATCGATCCCAAATTTTGGGTATTGTTCTTGTCGAACGTTATCTCTGGACCTAATGTGTCAGGAGTTTTAAATGTTCCGTTTATAATTTTAACAGTAATTGGTTGATTACTGTTTCCTGTAAGCGAAGTTTGTGATGGGGATATATTTATCCAAGCAATGGATCCATCATTAACAAGAGGTTTAAACTCAAGCGATGCAATCTTCCATAGACTCTTTGTTGGTGGTTGTGTGCCAAAATAGAATCCTACTATACTTATGTTCCCACTTTCTAGACTAGTACAAGTTATTTGATACCCAAGACTACTTAGCTCTGAAGTATCGTTTCCACCTGTCCAATCAATCTTTGACGAATCATAGGTAATTTGTATTGCAAAGTTTTCTAACTGTCCTGTCCAATTCAGTAAAATGTCCACCCACCCTGTTTGGTTCGTCTGTATTACAGTTGCATTTGTCACTTTTAGTTCTTGCGCCGATACTGTACTCAATGTTAATGTCAACACCAGTAGACCTATCAACACATTTCTAAATTTCATGGATTCTCCCTCCTCTTTACTAAATCTAAAGACTACATTCTATTTATTAAATTTTTTATTAAACTTTTTTGTCAATATCAGCACACACAAAATACAAAACACGGAGACTAGTGAATCAAATCCTTCAAGTCTGTGTAGTGGAATGGTAGCCGTGTGTTCTGTAGTTGTGTATACATATAATGTCTTGTTTACTTTAGGTGTTACTAGCATATGTGTTGTGGGATATTCCAGTTGTTTGTTATTACTTGTTATAGTGGGTATGACTGTAGTAATTGCACCTGTAACCTTTACTGTTGTAACTATGACTGTTGTTATAGAATCGTAATTAATTTTTAAAGGAGTCATAGTAGGTATAGTCTCTGACTCTTTTGTAATTTGCTGGAAGCTTTTGTTTAAATAGTTGATACCACTAAAGTCAGACAATACAATTTTGATTAATTTATCGATCTCATTTATATTTGTACTATAATCTAGTACCTTAAACTCAAGCGATGCAATCTTCCATAGACTCTTTGTTGGTGGTTGTGGTTGATTTGGATTAAAGTAAAACCCCACTATACTTATGTTACCTTTTTCTAAACTTACACAAGTTACAGAGTAACCAAGATTACTCAGCTCCGAAATATTGTAATTTCCCGTATATTCTATTTTTGACGAATCATAGGTAATTTGTATTGCAAAAGGCCCTAACTGTCCTGTCCAATTCAGTAAAATATCTACCCAAATTGTTTGATTTTTTTGTTCTATAGGTTTTATTATCAATTCTTGTGCCATTGCATTAGATACTGTAGATGAAGTAGTTATTATAGATATAGATAATATTATTAATATTAAAAAAAATAAATTAAAATATTTGGTAATCATTACTCGCTCCTCCATAGCAAACTCGTGTATTCGGGGGCGTAGGCTAGTGGTTTATTGTTCATCTTTTCTATTACGTAGTAAGCAATCGCCTGAGCATCCTGTATCCATACTTTATCATCGCTCGGATCTACCGCTCCAAGCCTCCTGCCTTCAAACTTTACGCTAACGCTGGCTTTTCCATCGACTTTAATCAGTAATACAGATTCATTTATGGGTATACTACTGCTATCGATTCTCTGGCCATTTACATAGACGTTGATGCTGTCGTTTAACCATGCCCATAGGCTACCTCTCTCAAACTTAGGTACTCTGACTGCTATGATCTTCTTTCCGACACCACTTATACTTACGTTGAAGACTTGCTTAGCCTTAACTGTAGCGTTTGGCTTAATACTTATGTTACCTAAGACTGTTGCCATTGATACTAAATCACTGAAGTCACCTTCACCAAATATCACCTTAGGTTCTGTCAAATTCTCTGGAGTGACCATTACAACCGTGTAACTCTTATTTGTACCAGCTGTAATATTAATATCGAATTCAATTGGTATATATCCTGCCTTCTCGACTTTTAGATGTCTCTTACCTTCGAGAATACGTACAATATTACCAATGGCTGGTGTATTATCGACAAATACACTAGCATTTATAGGCTTACCATTAACATCTACTATGTTCAGTATTACATTTCCAAAGCCTGCTACAGGCGCACTTGTAATCTTTACAAACGATACTCCTTCGTTGTATATTGGCGTAACTTTAACGTTAATTGATGCGTTTCCTGCACCTTTTGGTGTTACATTAAGTTTAAGTTCAACGTATCCGTTAGCTGGAATCTGTTGCATTCTCAATGTTAACAAGTTTGCGTTAGTATCGTAGGTTTTTATTCTTGGATCATTGACGTAATCTGTTATATCACCCAGAGCACTATCATAGGCACTAATTATTCCATTGAATTCAAGGTTTGCAAATGTTATGTTTACTATTGGTGATGTCATAATATCGCCAACGTTATTTGTTATCTTCACAGTTGCCACACATGGCTCTCCGGCTTTCATCTCTGGTAATGTTACATCAATTGTTAAGTTACTACTTGGTTGAGCAAGTATATCACTATCTAACGTATTAATCCTAATCGTTCCCTTTGATGTACTATACGATTTAATGTGTGCTCCAATATAGTGCACATTCCACACTACATCTGTTTTAGCTACTACTTGCTCGTTTTCTACTGATACGATTACAATTCCATCTCCACTAATCCTCTGAACAGTTACGTTGTGTAACAGCCTTTTACCATCATTTATAGGTGTTCCATTGTCGTTTATGGCTTCAAGTTCCTTCTTGTTTACAGATAACGTTAATTCAACGATCTTCTTTGGATTGTTATTATCAACTGTAATTTCTTTCTCAACAACGCCGTCTATTGTCACTTTTACTGTAATTGGGCTTACACTTACGTATTGTAACTTCGTTAACGCATGTAAAGCAGCCTGTGTGGCTGCAGTGTATCCAAAGCTACCGTGCTGTCTATATATACTTATTAAGTATTCTACAGCCTTGGCAATTGTATCATTAGTTGCATCGTAAACCATATCCTGTGTAACAATGCCGTTTACACTTCTACTCTCGTTCAATGCAAGTAAGACATAAGCTGTAGTTTCAGCATTTCTTCCATACCAGTCCCACCATGCGCTTGGATATCTCTTCCAGTAAACTTTTCCATCCTTCGCCACGTAATTTTTCATCAGCCAGTTGATACCCTTCTTTATAGCATTCTGTATGTCTTCTTTAGTGACATTTGGTGGCGTCGGAGTTCCATACAGCTTCAAACCCCAAACTGCTAATGCAGTAGCTAATGCATCTGAAGATTTACTCTTATCTCCTTTCTGGTTCCATCCACCATCGTAGCTTTGATGACTAAGTAAGTAATTCGTAACGTTTGCCATTAGATCATTGGCTAACTCCTTTGCACTGTCGTTAAGTAATCCACTGGTATTCAATTGATAGAATGTCACCATAACCATAGCAGTTAAAGGCAAATCTCCACCGAAGAATCCATGTGAACCTTGTTTTGGATGCCAGTGAACTGTTGGGAGAGTTGTGTTGTTAAATTCAGCGAACTCCCTAATAGCTGTGATGTTATACCAATATATCGTATCGTTAAAGTTGAATTTTCCACTTACCTTGTGCTGAGCAGTTAAATTCTTTTTAACCAAGTAGTAGTAGACTTCATCCTCTGCGATTCTTCCAAGACCATAGCTTGCATATGTCGTATAGAATGCATCTCCCCTCTTATACCAGCCCCACATACTCCAAGAACCGTTGTCATGCTGACCTCTCGTGCCACCTTTTGCAAGTTTCTTAACACCCATTAGTATAGTCTTGTTGATCTTGTTTCTGTCATATCCAGTTGGATAACTCTTTGCAACTTCTCTATAGTACCAATCCGTGTGTAAGGCACCAAGTAACCTGCTTGTAATCTGTTCAACACATCCGAATGGATAGTGCACAAGGTAGTCCAAACCTTGCAATATTCTACCCTGTGATCCTGCCATTACGACAATTTTTATCGTTTGATTGAATGTCTTAACCTTTGACCAGTTAAGTGTCTTAAAGGTCATACTTGATTCATTCATTCCCTGCGTTAAGACCGTTGTATTCAACGATGTTAGCTTTATCTTTGGAACCCATACTGTGAGTGAGTACTTTGGAACCCAGTCTGTTGGATCTTTTGGCTTAGTTGAATTTATAACATCCTGCTTATCTCTACCAACTACGGTGATGTTTATCTCGTAAGGTGTACCATTACCGTATTTGCCAACTTCTATTGCTTTAGCACGGAATCCAATCCAGTTCCATTTTCCACCCCATAGGAATCTTTTAACGGTTACACTGTTAGTCCATGTTTTATTGCTCCAATCCCAAACGGTCAGACCTTCCGGTACTTTAATCGTTACATTAACATATCCAGGTGCTGTAACATTTACATAACAACCGATGTAGAACGTTGAGTTCTTTAGAACTCTCCAGTACGGATACCAGAGCTTCCATACATCAAGTTTATAAGCCTTTAATGTTATGTTCCAACTCTTGAATTCGTTGTTTTTCGTATAAGTATCATTGTCAACTTTTGCAACAATCCAGTATATTCCCCCAGATAGACCGCTCGTATTCCATACAATCTTCGTTACATTCCAACCATAAGGCTTCAATGGTTGCATGTTGTACCCTCTAAACACCACAGCTTGTAGTCCACTCTTATTGTAGACTTCCACCGTTAAATTGTACGGATTTGACCAAGTTGAACGTAGATTTTTAACTGATACGTATAACTTTACTTTATCACCAACGACATACTTTGTGTAGTAGCCGTAGATATACGGTCTTATGTCTGTTACCTTCTCGATTAAAATGCTTGCATTCGTTGAATTTAACTTCATAGGTAATCTTTGCTTGCTCCAGAAATCTCCACTTAGATTAAGCCAAACTGTTGCAGCTTTATCCGTTTTGACTCTAAACTTTACATTAGCCAGTACGAAAGTTCCATTGAGGTTCAAGTTGTTGCCATTGATTCTCACTGCTCTAAATGGATACTTGTACCATACATCATTAAACGTCAGATTGTAGTTTGAAGTTGCACTAACGTATTGTAGTACATGGTAATCGTATGTAAGCAAGAGATTAAGTTTACCTATTGCCTCAGTTGTATTTAGAACAATACTTACATTAAATACATCGTTCAGCTTAGTCTTATTAACATCTGGGATGACCGTTGCGTTTACATAGATCCACTTTGCAATTACAACCTTACTTACAGCATTGTTAGACTCGTTTAACTCAGCTTCATCGTCGTTTACATCTGCTATTACAGTTATGTTTGTTATCTCAGCGAAGTTGTATGTTATGTTTTTCGTCCAAGTTTCGTTCGGTTGTAGTATTGGGATAGAGAATACTTTCCAGTCCTTACCGTTCACAAGAACCGTCAGATTAGTCTCTTTGGCCCAAACGTCGCCGATGTTTTTAACACCTACGGTGAACTCGTATTCACCAGGTATAACTCTCTTCTTTGGCATCACAAGTATTGGAACCAAATCTGGCTTAGATATGCAGAGTTCGTAGCTTGCCTTGTTGTTTTCTTCATTCGTTTCATCGATTACGTTGTCTGGGTCTACCGTTATGTTGAATGGATAACACTTGCATGAAAGCTTGTACTTAGTGGCATTCACGACGACTTCCTCATGTATGTATAATACGCCATCCTTGTTCAGATCGTTCAGCTGCTGTCCTTCCTCATCCAACTCGTACGTGAAGTTCTTATCCTTGTACACTCCAGACACACTAAATGGCTTGGTAACCAACGCATCTGGATATCTCAGATTTCTGATTTCAAATGTGACGTTTACAACTACGAATGGATAATCATACGTTTCGCCTTTATAGGAATCGCCGGCTTTATGCATCTTGATCGTCCAAGTTTCGTTACCAAATTCATCATATACATGGAGTATTCCAATTAAATCTGGCTTTGGAGCGTAAACTTCGATATATTTAGTCGCAACGTTATTATTTTCGTTTCTCTCTTCCACGTTATCATTCGGATCAACTATTGCCTTTATTTCATGGATTCCTTCTGATGTGAACACGTATTGATAGCTGAACATCTCTTTATCTCCAGCGTTCAATTGAGGAACATCGAAAGTTTTAACTTTATTTCCATCTATGTAAAGGTCTAATTTTGTTGAACCTGATGTAGCACTTCCTATGTTCTTTACCGTTACATTAATTATAACCGATGTGCCTTTTTTAACGCTCGATGGAACGGATATATCTACTGTTAGATCTGGCATTTGTTTTGGAGGTTGCTTAACTCCAACAGCATATATCTTTGAATCCGGTGAATTTGGATTTACGATGAATACTAAGTCTTTACAACCATCTCCGTTGACATCGTAAGTTTTGAATGGATTGAACCAATTGAAATACCATCTAAAGTAATCGCTTGTTGAAACGTTGAATATATATGCTAAACAGTCTCCAGTTAATCCTTCTCCACTCCTTGCATATTCACCATGAGTAATCTCCGTAACGTTAAAAACGTCACTTTTACCATCTCCATCGAAGTCGCCAATATATGCCAGATTGTATACGTATCTAAACCAAAGCTCATTACCGTTTGCTCCATCTAATGCCAATACGTGAGAATAATGCCCTATAAACAGTAGATCATTAATACCATCTCCAGTTAGATCTGTTATTGTTGCGTAGTAACTCAAATATCCAGTGAAGTTCTTTTCAAATGACCATGACTCGAACCAACGACCGTAGTCATCTTGTTCTAATTTTACTATTTTTAGGTACGTTGTCTCATTCTCCCAATAATAGTTTTTACCTATGACAAATTTGCGAGTTGTTTTTAAGGCATAAATGTCTGAATAATTTCCAAAGTTAAAGTTCCATTCAACATCGCCACTCCCATCCCGAATGTATACTGTTCCATTCTCGTATGTGAGAAACTCGCAAACTCCGTCTTTATCGATATCGTAACATCCAGATATAAGTTGCTGATCCATGCTTCTCCAAACTTTTCCATCTTTTCCGCTCAAGATGATCCATTTATTTTCTCCACCAAGTAGAAGATCTTCGTATCCATCTCCATTGGAATCTCCAGATTTTGAATAGAAGTAAACTTCATCAGTTGTATTGTAGTCCCATATAGTGTTTCCATTCTCTCCATCTACAGCTTCAAAATGACTTTCGTACTGCCCATAATGGAGTAAAACGTCTCCCTTTCCATCCTTATCGAAATCAAAGTTGAACTCTGTGAAATATCCCTTTACATTCACAACGTTCGCTATCTTAATAGGACTTTCCTTTTCTTTGCTTGCAATAATCTGTGTCCATCCACCGAATTTTCTGACCCATTTTTCATTGTTGTAACCCGAATCTATAGCTATAACATAGTAGTTATTCCAGCTTGAACCCCATCCACCAGTAATTATTTCCTTGAATCCGTCTCCGTCAACATCAACAGCATACGTCATTTCTTCTGAAAAACTAATACTGTCGTTGTGGTAGAATATTAAAAGCTCATCCCCATCGTTTCTTATTCCGACAATTGTTTTTTCAGCTATCACTATTACATCCTTTTTCCCGTCTCCGTTTAGATCATCTGCCTTTGCAAAATAAGGCTTATCGCTTCCTAACGGAATATTCCACATTTCGTTTCCATTGCTCCCATCTAAAGCGTAAACGTTATATGTGTTTCCAGATCCACTCGCAAATACCACATCATCTCTTCCATCATCGTTTAAATCGGCAATCTTTAACAAAGATGCATTTTCGTAGCTCGCATTCCATAAAATCTTTGCATTTCCTTGAACGTTAAAGTAAAATACCTTTTGAACGGTAATTGTTCCATTGACTTCGTTAATATCTGTAACGTTGAAGTTATCTAAACTATATTCAGCAAATGTAAAGTTCAGATTGGATTTACCGTAATTTATAGCCTTAAATGTGATATCAACAAATGGTTTTGGATCTGCTGTTGTAATTTTGTCGTAAGCTATAACTGCAACGTGCAAAAAGCCTGTTTCGTTGTTTACATTGTAATCAACGATGCTTACATTGAAATACGTTTTGTTCTCCTTCACATCCACTACTTCTACGATGTTTGGATCAAAAGTTAGATTAAACCCGATACCAGTACAATTCTTAACGTTTGCTATGTAAACTGATACATTAACGTTTTGTGGTAACTGTTGGGCTATTACCGTTTTTGAATCTATTGAAATAGTCGGTTGCGCCCATGCGTTTACTAACGTTACTATTAGAAACATTGTTATAACTATTCCCACTTTACTTAATGCTCTGATACTCATAACTTTTCAAACCCCCTTAGAGTACTGTTGGCAATACTTAATTAATAAATTTATAAACATTTCGTGTATGAACTTACAACTATAACTTAATATTTTTATTTTTTATAAAATTTATTTTTGAATAATAATATAAAGCGGTTTCTACTATAACTTAACTAAGACACTAACTATTAGCCCACATACGGTTATTTGACTAAAAATTTTCATAGCAAAAATTATATTAAGAGTACTTTGAATAAAAGGTTGGATGCTTAGAGGTGGTTACTTGAATATTAAAAGCGTAATCATTGTTTCATTAGTTTTTGTACTTACTATTTCACCTACTGCTAACGCTGAAAAAGTAATAATTGTTTTCAAGGATCACCAGAAAGTCCATATATCTTCTATAAGCCAAACAAAGCAGAAGTTTGTAACAAAACATCAAAACCTTCTGAAGATTCTAAATAAATACAAGATCATTGGTAAGGTTAATGAAATTAAATTACTATGGATTGCAAATTCTATTTTACTAAATGCTACCCATGATGTAATTGAGAAAATAAAAGACTTTAGCGATATAGTTGAAATTATACCAGATTACAAGGTAAAGTTATTAGAAACGGAAGATGTTGCATGGAATTTAAGAGATATAAATGTTAGTAGAGTTTGGAGTCTTGGCATAAACGGTAGCGGTGTTAAAGTAGCAGTTGTTGATACTGGAATTGCACCACATCCAGATCTAAAAGATAGAATTGTTGCATGGAAAGATTTTGTAAGAAATGAATCTAAACCTTATGACGATAACGGACATGGAACGCATGTAGCAGGCATAATAGCTGGGAAAAAGACAGGTGTAGCTCCTGGAGTTAGTCTAATAGGTGTTAAGGTTTTCAATTCTGATGGATCTGCAGATATATCAACAATTATTGAGGGTTTCCAGTGGGCTGTTGAAGAAGGAGCAAAAGTAATAAGCTTTAGTGGTGGTGTTTTACCTATAGATGACTCTTTTGCAGGTGAATCTACTGTTAACAGCATTGATGAACACGTTATAAATGTAAAGCCATACATGGATGAAATGGCATATAAACCATCATCAATCGTGATTTGTGTAGATAGTAATCTAAACGTATCGTTGATTTCTCCAAACGGTACTACTGTAAATCTTGAAAGATTACGGAATACACAACTCGGTAGCTATTGTTATGTATATATCAGCGATACGCCTCTCACACCTGGAAATTGGAAATTTACAGTTAAATCAAATGAAACTGTTCAGTACAGATATAACGTATACGTCATTTATCCAAGTGACGGAACGAGTATACTAGATAGAACTGTAAACAATTTAGTAGATAGGGGTGTTGTAGTTGTTTGTGCTGCAGGAAACGAAGGATATTATGGATTTAGAACGATAAATTCGCCTGCTTCAGCTAAAAAGGCTATAGCTGTCGGAGCTGTCAATATGAATAATCGGATCGCTTGGTTTAGTTCAAAAGGCCCAGTTGGATATGGAGTCAACACAACTATAAAACCAGATGTCGTTGCACCTGGAGAGAATATAGATTCTACGAGCAATACTGGAAGTTATGTTCAGATGAGTGGTACTTCAATGGCAACACCACACGTAAGCGGTGTTATTGCCCTAATGCTTCAAGTAAATCCAAATTTGGGTCCTGAGGACATTAAAAGAATAATTGAAGAAACCGCTTTGGATTTGGGAGAGGTAGGTAAAGATAACGTTTACGGAGCAGGACTTGTGAATGCATATTACGCTGTTTTAAATTCGACCATAAAGGGAGATCTAAATTTGAATGGTGAGATAGATGTTGGAGATTTAGTATACGTGGCAAGAATTGTTGTCGGTAAAATGAAGCAAGATAAAAGAGCAGATTTCAATGGAAATGGAAGAGTAGATATTGGCGATTTAGCAAAGATTGCCTACTACTTGATTGGAAAAATAGATAAATTATAATATCACATTTTTCCAAGTTCAACTCTCGTTTTTTCAGACTCTTCTTTTACCGTTTCTTTAACTGAATCTATCTTAGCTCCTAATTCTTTTCTCGTCTTCTTTCCCTCTTCCCTTATCACTTTTATAGTTTCATCCTGCTTTTTTAACATTTTCCCGCCGTAAGTTGCAATCTTGGCAAGCTGCATTGCTGTTAAATAACGATAATACGATTCAGTCTTCATAACGCTTCCATCGTAACCTTCAACATCTATCCCTTCAACTTCAGCATTTTCAGGCTTCTTTCTCTTTATAAGATCGATAAAAGCATTTACCTTATCATCTGCATCATCAACAAGAACTTCTACAGCCTGCTTACTATCAATTTCAACATTATCTGCAAAGAACCTTTCAATTTCAAGAGATTCTGCTAAACCGAGCAAGAAAGGGCGGTAACCTACCCCGTGAACTTTACCCTTTATTATTATCTTGAGTTTCATGTTTCTCGATTTGCTCTGCCGCCAAATTGATTTAGATTGCGTGATATAATAATAAATCTAAAATATTAAAACGAAAAGTTTAAGTTTGATTTTGTAAGAATATGGAGACATTAGGCTACAATGAGGGTGGATTGGTATGAATGTCCGATGGATTGTTGTTGGTTTGATTGTATTACTGGTGTCTACAGCAACAGTCTCAGCTGGATTTGAAAACTGGAAATATTATAGGGAAATAACAATAACAAACAGCGGTAACACCCTAACAGACTATCAAATCTTAATAGAACTCAATCAAGAAAATTTCGATTTCTCAAAAGCTAAATCAGATGGCTCAGATATAAGATTTGCTGACAGCAACAACAACGAATTACCTTATTGGATTGAAGAGTGGTCTAATAATAAAGCAAGAATATGGGTTAAAGTTCCTAAAATCTCAGCTAACGGTGAGACTAGGATTTACATGTACTATGGTAATCCTGATGTAGTAAGTAAGTCAAATGGAGATGATGTTTTTGAATTCTTTGATGATTTCAATGGTGATAACATAGATACGAGTAAGTGGAATTTACACGTTAATCATGGTAGTATAACAGTTGAAAACGGATACCTCAAGCTTTCACATACCGGCGATTATTACTGCGGTTTAGGTGCAAACATTGCAACTAAGAATCCTGTAGTATCAAATGTCTCATCCTTTGCCTTAAATTACAAAGCCATGATCACTGGTAATGCAGATTGGGGTGGAAGCTTAAGAGCTTACTTGACCAAGAATTACAACTTGTCGAGAGAATATACCGATAAGCCGTATTTAGCTCTTGGTTTCAGCGATTGTTACTATTGTTCGGGAGATACATGTTCAACAGAAGTTTGTTCTAAAACTGGGTTGCCTTCATGTACTGGTGCCACTTTTACATCGTGGGTCACAAACGATACATACTTCAAAGCATGTAGAATTGCAGGTTTAGACAAAAACAAGTGGTACAAAGCGGGAGTTGTCATTGATGCTTCAGCAAACAAGATGACATTTTACAGGGGAGACGGAGCAACAATCATAAACTTTACTGCAAGTCAGTTATTCCCAGTATATTTGGAACTAGAAATCGGTGCCTGTAGCAGTAACTTTGTAGGTAAGGTTGATTACGTTTTTATTCGTAAATATGCATCTCCAGAACCAACTATTACAATTTCATCAAAGAAACAAACATTTACAGAAATTATAAAGAACGGTGATTTTTCCAACGGGTTAAGTGACTGGACATTCAATGATACAAGCCATGGTGCAGATGTCTGTCTATCATGGAACAAGGTACCTTATGCTGAAGTGGCAGTGGATAATGGTAGAGCACGAATACACACATACTCAGCTTATAGTGAAGGTTACCTATCACAGAAGTTTGAAGATGTCACACGTGATCGGCTGAAGAAGCTGAAGGTTGACTATGAAATAAACGGCCGATGCTCTGGTATACATATTAAATTGCTGAATGATGGAAATACTGTATTTGATTACTTTGTATATGACTCTGGTGGATATGGTTTACACGGTGCTGGCGTTAGTACTGATGTTTGCTATGAATACTGTGGCTGCGTGTGCGGTGGCGGTTATTGTGCAGACACATGCAATTGGTATAACAAAGGTACATTAGAAGTAGTTTTTGAGGATACGATTGCGCACATATACGTTAACGGAGAACACCAAGGAGACGTAAATATAACATTCGATGAGATCGACGAAATTAGACTTAGAGGACAAAATAGCTGTTGCGATGGAAGGGATAACCTTTATGCATATTTTGATAATGTTTCACTTCTCGTCTCGTCAAATATCCTCTACCAAGAAGACTTTGAATCATACTCAACTGGCTCATATCCATCAGGCTGGAAAAATCTATTCAGCGGTAAAACTGCATATATTACAACCGAAAAATCCTATAATGGTATTAAATCCTTTAAGTTGGAAGGATATCCAACATGGGCAAGGATGGATTACGTAGAATTTCCTGATCTACCAGATAGAATATCGTATGAAGCAGCAATTTACATTGCTGATTCGAGTAATGGGAGAAGGGCAGCAGTAGGATTTATGGAAGCTTTTGGTAACATGGGACCTATGTTCAATGCCATTCAATTCAGTAGTAACGGAAGGATTTTATGGGCTGGTGCCGAATCAGTTGATATAGGATCATGGCAAGCAGGAAAGTGGTACGTTGTAAAGGCTGAAATCGACTTCGTTAATCAGGCAGCGAACGTTTACATAAATGGAGAACTTAAGGCTAGGGGTGTTAAAGCTTTGCCTAAGGAGTTTGATTCATCTTATGGTCACGTTAAACTATCAAAGTTTGGTTTTACAACCGACAACTTCAATGGCGGAGGAACCAATGTTATTTACGTTGATGATATTAAGATCGAAGAGATATCAAAGGAGATAAAGCCATTGCCAGAATTACTGGCATATTACTCCTTTGACGACGGCACGGCCAAGGACGATTCGGGCAACAATAACGATGGTGTAATTCATGGAAATCCCAAGGTTGTAGATGGTGTTAAAGGGAAAGCTTTGGAGTTTGATGGTGTTGACGATTATATAGAAGTCCCAGATAGTTATACACTAGACATAATCGATGAGATAACGATCTCAGCTTGGATATATCTTCATAATACTACTGGAGATTTCTATCTAATCGCAAAAGGTAGAGATTCCGCAGAAAATTATGGTATTCTAATCCAAAATGGTTATGTCGAATTTAACTTTGGAGTTCACAACTATTGGTCAAGAGCAAGATCGAATACTCCAGTTATATCCAAAGACATTTGGCATCACATAGCGGTAGCATATGTTTCTGGAAATTACAGCAGTATAGAAATGTATGTTGATGGTCAAAAAGTTCCAATAACATGGTGGTATACAACTTATGGATCGAATCTAAGAGCAAATAATTATCCAATGATTATAGGAATGTTTTATAGAGATGACTTAAATCAATATGAAAGATATTTTAAGGGGATTATTGATGAACTTCGTATTTACAACAAAGCATTAAATGAGATCGAGATTAAATCGTTATATGAGGAAAGCAAACCTGAGATTTGGAAGTACAGCAAAATAATAACGATCAAGGAAAACTCTGGAACCGAGTTAGAGGATTATCAAATACTTATAAAACTTAATCGATCAAACTTTGACTTCTCAAAAGTTAAGCAAGATGGTTCGGATATAAGATTCTTTGACTGCAATAACAACGAATTACCCTACTGGATCGAAGAATGGGATTATACAAATAAAACAGCTTTAATATGGGTTAAAGTACCTTATATCCCCGCTAATGGTGAAACTAAACTTAAGATGTACTACGGAAATTCTCGTGCCAAGAGTAAAAGTAATGGAAGTGCTGTTTTTGAGTTCTTTGATGATTTTGAAAATGGGAGTTTATCAAAGTGGTCAGTCCAAGGTTCTCCGCATGACTATGATGGGAGTATGGGTATTGAAAATAATACTGTGTATGAAGGTAATTACTCAGCATGGCTAAAATGCGGTTATGGAACAGATTGTAATGTACACGCATATATGATTTCGCAAACATTCTCTATTCTAAGCAGTAAAGCTGTAATAAGCTATGCTTATAAAACAGTCCCATACAATGGATACAGACAGAGTTGGGTTGAGATAAATAACGGAACTGGTTGGAAAGTGATAAGAGAATATAATTCTAATACTTGGTCATTTTTCTCAGATATAACTACATATACGGGAGCTAATGTTAAAATTAGATTTCACACGAAAGATGATGGATGCCCCGCTGGCGGACAGACGGTGTATATTGATAAAGTGTTTATACGTAAGTTCGTTAGTCCAGAACCTATAGTCTCGATAGTAGAAAAAAATCAAGTAATAATAAAAGCAGAAAACACAAAGATTAGACTAAACAATACGGAAACTCTCCCAATTTATATTAACACGATAAAGCCAATAGGATCAATCCAGCTAAACTTAAAATTCAATTCATCGATTGTTAGGGCAATAAACGTAGAAGAAGGCTCTGCAGCACAGCAATCGATCTTAGAGTACACGATAAACAATGAAACTGGATTGGTAATAATAGGAGCGATAAGCACAGCCGGAATAAACAACGGATCACTTGTGGAAATCGAATTTGAAGCAATAGAGAAAGGATTTACGCCAGTAAATATAACCGTAACGGATATAACAGATACTAAGAACAATCCTTTAAGCTATGAAACAATAAACGGATCTATAGAAGTTTACAAGAGGTTAAAGGGAGATGCGAACGATGATGGAAGGGTTACGGCATCTGATGCATTGCTTTATCTGAGGTTCGCCGTAGGACAGAGTATCTCACCCTATTACTTGAATCCAGTAGAAGATGATGTTACATGCGATGGTAGAATTACCGCAGCTGACGCTTTAAAAGTTCTGAGGAAAGCCGTGGGACAAGATCTTAGCAACGATACCTGTTCGTGGTGATAGATATGAGATACCTAATGTCATTATTTTTATTGTTATTCTTTACAATGCCAGTACACGGACAGGTGTTTTATCTTGAAGGATCAAATCAAACGAACGCTGGAGGGACTTTTAACATTTCTTTGATGTTAGATTCCAATGTTGATTTGGGAGCAATTCAGTTGAACGTAACGTTCAATCCGTCAGCATTGCAGCTTGAAAACTTAACATTTAGTGTTTCAAATACAATTGCAGAGAAAAACGTAAACAACGAACTGGGATACGTAAAAATAGGAATAATAAGCATATCTGGAATACGCTCAGGAAAAATTGCTGATTTAAAGTTTAAAGCAGTTAAATCT
>Ga0190326_1000043_pt1 | contig 17756 bp, 15 predicted proteins | sample 4870111112_MG_FD_165049 | JGI IMG/M metagenome (GOLD analysis project Ga0190326, IMG submission 165049) | Hydrothermal vent sediment bacterial communities from Southern Trench, Guaymas Basin, Mexico - 4870-11-11-12_MG | ecosystem: Environmental > Aquatic > Marine > Hydrothermal vents > Sediment ... | reverse complement strand
TATAAAGGTAGTCATATTTGACTGTGATGGTGTTCTTTTTGATTCAAAACTTGCAAACATAAAGTTTTATAACAGTATCAGAGAGCATTTTGGACTTCCTCCTATGACAAAAGAAGAGGAAGACTACGTCCATACTCATACTGCTTATGAATCTATAAAGTTTATCTTTAGAAATACTCCTTATGAACATATAGCTCAAAAATACAGAACAGAAAAAGATTATACCCCTTTCATAAAATACATGAAAATGGAACCAGGTCTCAGAGAACTTCTCAGAAGACTAAAACCTCACTTTGGTCTTGCAATAGCAACAAGCAGGAGCAATACAATAGGACCTGTTCTAGAGTATTTTAAGCTCAAAGAATTTTTTGACATAGTTATATCTGCTCTGGATGTAAAAAACTTTAAACCTCATCCAGAGTCTATATATAAGATACTCTCTTTTTTTAAGATAACAGAAAAAGAAGCTCTATATGTAGGAGATTCTCAGGTTGACTGTGAGATGGCAAAAAGAGCAAAGGTAAAATTTGTTGCATATAAGAATAAGGACCTGGAAGCAGATTACTATGTTGAACATCTGCTTGAGATAGCAAAATTACTTCTTCCATCCGATTAGTCCTTTATCTGGATCAAAATCCACTCTTTTTACAAGCCTTTCCAAATCATCTGGATTGAATGGAAGTTTTCTGAAAAGCTTTTTTTCAACCTTCTCACAAAGCCTAAAATTCTCCTTTATAGCCTCTATCTCTTCTTTTCCTTTTCCATAACGATCTATTATGTAAATAAGCCTTTCCTTAAGAGTTACGACTCTGTCATGATTCACTCTTTTGTCTGAATAATAAACTACTTCCTTTTCTGAACAGGAAGATAAAGGATCAAAACTTTTAAGTATTACATGTTCTGAGATTATTTCTATAATTTCGTCCAATCCGTTTTCTTTACATATACCTACTCCTATCTCTACATGATCCCTTTTTGTCTTAAGTGATTCTGTCTTTCCTATGTCATGCAAAAGAGCTCCTGCAATTACCTTATCCATAGAAATCTTTTCTCCTGATTCTACAAGTCCAGAACCTATAACAAATGCTACCTTTGCTACTACTATAGAATGTCTCTGAATGTTTTCTAACATAGAGTATCTTTTCATAAGCCTTAGGCAATCTTTTATACTTGGAACCATGATAAAAGACCTATTATTATGAACTGGATTATGCTATTATAAAAATAGCTTTTGGTTGGCAAGAAAAAAATGGAGGTGTGAAGCTACGGATTTTTCACAGCAAAGTCTGAAAATAACGACATTTCACATACTCAGCAAGGAAAAAAAACATCTCAGAACAAAACTAAGGCTTTATTCAAAATGGAAAAAGACAGTCCTTATTTTGCCTGTTTTGGCAACAGAATATACAGATCCTTCAAACAGGGAAGTGTTTTTAAACATACTGAAACAGTTAAAAGAAGTTAACTATCTTTCAAATATAATTTTTGGCTTAGACAGAGCAACAGAAAAAGATGCTTTTTTCTTAAGGGATCTTTTAAAATCAGTAGGTCTTAGGAACTGGATCATACAGTGGAATGATGGAGAAGGATTTAGCAGCATTTATAAAAAACTGAGTGATGCAGGATTCAGTATAGATGAGCCAGGAAAAGGGAAAAATCTTTTTTTAAGTTTTGGTATAGCTATAGCCCTTGGTGCAGAATATGTTGGAGTCATAGATGCAGATATAAGGACATTTAAAAGAGAACAGCTTGACAGGCTTCTTTATCCCGTTGTTGTCCTCGGTTATGATTTTTCAAAAGCATATTATGCAAGAATTGCAAACAATACGATGTATGGAAGAGTTAAAAGACTCCTTCTTGATCCACTTCTCCTTTCTTTAAAAAGAAAGTTTACAGAGACAAAAGAAGAAAAAATGCTTAACCTTATAGAATTTCTTTTAAGTTTTAACTATCAGCTTTCAGGAGAGGTTGCATTTCACATAGATCTTCTAAAAAAGATGAGAGTGGCTACTAATTGGGGAATAGAGATATTTACTCTGATAGAAGTTTACAGAAAAGCATCTTCTTGTGCACAAGTAATGTTCAGTGAAGAGCCATTTGATCATAAACATCAGGAAGTTTCTCCAGATGATAAGACAAAAGGGCTTAATAAAATGGCAATAGACATCGTAACTACTCTTATGTATGCACTTATCGTAGAAGAAGGACTTGAAGTTTCTGATACATTCTTTAGAGATCTTGCTATTCTATATCAGGCTATAGCAGAAGAGCAGATAAAGAAGTATTCAGATGATGCAAGTTTTAGCAATCTGAACTATGACAGAGATGCTGAGGAAGAGCTTGTAAAAAAAGTCTTTAAAAATTCCATACTTCATGCAGGCGACTATTTTACTTCTCCATATAAAATGGCAGAAAGTTTCTTAAGAATTGCTCATACATTCCCTGAATTTAAACCTTTCTTAGAACAAGGACTTGCAGAAGTTATAATGAAAGTAGAAAAAGAAGCAAGAAAGATGATATTTGAGATGCCACAGACAGTATCCTGGGAAAGAGTTCAGAGCAAACTTCCTAAGATATTTTATGACATTGTTGAAGTAGTTGAACAGGAAAAAAGAAGATTTGCATAGATTAGTGATATTCTCGGATCTGGATGGAACTCTTCTTGATGAAAAATACAGGTGGACTTTTGCAAAAGAAGCCATAGACTTATGTAAGGAACTGGATATTCCCATAGCTCTTGTATCAAGTAAGACAAAGGCAGAGATAGAGGTTATAAGAGAAAGGTTGGGATTGAATGATCCATTTGCTGTTGAAAATGGAGGAGCTGTTTTTTTTCCAAAAGGAAAAGGATATGAAAAGATAGAAATTGGAGTCTCTTACTCTGAACTTGTAGAAGCCTTAAGGAAAATAAAAAAAGAGCTTGGCTGGAACATAAAAGGATTTTCTGATATGGACATAAATGAGATTGCTTATATCACAGGCATGGATCTAAGTTCTGCATATCTTGCATCCTTAAGAGAATACGATGAACCTTTTATTATACTTGATAAAATAGATGATCTTTCTCCACTTTATGAGCTTGCAGATAAAATGGGATTAAGGGTTATTAAAGGAGGAAGGTTTTTTCATCTTCAGGGAAAAAATGATAAAGGAAAAGCTCTTGACATAATGATTCCCTGGTTTAGAAAAAAGATAGGCAGAGACATAATCACTGTTGCTCTTGGAGACAGTCCAAATGATTTTCCGATGTTTTTAAAAGTAGATATTCCTGTTCTTATAGCTTCATCAAGGAGGATTTCTTTTCCAAAGCTTCCTAACTTAAGAATAAGCAGGAAAAAAGGACCAGAAGGATGGAATCAGGAAGTGATAAAAATAATAAGAGAAATATACAAAGGAGGATGACATGGAAAGGATAGAGATAAATCCTCAGAACATAAAGGAAGCAGAAGTAGTAGTTGCTATTCCATCATATAATGAGGCAGACAGCATAAGTTTTCCTGTTACTCAGGCAGACAAAGGGCTCGTAAAATATTTTGGAAACAGATCTTGTGTGATCATAAACTGTGATAACAATTCTCCTGATAATACAAAAGATGTATTTTTGAATACTCCTACTGAAACTCCAAAGATATATCTTTCTACTCCTCCAGGAATTAAAGGAAAAGGGAATAACTTCAGAAATCTATTTCAAAAGGTTTTAGAACTTAAAGCAAAGGCAATAATAGTCGTAGATGCGGATCTGAAAAGTATAACGCCTGAATGGATAAAACATCTTGGAGAACCACTTTTTAATGGATTCTCATATGTAGCTCCACTTTATATAAGACACAAGTATGACGGAACAATAACAAATGGAATAGCATATCCAATGACAAGAGCACTTTATGGAAGAAGAATAAGACAGCCTATAGGAGGAGATTTTGGTTTCAGTTCAAAGCTTGCAAAGATATATCTGGAAAGCAATCTTTGGGACAGAAATGTAGAAAATTTTGGAATAGATATCTGGATGACGACCCTGGCAATATGTAGCAGAGTAAGAATATGTCAGTCATTTATGGGAAAGCCAAAGATCCATAGAGCAAAAGATCCTGCTTCAGATCTTGGTCCTATGTTCAGGCAGGTAATAGGCACAATATTTAAGATGATGACATATTTTGAATCATTCTGGATGAAGGTAAAATACAGCAGACCAACTGCCATATTTGGATTTGGTCTTGGAGAGACAGAAATGCCTCCTGAAGTAAAAGTAAATACAGAAAAGCTTAGGGATGAGTTTAACAGAGGATTTGAAACATATGGGGAAATATGGGAAAAGATCCTTTCAAAGGACATCTTCAGGAAACTTTTGGAAATAAAAGATCTCAGTGAAGAAAGATTCAACTTCCCTGTTGATCTTTGGGCAAGACTCCTTTACGATGTTTCCGTTGCATACAGAGACAAGATTGTTGACAGAGATCTTATGATGGACTCTCTTATTCCTCTTTATTTTGGAAAGACCCTTTCTTTTGTAAAAAAGACAAAAAGGATGTCAATAGCACAAGCAGAAGCAGTTATAGAAGAGGAGTGTTTGGTATTTGAGATGGCAAAACCATATCTCATAAAAAGATGGAAAGAGACAAAGGTTAATTCCTCTTTTCAGGTCCAAATGGCTTGAAGATTATAATAAGAGCAGGAAGAAGTGATAGGTCTGCGATAAGAGCAACGATCATAGCAAGTCCTGTAAGTATTCCAAAGTATATGGTAGGGATAAAGTTAGAGAAAATGAGGATAGAAAATCCTACAGTTATTACGAGTGTTGTATAAAACATTGCATAAGCAACAGTAGAATGGCATCTATACATTGCCTGTATGTAGTCTCTGTAATTTGAAAATTCTTGCTGGAATCTGTGGATATAGTGAATGGTATCGTCTACTGCTATTCCCATACTTATAGCAGCTATAGTAATCGTCATTACATCAAGATGAATGCCCATCCATCCCATAAATCCAAGTATAAAGATAACAGGAAGGATATTAGGAAATATTGCAAGAAGAGCTAATTTTAGTGATCTAAACAGGACTAAGAACATGAGCATAAGGAGAAAAGCAGTAAAGCCTAAGGTAAGAATCTGTGATCTAAAAAGACTCTGAAGGATGTTATTGTAAAGGACAAGGACTCCTGCCAGATGAAACTGATCTTTTTTAAGTCCAATCTTCTGAACTAAATCATGTCTTATCTTATTTAAAAGTGCATTTCTTCTCAGATTTTTGTCAGAATCTATAATTCTTGCAACAAAACGTGCTTCATTCTGTTCTACAGATATAAACGGCTTTATGATCGTCTCTTTAAACTTTGGAGGAAGTTTTTTATAAAGAAGGGCAAGCTCAAAGTTATCTAAGGGTCTTCCTTTCAGTTTTTCTATTATCTTTAAAAATGTAGCAAGTGAAAGGACTTTTCCTATCTGTGGAAGGCTATCCAGATAGTCGTGGACTTTTTTTATAAGCTCCATTTTATCATATGTAAACCAATATGCCTTTTCTTGAGGACTTTCAAACTCATCTTCAAATTCCTCAAACTCATCTTCTTCAATCTTCTTTTCCTCAAACTCTACGATTACATCAAGTGGGGTAGTTCCTCCCAGGTTTCTGTCTATAAACTTAAGTCCTTTATAGATTTCTGTTGTATGCTTAAAGTAATCTATAAAGCAGTTTTCTACTTCAAGTCTTGATATTCCAATACCACTTGCTATAAAAACAAGGATACTTATTGCTATTATAGCCTTCTTGTTCTTCTCTACAAGTTTTGCAAAAATGGACAAAAAAGCAAAATGAGTTTTTCTTTTTTTTAAAGGAAGGGTCTTTTTTAAGAGCATAACCTCTGCAGGGAAAAATATAAAAGTCAAAAGAAGAGAGATTACAAGACCAACACTCATCATCCAGCCAAATGTCCTGACAGGTTTTATGTCACACAGAAGAAGTGAAGAAAAACCTACAATAGTTGTAAGAGTGGTATAAAGACATGGGATAAATTTGTCCTGGATGGTATTTCTTATAAGGATCCTGTTTGGAAGAGAAGGATCTTCTGAGTTAAATTCCTCGTATCTTACGATAAGGTGAATTGCTATTGCCATAGTTAAAATAAGCTGTAAGGAGACGAAATTTGAAGATATGACCGTTACTTCCCAGTCAAAAATTCCAAGTATTCCCATCATAGTAATAACACCAAAGCCACAACAGAGCATAGGCAATATAACCCATCTTGGTTTTCTGAAGGTAAAAGTAAGGGTAAGAAGCATGAAGATAAAGACACCAATTCCAAATACTTTCAGGTCATTTTTTATAAACATAACAAGGTCATTTGCTATCATAGGGATACCGCCAAGAAAAAGCTGAGCATTCTTTCTGTGTTTATCCATTATTGAACGAATCTTTACTATGTCCTCATGTCTCAGCTCTCTTATCTTATCCAGATGAGCCCTTATCTTCTTTTTAAGCATTTCATATTCCCTTTCTTCCTCTTCTGTAAGACCTACAGAATACTTCTTCTTGACAAGCTGATCTCTTCTGTCCATAAGTCTTTCATATTCCTCATCTCTTTTAAGGATTATCTCTAAGGCAGTAGCATTTAGATCAGGACTTACAAGCAGATTTTTATACAGAGGACTTGTTCTGAATTCCTCCTTTGCAAGTTTTATGTCTATTCCAGGAGTCAAAAGAGTTGGAAGATTCCTTAAGTCTTTTATCTTCATCCTTATAGCAGTTTCTATAAGAGGGACATCCAGGATAGTTATAACAGTCTCAACTCTACTTATCTTTTTTATTTCATCTCTTAAGGATGCAATGTCTTTTAGGACTTCTTGAGAAAAAAGATCACGATTATAAGGTTTATAGGTTATTACGAGGAAGTCTTTTATCCCGTATCTTTTAGAGATCTCTCTCCAGTATAAAAGATCCTTGTCACTTTCATTAAGGAGTGTTTCTGCAGAAGCGTCTATCTTGAAATCTCTTGCATGATAACTTACAAAGGCTATAAAACACAGAAAACAGATAATAGTTATAAGGGGATGACCAAGTATGAGTCTATCAAATAGATCTATTCCCTTTAAAAAAAGCTTTTTCATTTCTCAGTTTTTTTAGTAAATCTTTCAAGTTCCCTGAACAGATCATCAATTGTCCCTTTTCTCAGGATGTCTAAAAACTGGGACCTATATGTCCTTACTATACTCACTCCTTCTACCTCTACATCATATATCCTCCAGCCCCTTGGTGATTTCCAGAACTTATATAACACTGAGATCCTGTCTCCTTTTGAAATAACAACTGAAGGGACATAAATCCTCTTTTCACTTTTTACAACAGCAGGCTTATATTCCACTTTTTCATCTCCGTGTATGGTAACTCTGTCAAGATAAGTCATCCTTAGTCTTTTTATAAAAAGATCTGTGAATCTTTTCCTCTGTTCTGGTGTAAGCTTATTCCAGTTTTTTTTGCCCAATGTAAGTCTTGCCATTGTTTTGAAGTCAAAAAGAGGTCTTGCAATCTCAAATATCTTTTTTTTCTTCTCTCTTTCACTTAAATCCTTCCTTCTTATAATAGACAAGACTTTATCAGTCTTTGATTTTATCAAGTTTTCTACATATCTCTTTTCTTCAACAGAAATAGCAAAAAGAACAGGACAGAAAAACAGGACTAATAAAAAAACTACCTTTCTCATGATGTTACTCCTTTATCTTTTTTATTCTCATCTGCTCATATGCATCTCTTATGAATATGTAATAGTCTAAAGCATCTCTTTTTAGTGTCTCATATTCACCGATGTGCAAGGAGGTATGATTTATCTTATCAAATGCCCTTATAGACAGCAATATCCACCAGTCAAGAAGATATGTTGCTGGATGAGAGAATATGTCTCCTGCTTTTCCTATGGTATCTCTAAGATTAGAAGGACCTATAAAAGGCCAGACAATGTGAAAAACACTTCCCATCCTGTAATGTCCAAGTGTCTGTCCAAAGTCCTCTTCTACTGGCTCTAAGTGGAACCAGCTTCTTGCTGGATCTCCAAATCCTGCAATTCCCAGAGTGCTGTTTATTATAAAGCGAGCTGTTGTAATTCCAAGTTTTTTAAATTTTAACTGAAGAAAGCAATTTATAAAACGAATAGGAAATTTTGCATTTCTGAAAGCTCTATCAAATGCCCTTCTTATAAACTCAGGAACAACCTTTCCATATCCTTTAGCAGCAGGTTTAAGTGCATAAAAATAAGCCTTGTCATTAAATGTTGTAATGGCTCTGTTATAAGGCTCAAGAGGATCTGCAACTATCACCTTTTCAGGAGGACCAAATTCTTCTTCTAACTCAGTTTCTGCATAACAGCTGATAGCTGAGATAAAAAACAGGATCAAAAATACGAGTTTTTTCTTCATCACCCTCCTCCTTTCTATAAAATATCCTGTCAACAGATCTTAATCCCATACCCAGATCTTTTCAAGATATTCTAAAGAAGGCCAGAATTCCTCTTCTTTATGAACCTCTAAGGTAATCAAGGGAGGTTCTCTTTTCAGCTTAGATAAAATTTGAAAGACTTCTTCAAAGTCAATAATTCCTATGTTAAGACCTCTGTGTTCATCCCAGGTCCCTGAATTGTTATGAAGGTGGATCTCTTTAAGATAAGGAGAAATAAGCCTTAGCCATCTCTCTATAGGAATGATGCTGAAGACGACTGCATGAGCAGGATCAAAACAAAGTCCTGCATTTTCATAATCCAGAAGTCCTTCCATAAGAAGGATCATATCCTCAGGTCTTCTTTCAAATACATTTTCAAGTAAAAACTTGACACTTCTCTTTTTTAAATCCTCAGCTATCCATCTCCATATTTCAATAGAATTCTTTTGCCATACATCTCTCAGACCATGATACTTCTTTTCTTCAAATCCTGTATGAAAAACAACTGCCTCTGGTTTGAATACTGGTATAAGAGAAAGGATTTGAGAAAATCTGTATCTTGCTACTTCTTTTACCTTTGGATCAGGAGATCCAGGACAAAGGTCTATATAAGGTGCATGAAGTGTTATAGAGAGTCCATGACTTTGAAGTTCTTTGGCTACATCTTCATAATCTTTCAATGAAAAATTGTCTAAGCTATCGTAGTTAAAGGATATTTCAGGATTTATTCCATGTCTTATAAACTCAGGAAGATATGAGTTTGCAAGCATGTCAAAAGGAATACTTACATGAATTATTCTCTTTAAGTCAGTCATAAGTTAACTTTTAACACAAAAAATTAACATTGACAACTTTAGCCAAAAATACAGAACAATTTCAAAAGATTATTGAAGCTTAGAAATTACCTCCTTAAATGATCTTATTATTCTGTCTTGATCTTCATCTTTCAAGAAAGGATGTATAGGAAGGCTCAATACTTCCTTAGAAGCCTTTTCTGCCTCAGGAAAATCTCCTTTTTTGTAACCAAGATGAAAGAATACAGGTTGTTCATGAAGACATTTGGGATAATATATAGCTGTAGGGATCCCTTTCTTCTTCAAAAACTCAGCTACTTTATCTCTATTCTTTACTCTTACAGTATACTGTGCATAGATATGAGTGTTTTCTGGCATAACCTTAGGAACAGTGCAGAAGTCTTTAAGCATCCTGGAATATCTTTCTGCTATTGAAATCCTTCTTTCAAGCTCCTTATCAAAGTATTTTAGTTTTACGAGTAAAACAGCAGCCTGAATAGTATCAAATCTTCCATTTGTTCCTACATGAACATGTTCATACTTTTCAATTCCACCATGATTTCTTATTGCTCTGATCTTTTTTGCAAGTTCATCATCATCAGTAAATATAGCTCCACCATCTCCATAACAGCCAAGAGGTTTTGCAGGAAAGAAGCTTGTGCAACCAATAAGTGTCAAACTACAGCTTCTTCTTCCCTTATGTTTTGCACCAAAACTTTGCGCACCATCTTCTATAACAGCAATTCCGTATTTCTCTGCTATCTTATTTATTTTTGAAAGATCTGGCATCTGTCCAAAAAGACTTACAGGGATTATTGCTTTTGTCCTAGAAGTTATTGCTTCTTCTAACTTTTCTGGATCCATATTATATGTATCTGGATCTATGTCTACAAATACAGGTCTTGCTCCTACAAGGAGTATGACTTCTGCTGTGCTGATCCAGGTAAAAGGAACAGTGATTACTTCATCTCCTGGTCCTATGTCTAATGCTCTAAGAGATATTTCAAGAGCCATTGTTCCACTTGATACAGTAATTGCATGTTTTACTCCAACATATCTTGCAAGCTTTTCTTCAAGTTCTTCTATCTCTGGTCCCATTATAAAACGACCATGCTCTAATACTTTTCTTATCCTTTCTTCTATCTCTTCCCTGTATGCCTGATATTGTGCTTTTAGATCAACAAACTCCATTTCTTTTTGCTTATACAAAAAAAACACCTTCAAGACAATCAAATTGACATATCCTCAAAGCTGTTTTAAAAAAGACAAATGAAATCTTGGTTTCTTTATTCAATATCTGCACTTTTTCTTTGGGGACTCTGGAGTTTTTTCCCAAAGCTTGCTTCAAAATATCTGAATCCAAAAAGTATTCTCTTTTTTGAGATATCTGGAGCAGCCTCCTTTTCAATATACATCCTTCTCAATTCAGGTCTTTCTTTTCACATAAAAGGATTCATCTTTTCATTTTTAACCGGAATATTTGGAGCATGTGGAGCTCTGTTTTTTTTAAAAGCTCTTTCTGAAGGTCCTGTTTCTTTAGTAACCATTATAACAAGTCTTTATCCTGTAATAACTGTCATCCTTGCCTATATTTTTTTAGGAGAATCTCTTTCCCTCAGACAAATCTTAGGTATAATACTTGCAATAAGCGGAATTATACTCGTTTTGAAATAATGGGAAAGAAGCTCCTTATCGTAGAATCCCCAACAAAGACAAAGACACTGAAGAGATATCTTGGACGTGAATTTGAAGTAAAGGCTACATTAGGTCACATAAAAGACCTTCCAGAAGACAGGTTAGGTATAGACATAAACAATGGATTTAATCCAGAGTATGTGATTATAAAAGGAAAGGAAAAGATAATAAGGGAATTGAGGAATGCTGCAAAAGAAGCTGATGTCATCTATCTTGGAACAGATCCTGATCGTGAAGGAGAGGCAATAGCCTGGCATGTTGCAGAAGAGCTAAGGAAAGATAAGGCAATAAGAGGAAAAAAGATCCTTAGGGTCTTATTTAATGAAATTACAAAGAATGCTGTAAAAACAGCTCTTTCTTCTCCTGAACCTTTGAACAAAGAAAGATTTGAATCCCAAGTTGCAAGAAGAATACTGGATAGACTTGTTGGTTATCTGATATCTCCTCTTTTGTGGAAAAAAGTAAAGTGGGGATTAAGTGCAGGAAGGGTCCAATCTGTTGCTTTAAGGATGATATGTGAAAGAGAAAAAGAGATATTTGAATTTGAACCTGAAGAGTATTGGAATTTAGAGGTAGAACTAAGAGATGAAAAAGGAAAGACATTTAAGGCAAAGCTTGTGGAATATAAAGGGAAAAAGCCTGAACTTAAAAATAAAGAACAGGTTCAGAAGCTTATGACAGAATTAAAAGATAAAGAATTCAGGGTTTTTTCTGTTTCTAAGAAGAAAAGTAAGAAAAATCCTCCTTCTCCATTTATTACGAGTCTTCTTCAGCAAGAAGCTTATAAAAAATTTGGGTTTTCAGCAAAAAAGACAATGCTTATAGCCCAACAGCTTTATGAGGGAGTAGAGCTTGGTAGACTTGGAAGAACAGGACTTATAACATACATGAGAACAGATTCTTTCAGGATATCTGATGAAGCAAGAAAGATGGCTGAAAGTTTTATTTTAAAAAGATTTGGAAAGGAATACATACCAGAAAAACCAAATGAGTTTAAGAGCAGAAAAAATGCTCAAGAAGCTCATGAGGCTATAAGACCAACTCTGGTTGAGCTTGAGCCAGAAAAGATAAAGAGATACCTCACAAAAGAACAATACCTTCTTTATAAAATGATATGGGAAAGATTTCTTGCATCTCAGATGAATCATGCCATCCTGGAAAAGACGCAGATAGACATAAAAGCAGCTGATGCTGTTTTTAGGATTACTGGTTCAGTTGTATTGTTTGATGGTTTTATGAAAGTTTATGGAGGAGAAGATGAAAGAAAAGAAATACCAGATCTAAGAAAGGATCAAACACTCATTTTTGTAAAATTCAATCCATCCCAACACTTTACCCAACCTCCTCAAAGATATACAGATGCAACTCTTATAAAAGACTTAGAAAAGAATGGAATAGGAAGACCTTCTACTTATGCAACGATCCTGGAGATTATAAATCAGAGAGAATATGTAACCAGAGATGAAAAAAAGAGATTTAAGCCAACTGAACTTGGTTTTCTCGTAACAGAACTTCTTTTAAGAAATTTTCCAGACATTCTGGACATAGGCTTTACAGCAAAAATGGAGAAATACCTGGATCAGATAGAACAGGGAAAGCTAAAGTGGAAAGATGTAATAAAGAGGTTTTATGAAAGGTTCTCGGATGAACTTCAGAAGGCAGAAAAAAATATGGATGGAAAACTCCCTACAGATCTTTTTTGTCCAATATGCAAAGGAAGACTCTTTATAAGATCAGGAAAGAGAGGAGTTTTTCTTGGCTGTTCCAATTTTCCAAGATGTAGATTCTCTTCAGATTTTTATAGAGACGAAAAAGGAAGGATTGTTATGAAATAATTGTATGAAAGCCTTAGCAAAAGCATTGTTTTTTGTTTTATTTTTCGTCCAATCAGTTCTTTCAGAAGATGCTCCTTTTAAAAAGGGAACACTTTCCTTTGAGTATCAAACAGGCATACTTTTTTCTCCTGTAATTGTTCACGAGGAACTTCCTTCTTTTAATTACTGGCAGACAAATCTCAGAATAGGAAGAATGCTTAACTCTCCTCATGGAAAAGGGATTTTTAGAGGGAACCTTGAAGGGATTATAGAGATTACTGCTTCTTCTGTAGTTGAAGGAAAAGGAAGTTATTTATTTGGGATAGGTCCTCTTTTCAGATATAATTTTGTCAGAAAAAGTAGGAAATTTTTTCCTTATATACAGGTTGGAGCAGGAGTCTGCTATACAGATGCTTATTACTATGAAGCAACAGGTCAGGGTTTCAACTTTACTATACATTTAGGAATAGGAGTAAAATATCTTTTAAGTAAAAGGATCGCTATAGAACTTGAAACAAGATATGAGCATATATCAAATGCAGGGATGGATCACAGAAATAAAGGAATAAATGCTATTGGACCTATGTTTGGTTTTACTTACTATTTTCACTAAAATTCTGTCTTGAAAATATTCCAAAGCTCTGGTAGTTTATCCAATCATGATGAAGAAGGAAGAGATGAAATATCTAATCCCTTCTATAACTTCAGAAAGGAGATGTCTTTCTTGTGGAACATCTGACATCAAACCAGGAAGAAGATACTGTTCTAAGGAATGCAGACAGCAGATGAATTGGGTCCTTTCTCTTTCAAAAGGACTTCTTAAGGCATTTAATGCAAGATATGCAACATTTTTTTACAATTCAGAATATGTAATCCTTGACATCCTTCCTGTCTGGTCAAAAGGAGTTTCAAGATTCCTTTGGAAAAGAACACCTGGAAGAAAGCCTGCTGAGGACCTGAAAGAACTAATTCTCTATTGGGGGAAAAAGTGGCATGAGCTTGTAAACAGCAGTAATTCAAAAAGCTATGCCTCTTTCTTTTTGATAAAACAGACTTATATAGAAGAGCTTGATCCAGAGATGTTAAAGCCAGTAAAGATAATGATTCCAAAACTTACAGAAAAAGAAAAGTTTTATCTGAAAATCCTGAGAATAAAAAAAGAGGATCTTTTTACTTCTCATCCTGTAGACATCATAAGATCAGCATATAAGAGGATGGCAAAACTTTATCATCCTGACATGGGAGGAGATGAAGAAAAATTCAAACAGCTAACAGAAGCCTATAGGCATATACTTATGTGGGCAAAGAATCCAAGTTATACATTCCGTAAGGCTATTGTTGGATGCTGGTCATATGATGGAAAGACAAACAGGTGGACACCACCACTTTAGACTTCCATACATACACTTTTTACTTGTCTTAGATCTGTAAGACCTAAAAATATCTTTCTTATTCCATCCTGCATAAGAGTTCTCATTCCATCTTTTATTGCCTGTTTCCTAAGCTCTTCTACAGGAGCCTTTTTCTGAATCAGAGATTTTATCTGTGGTGTTCCTATAAGGAGCTCAAAAAGAGCAACTCTTCCTCTATATCCAGTATTATTACACTTAGGACAGCCTTTTGGTCTGTATAAGAAAAGATCACTGTTATACTCTATTCCAAGCTCTTCAAAGTTTTCTCCATAAAGTCTTGCAAGAAGATCAAATTCTTCTCTTGAAGGATGATATTTTTCTTTACAGTCAGGACAAAGTGTCCTTGCAAGTCTCTGAGCGAGTATTCCAAGAATGGCATCTGCAAAGTTAAATGGATCCATTCCCATGTCAAGAAGTCTTACAATGGTCTCTGGCGCATTGTTTGTATGAAGTGTGCTGAATACAAGATGTCCTGTAAGAGATGCTTCAATTGCAGCAGCAGCAGTCTCTTTATCTCTTATCTCTCCTATCATGATCACATCAGGATCTGCTCTAAGGAATGCCCTAAGAGCTGCTGCAAAATCAAATCCTATCTTTGGCATAACCTGAACCTGACGAAGTCCTTCCTGAGTGATTTCTACAGGATCTTCTGCTGTCCATATCTTCTTTTCTGGTGTATTTATATGTTTCAGGGCAGCATGAAGTGTCGTCGTCTTTCCTGAACCTGTTGGTCCAACTACAAGAACCATTCCATAAGGTTTCTGAATAATATCAAGAAAAGCCTTGTAATCTCTTTCGCTCATCTGAAGTTTTTCTAAAGGAATAGGCTCTCCACTGTGAAGTATCCTTAAGACGACATCTTCATTCTGATTTATCGTAGGGATTGTTGCAACTCTCAGTTCTATATCAAGAGGAGCATATTTCTTAAACTGGATCTTTCCGTCTTGTGGAAGCCTTCTTTCAGAAATGTCAAGATCAGCCATTATCTTTATTCTAGAGATTAAGGCATTTTTGTAGATGTGAGGAATTGTCTGATATATCTGACAGACACCATCAACCCTTATTCTTATAAGAACTGGCTTTTTTCCTGGTTGAGGTTCTATGTGTATATCTGATGCTCCTCTATTGTAAGCATCAATGATTATCTTGTTTACGAGCTGAACAATAGTGCTATCTTCTTCAGATATGTATTCCTCCTCTTCTTCCTCCTCTTCTTTTTCCTCAACCTCAAGCTTTGTAAGAAGCGATTCAATACTTGAGTCAATTACAGGAGGTTTTTGAGTGCTAAAAAAATGGTCTATTATCTTTTCTATATCTTCCTTTGTAGATACCCAATACTCAAACTTTTCTCCTGGAAGTATCCTTGATATGACATCTCTTGCTGGTAAAAAGTTAGGATCTTCCATAGCAACAATTATCTTTCCATCTTCTTTTGCAATAGGGACAAAACCGTGATATTTCAAAAAACCAGGTTTGAGACCTTGAAGAAGATCACCTGGAACAGGCATATTTGGATCAAAGCTTATAAACCTTGTTTGATAAAATTCAGAAAGGGCTTTTCCTATTTCTTCTTTTGGCACATTGAAGTCTTTAATTAGAACAGACTCAACACTTCTTTTCAGCTTTCTTGCAATAGACATTGCCCTTGCAAGGTCTTGAGGAGTTATTATGTTATTCCTTATCAGATAATCAAATTTTGTCCTCGTAGTCTTTTGAACTGCTCTTTGATTCTTAAAAAATGCTATACCAAGAACATTAGCTATTTCTTTTATTGACTTTTCATCATTCTCATTAAACCTTTCTGCCCCTTTCTTGTTAATAAGCTGAATTACTCCGAGGATATATCTTTTATAAATAATAGGAGCAGCTAAGACCTGTCTCGTCCTATACCTCGTCTTTTGATCCCAGCTTTTATCAAACCTTAAGTGAGGAGCTACTTTTTTCAGCTCTTCTTCATCATATACATTGCTAATATTTATTACCTTTGCTGTCCAGGCACAGTATCCAGCAATACTGTTATTGTCTACTTTGACCCTTATCTCATTTATCTCATCACCTGTTTTAAACTTTGAATATATCTGCTTATTGATTCCATCTACTGCATAGATAGTTATCCTGTCAGCATCAAAAAGACTGAGGATCTCATCCTGAAGATTTATAAGGATTTCTTCTGTATCAGTCGCAGAATGAATCTGGTTTATTATATGAGTAAGTTTTTTCTGATATTCTAACTCTTTCTCTAAGGATTCTCTCGTATCTTCTGTTTTTTTCCTCAAAAGAAAAGCCATTTTTCCTCTTGTCCTTTTTTTATTACCATTTTATTATAAAACGGCTCAACAAAAAAAGAAAGGAGTCTTTTTATGGTTTTTGACTCACACGCCCACCTGGACATATTTGAGGACTTAGATGAAGTAATAAAAAGAGCAAAAGATGAGGGAGTGGAGAATATTATTACAGTTGGAGTAGACCTTGAAAGCTCTATTAAGGCCATAGAGATTGCAAAGAGATATGAAGGAGTATTTGCTGCTGTAGGTTTTCATCCTCATAATGCAAGATATGCTGAAACAGAAAAGTTAGAGTTTCTTATAAAAAAGGCAGAAAAAGAAGAAAAGGTGATTGGTTGGGGAGAGATAGGACTTGATTTTTACAAGAATTATTCTCCAAGGGATATACAGATAAAGGTCTTTAAAGAACAGCTTCACATAGCAAAAAAGCTTTCTCTTCCTGTAATCATCCATGACAGAGAAGCACATGAAGAAGTCCTTTCTATAATAAAGGAAATAGGGATAAATAAAGGTGTTATTCATTGTTTTTCAGGAGATTCTTCTCTTGCAAAAAAATTTATTGAACAAGGCTTCTTTATTTCAATCCCAGGAACAGTTACATACAGAAAAGCATCTAAGATAAGAAGGGTTGTCTCAGAGATAGATATTGATCATATGCTCGTAGAAACTGATTGTCCATTTCTTACTCCTTATCAAAAAAAAGGAACAAGAAATGAACCAGCATTTATAAGATTTACTGTTCAGGAGATAGCTTCTATAAAGGGAATGAGTTTTGAAGAAGTTGCAAAAATTACAACAAAGAATACAAAAGGACTTTTTAGGATATGAAAAAACACATTTCACAAGACTATCCTCTTATCCTTGCTTCTTCCTCTCCTAGAAGAAGGGAATTGCTTTCATCTTTAAAGATTCCTTTTTTGGTTATACCGAGCAATGTAGAAGAGAAAAAAGGGAAGGATGATCCTGAAAGATTTGCAAAAGAGAATGCTCTTATAAAAGCAAAAGATGTCTCTTTTAGGATAAAAGACAGATGGATTCTTGGAGCTGATACAATTGTCGTTCTTGGAAGAAGGATTATAGGAAAGCCAAAAGACAGAGAAGATGCAAAGAGGATGTTAAGACAGCTAAGTGGAAAAAATCATACTGTTATTACAGCATTCTGTATTATTGATCCAGAAGGTGAAGTTGCTCATCTTGAAACAGTAAAGACAGAAGTATGGATAAAAGAGCTTACAGAAGAAGAAATAGAAGGATATCTTGAGACAGGAGAACCTTTTGACAAAGCTGGATCTTATGCTGCTCAGGGAATAGGAGCATTTATGATAAAAAAGATCA